>Ga0209270_1000055_pt1 | contig 302723 bp, 271 predicted proteins | sample MTBAKSrepl1MetaG_FD_187456 | JGI IMG/M metagenome (GOLD analysis project Ga0209270, IMG submission 187456) | Enrichment culture microbial communities from Arthur Kill intertidal strait, New Jersey, USA, that are MTBE-degrading - MTBE-AKS1... | ecosystem: Environmental > Aquatic > Marine >...
CTGGGAACTGTTTTTTAAGTTGATCTATGTTCATTTTATCGCCTCCTTGAGTGTTTGGAGGCGATAATAACAGCTGCCTGTGACAGATACGGTCAGTAGGTTGCCTTAAATTTGGTTATAGGTCCGTTGATAAAAGACCCGACCTGCTTCAAGCGGATCGGGTTTTGTATTTCTGCCAACGCTAACCTAAATTAGGGGCTCCTGAATAACAATTAACCAATTGATATGTTTTGTATAATGTGATATTCAAGTCGTCGTAAATGCAAGCCATTTCGGTCATTTTCAAAAATAACCTTGCACCTGCCGACGCGGAAATCATGTACAGACACACAGAAAAGCAACTCGAATTCGAAGGCTTTGATCTACCCTTTTCGGGCCAATTATCTACCGACAATCGTTGGGTCCGGCTCGCCAAAATGATTCCGTGGCATCAGTTCGAAGACGAGTACTGCGCCACACTGTCCAAAAAGGGCCAGGGACCGCCGGCATTTTCGGTGCGAATGGCCCTGGCGGCATTGATCATCAAAGAGCGCCTTGGACTTTCAGATGAAGAGTGCGTCGAGCAGATCCGGGAAAAGACCGAAAAGATCATCGATGTGTTGCATCAAAGCCGTGGCAAGGGTCACAAGAAACCCAGAACCTACCGGATCAAGGCGCGCAAGGCCTATCTGGCCGTGGCCAAGAGCAAGAAGGTCAGCGCCGGCAAACTGCGCAAGGCACTGAGGAGCCAGCTGGGATATTTGCGGCGCAACCTTAAAAGCATCGGCAAGCTGTCCAGGTTTGTGAACCTGACGGTATTGGGCAAAAAGCAGTATGGTGATCTTCTGGTGATCAGCGAAGTATATCGCCAGCAGCAGTTGATGTACGATCAGCACAGCCGAAGGGTCGATGATCGAATCGTGAGCATCAGCCAGCCGCATGTGCGACCGATCAAACGCGGCAAGGCTGGAAGCGATACCGAGTTCGGGGCCAAGCTGTCGGTGAGCATGGCAGGAGGATTTGCCTTCGTTGACCGCACCAGCTGGGACAACTTCAATGAATGCCAGGATCTACAGGCCCAAGTCGAGGCTTACAAGCGGCGATTTGGCGTATATCCGGAATCGGTGCACGCCGACCGCATTTATCGAACCAGGGAAAATCTGCGATATTGCAGAAAGCATGGCATACGCCTTTCGGGTCCTCGGCTGGGCCGGCCACCGAGAATGACACCGGAAAATGCAGCGCGTTTGAAGGCCGAGATTGCTTTGGCCCGCCAGGATGAGCGGGAGCGAATCCCGATCGAAGGCAAGTTCGGCCAGGCCAAGCGACGATATGGGATCAATCGGATAATGATGAAGCTATCGTCGACAAGCGAGACGGCCATTGCGCTGTGCTTCCTGGTAATGAACCTCGAGAAGTGGCTGGCTGCCATCTTTTTGTGTCTGTTTTTCAAAGAGCACAATCCGATCCATAGACTTGGAATCGGTTCATTTTGTCGAACAGTGACCAGATACCCATTTTTCAACTGCTCATTTTCAATACATAGGTGCACTCAACACTTACAATGCTTTACAATTTTCAAAGGGAGGTGGGGTAAATAAAGCGTTTCCCCTCATAGGCGGATATAGAAAATCTCAAAAACCAGTCGCACACTGTTCAACAATTTTCGCTTGTGATTTTGGTTGACCGTGAGCGGTGCAGTCGTAAGAGGAAACCGACGAGGAACAATGGCTAATTTCTCGACGCATAAAAAAAGGGGGGATAGGGGCTTGAGCAGACTTCAGCGCTCTATCCTTTCCCTGGTCCGGAAAAAGGGCGGTGCAGTATTAGCGCGTGATGTCTTGGTTGAATATTATGGGTTCACGCCGTATCGATCCTTGGAAGGAATCCCTGCTGGTTGCCTTGTATTCAGGAAATCTGCCATTGTTGGTTATAGTTCTGCGACGGTGGGTGTATGCAAGGCGTTCAATCGTTTGGTGAAACGTGGACTAGCGGCCAGGCGCCTTGGTGGTGTTCAGGTCAAGATCAACTGACACATTGAAATTTTATTGCTTTTGATTACTACCAGTATGGCTCAACAATTATCAGCGGTTCTGAAATAATAAATTTGTCTATATGAGATCATTCACACATCAAATCAGGTTGTTTGAAATCAGTGATAATCCACCCTCTCGTCACCTGATCCCAACGAGCAAAAACAGTATAAACGCATGTTGTGTTAACCGTCTGGCCACCAGTAATTGTTGTATTCGAGTTGACCCAGGATACATTTCCATAGCTATGCATAAAGCCAGTGGTCGTAGCCCTTGCCGGTCTTGTGTGGCTGCTGGTAAATACCCACTGAAATGCTCTACGACCATCTCCCATGTCGAATGCATTTACTGGCGGCCCATAATCCAACATTACTATCCTTACATCTTTGCCAATATAAGATCTCATAATCTGAGAAGCGCAGCCACAACAAAAGGCGAACAAGACAATAAAGAAAAATATTTTTTTCATCGTGACACCATGATTTTAAAAAGATGAATGACGAAGTTAACCTTTTGTTTACAATTACGCGCGCGTTATAAGAGTACCGCAGTTTCCTTTTATTTAATGTTCAGGTTCTTTGACAATTCAATACTGAAACCGGTTTTAACCTATATTCACCGGAAGCCAAGATTCGCATTGTGAGCAACCTAACTGAAGTTGCTATTTCAGAGGTGGGCCTATTCTAAATATAAAGCTGCTTTGATTTTCTATCTTACATTAGTTCTCAATCGACAGAGGGCACAACTCTGCGGAGCTGATGGTTATTGCCGCCTCACTACCAAGGCAATTATAATAACAAATTTTGTTCATGCCGGAAATTCGCCCACCAGTTTTAAAACAAGTAACAGCGTAGGCGTCGTCTATTTCACTTATCGTCGTCAAAGAGATTAATGCTGCTATACCGAAAAACATTACAAATAAAACAATTAGTCTTTTAATCATGGCTTACTCCACTTAATATTTGTCAGATTATTTTAACCTACAGCTATTTCCTGAATTTCTTTCGTGAAGCCCCTGCAAGCCCCAACAACCCTGTTCCTAACAAAATCAAAGTGGCTGGTTCGGGTACTGGCGCCGCCGATGAGCCGATATTGTTAAGATAAACCGTAGGAGTAGTCTCTTGTCCAAAATCATAGAGGCTAAACAAAATTTGAGTGTCTTGGCCGCGCGCCCATTCGGGAACATAAAAGGTTGCTGTTTCCCAACCATCTGAGCTTCCACCAAAGTTCAAATCCCAGCCGAAAGTTTCCCATCCGGTGCCATTGAATAACAGGATGTCGAAATTGCCATCTGTGGGTTCCATCCCCATTTCCCACCAATAGTCAAAAGAAAAGCTGTCGCCGAGGGTTAGGTAATCGGTAAGGTAGTCTTGAGTGGTGGTTACCGAAGGACCATAATCGCCGTCACGGACCGCCCATGCGTAAAGGTTGACATTCCCGAGGCCGTAGTCCTGGTAGCCATCAAGGACACTATCTTGGCTGAAGCTGAAGGCCCACATGCTGGGTAGGCTAGGGGAATTATATTGTGAGCACGCGGTACCCGAAACATATGTATATTCCTGCAAGTTAATGAATGGGCCGGTATTATATAGACCGTGGCCCGGTTGAAACGCAGTCCCGTCCTCAGCATAATATCCCAAGTTATTCAAGTTCTCATAATACATGTACCCCATCTCGCTGCTCGTGATGTTGTACCCACCGGTGGTGGTCCCGTCATATCCCCACACATAATCGCCATCTACGGTCGTAGGCAGTCGCCAATCATTATGACCCTGATAAACTAACTGGTCGGCCCAAGCCTTTGCCTCTTCCCAATTCATTCGCCCATCGTCATCATACCCCGATGTCGCAGCATAATTTGCATCCTGAAGCCATGTTATACCTTGGTCGGTGTCATAAATCATTCCCATGCCCCGGTCGATGAGCACCGCATTTGCTGACAATGAAAAACCCAATAACAAGAACAATGACAGGATTATGGTTTTAGCCTTCACAATACCCCCTTTCCCTATGCGAAAATAAAGAAGCCAAGTCACCATCCAAGGCAACTCGGCTTTCTCACGACGAGGTCTGTGGCGCTTTTGCCCCTATGAGACCCGTGGCTTTCCGTCCCCGTTTCGCAGCGGGTTTGGCTTTGTCTTGAAAAAATTTTGCGGAGCTTAAATCAGGAATTGACCGGTTTGAGCGAATGCAAGATTTATGCGGGTTTGGATATGAATTTATTTCTAAAATTTCAGATAAATATCGATGTAGGGTTTGGCAGCACAATCAGGCTATGTATTTGAATTGCTAATTTGTATGTAATCTTTTCCACAAGCAGGTCGTGCAAACTATTTTTTCGTTTTTCTCTTTATGCCGTCGTATTGATCAAGGGACTTTATAATCAGTCTCCGGATAGCTTCAGTTCTGGCGGGTATCCTGTTCTCATAGCGGTAATCGTCAATCCGCTTTAGAAGGTCTTCATCGAGTATCAACAATACCTTGGGTTTGTCGGTAGCCATGAACCACAGGTAATTGAATCAGCGAAAAATATCAATGATAATATATTGACATATACAAATATAGTTACTATAAGTTATATAACCAATAAGCGTTAAATGCTGAAAATCATGACCGGGGGCCACCGTCATGGCCACAAAATTCGAATCAGTTCAAGGCATGGAAGCCGGTATCCGCAAGGACCGGAAAGGCTGTTATGGCCTTCAGCACTTCCATGCCCTTTTTCATTTAGGGGGGTATCATGGCAAAGGTAGCTAAAAGGCGTGGGCGGTATGTGATTGACTTTTACGACCATCAAGGCAGAAGGCGTTGGGTCACGCTACCGGAAGGAACTATAAAGAAAAAGGCTAATGAAAAATTAAGGGAAATTGAAGACCAAATTGCAAGGGGCTTATACATCCCCGATAAACGCATTCCGACATTTGAACAGGCGGCAAAGGATTGGCTGGAATTAAAAAAGCACAATGTAAGGCAGTCCTCTTGGGAAATGTATGAAGGCCATCTTAAAATCCACTTCCATTCTGTCAACCCGATTAAGCTAAATCGGATAACAACTGGTACGGTGGAAAAATTCATTTCCGAAAAACAGAGCGATGGAATGAATCTTACGACTCTCCGCAAGGTTATTGTCACCTTTAATCAAATTATGGCTTATGCAGTGCGGCATGGGTTCACGGGTTACAATCCAGTCAGGGACGCAGAACGGCCAAAACGGAAAATTGAAAACAATCTGGCTGAATCACCAATCCGAGTGCTGAACCCGATTCAAATAAACGCTTTTCTGCAGGGCATCGACAACCGCAAATATAAGACCCTTTTCACATTGGCGATTTTCAGCGGTGCGCGTCAGGGTGAATTATTGGGACTAAAATGGTCGGATGTTGATTGGGACAATCATCAGATTCATATACAGAGAACATACAACAAAAAAACATGGTATGAACCAAAGTCCAAAACATCCTTTAGAAGGATTGATTTAGGGCCTGAGGTGATGGGCATTTTAAAAAAATGGAAACTTGAATGTCCTCCCAATGAACAAGATTTGATTTTCCCGAGCAGATACAACCAGCCATTAAATGAATCTTGTATGGTCAGGAAATATTTCAAGCCTGCCCTCAAGGCGGCAAATTTACCGACAATCAGATTTCATGACCTACGCCACACCTATGCTACCCTGATGATCGAGCAGGGCGAAAACATCAAATACATTCAATCCCAACTTGGGCATTCAAGTCCAACAGTCACCTTGAACGTCTACGCGCACCTTCTGAAGGATGTCAACCACGCACCTGCTTGTCGTCTTGAAGATGCAGTTTTTCAAACAACCGGTAGCAAAATGGTAGCAGACAAACAAAAAAGGGTTGCGTCTATAAGCGCAACCCCTTGATTTCATTTGGCTGGGGGACGAGGATTCGAACCTCGGCAGACGGAGTCAGAGTCCGTTGTCCTACCGCTAGACGATCCCCCAGCGTGTGTGGCCCGTTACATAATGAAACGACGCCCTTGAGTCAAGGGCAAATTAGTGCCGGGCGATGTAGTCGAGGGCCTTTTCCAGGCGGGCCACCACCCGCGCCTGGCCGAGCACCGTGATGATTTCGAAGATACCCGGGCTGACGCTGGTGCCGGTGAGGGCCACGCGCACCGGCTGGGCGATTTTGCCCAGTTTGATCTGGAATGTTTCCATCATTTGTACGAACACCTGCTCGATGGCCTTCTCGTCGAAGGTCGTCAGTGCGGCCAATTGCTCTTTGAGCTGCTTCAGCGGTTCGAGGACGTTGGGCTTTAGAAATTTTTTGGCGGCCTGTTCGTCGTAAGCGACATCCGTTTCGAAATAAAACCGGGCCTGCATGGCCATCTCTTTGAGGGTCTTGCTGCGGGCCTGCAAGGTCGCGATGACACCTTTAATATAGGCCTCGTTTTGGGTGTCCCAACTTTCGCTCTCGAGAAACGGCTTGAGGTGGCGGACCAGATCCGCGGGTCGAGCGGCCTGGATGTGGTCGGCGTTGAGGGCGTTGAGTTTGACCGCGTCGAAAATGCCGGCCGATTTGCCCACCCGGTCGAGGCTGAATTTCTCGATCAGTTCCTGGCGTGTAAAAAACTCCTGGTCGCCGTAGGACCATCCCAACCGGGCCAGAAAATTGATGAACGCTTCGGGCAGCAGGCCCATGTCGCGATAGGCGGTCACCGATGTGGCGCCATGACGCTTGGACATGCGTGTGCGGTCGTTGCCCAGGACCATGGGAACGTGGGCGAACACGGGCAAGGGCCGGCCAAGGGCCTGGTAGAGCAGGATCTGCTTGGGGGTGTTCATGATGTGGTCGTCGCCCCGGATGATGGTGGTGATTTCCATGCTCACATCGTCCACCACGGCGGCAAAGTTGTAGGTCGGCATGCCGTCGCTGCGGCGCAGCACGAAGTCGTCGAGTTCGTCGTTGGCAAAGACGATGTGGTCTTTGACCACGTCTTCGATGACCGTGGTGCCCATCACTGGGGATTTGAAGCGCACCACCGCCCCATCGGACGGCGGCAACCCTTTTTCGCGGCAGGTGCCGTCATAGCGGGGTTTGGCCCCGGTGGCACGGGCGCGTTCACGCATGGCTTCGATTTCATCCGGGGTGCAGGTGCAATAGTACGCATGGCCCTGGGCCACGAGCCGATCGAGATAGTCGTTGTAAAGATTCAAGCGTTCGCTTTGATAAAAAGGGCCTTCGTCCCAGTCGATGTCGAGCCACTTCAGGGCGTCGAATATGGCCTGAACCGATTGCTCGGTGGATCGGGCCTGGTCTGTATCCTCGATCCTCAATATAAAGGTGCCGCCTGTATGACGGGCGTAGAGCCAGTTGAACAGTGCCGTGCGAGCACCGCCGACGTGGAGGTAACCGGTTGGGCTGGGGGCGAATCGGGTTCTGACGGTTGACATGGGGGCATTATCCTTGATTTTTACTTGCGGGTATTTTTGTTAGCATAGTTAAACTAGTCAATCTGTTCGTCTATCGATTGGGTCGTACTATGGTACTTCACACTTTGCGTTGGCCGGCAAAATTGTCGAGCATCCGGCTTTTTTGATCGGGTCTTGAAATCCATTTGGCGATTCGGCCGCAATATTGTAAATATATCAAACCGATTGTACGTTGCCCACTACGCGTGGCTTATAAAACGGCCATCCATAACATATCCCTTGGGACCGCACAAGCACGGCGTGTACGTTTCAGGTCAAAAACGCCTTGACAAGCCCGTCGATTTTAATTACTAGAGGCCTCTGTGTTCGAAGGGATGGCAAATACACTTATAGATATAATTATTTCAGATACTTGGGAGATTACTCATGGCGCTACCAAAACGAAAGATATCCAAGTCAAGACGGGACAAAAGACGCACACACCAGAAAATCGACGCACCGAACACCGTAACCTGCCCCGAGTGTGGTGAGGCGATGCTGCCCCATCATGCCTGCCCCAGCTGCGGCTCTTATAAAGGCCGCACCGCCACCGAAACCGAAAAAGATTAATCCCAGTTAAAAAAAGGACGCGTACCAATGAGCGACAACGCATACCGCGGATTGGATCTCGAGTCACGTCAGATGGTGGTGGATACGGTCCGCCAGCTTGGAAAAAAGCTGCTGAGCAAGGAAAATATTCGCAAGTGGGATAAGGAAGAGGTTTTTCCAGAAGCGGAGATCCGGGAGATGCTGGGGCCTGAGATCGGCTTGCAACTCCTTTTTATTCCCGAGGAATACGGCGGCATGGGCGGCGGGGCGCGCGACTGTTGCAAGGTGACCGAAGAGACGGCCAAGATCTGCCTGGGCGTGGCCACTGGTTTCTTTGCGATCCAGTTGGGTACCGATCCCATTCTGGTGGGCGCCACCGAAGCGCAAAAAGAAAAGTGGCTGGGCCGAATCGCCGAGGGCGGTTCCCTGGTGGCCTATGCGGTGACCGAGCCCGGCGCCGGCAGCAACCTGGCGGCACTGAAGACCAAGGCTGAACCGGTCACCGGAGAGGACGGCCAGATCAAGGGCTATCGGATCACCGGTTCCAAACAGTTCATTTCCACCGGCGGCTACGCGGATATCGTCACCGTGCTGGCCAGCACGCCCCAGGGCCCATCCTTTTTCATCGTCGAAAAAGGGATGGAGGGTTTCAAACAGCACAAGGGCGAGGAAAAACATGGGATTCGTGCCTCGAACACCTCGCCGTTGACCTTCGACGATGTGTTTGTACCCATCGAAAATCTGATCGGCGGCGAGCCGGGCAAAGGACTCAAGCAAGCCAACCAGGTGTTCGGCTATACCCGGTTGATGGTCGCCTCCATGGGGTTGGGCGCCGGCAAGGCGGCCCTGGAGATCGCTATCCCCTACGCCAAGGAGCGCATCCAATTCGGTACGACGTTGTCGGAAAAGCAGGGCTATACCCACAAACTCATCGTTCCCAATGCCGTTCGCATGGCGGCCGCCGAGGCTTACATCGACGACGTGGCCCATATGCTCGACAGCAGCGAAGATGACCTGCAGGTCGAAGGGGCCATCGGCAAGATTTTCGCCACCGAGGCCGCCGACCGCACGGCCAACGACTGCATGCAGGCCTTGGGCGGCTATGGCTACATTTGTGAATTCGGTGTCGAAAAGATCAAGCGCGACGTGAAGATCACCTGCATCTACGAAGGCACCAGCGAAATCCAGCAAAGCATCATCAGCACGTTTCGCTGGAAAACCAGCCGCAAATCCAAAGGGGCCTTCTATGGCACCATGGCTGAGGAGATGACCGCGCTGGATGCCAAGGTCGCCGATGCCGGCTGCCGGTTTTACGCCCTGGCGGCCAACGCTCTGAACAAGACCATCGATCTGGCCCACAACAACCGGCTGACCCGTCAGCAGGCACTGATGTTCGACCTGGCCGACATGATGATTCACGTGGAGGTCGGTGTCAGCCTGGCCCGCAAAGCGTGCCGCCTGGCGCAGGCCAACGATCCCGAGGCGGAAAAGTTCAAGGCCATGGCGCGGGTCTTCGCCGGTGAGGTGACCCAGGCCGTGGGCGAAAAGGCGCTGCGTATCGCCATGAGCGGAGAGCTCGATGCGGCCGCGGCCCAGCAGCACCTGGCCGGCATCGCCTACACGGAGATGCTGGACGGTCGCGCCAACTGGACCAAGGACATGGACCGCATCGCGGATTTTATTTTCGAGAGGTAGAGATGACTTCAGACACCCAGCGCGTCGTCGTGGTTACAGGCGGCTCCCGGGGCATCGGCCGGTCCATCTGCATCAAGCTGGCCGCACCGGGAACCAAAATTTTCTTCAACTATTTTTCTCCGGCCGACCGGGAACGGGAAGAGGCGGCTGCGGCCGAAACCATCGCCATGGTGCGGGAAGCCGGATGCGAGGCCGTGGGCATCTGGGCCAACGTGGCGGTTCAGGAGGAGGTGGCGGCTTTTTTCGATCAGATTGTGTCCGACGCCGGCCGCATCGATGTGCTGGTCAACAACGCCGGCATCACCCGTGATAACCTGATGGCCCGGATGAAAGAAGCCGATTGGGACGCGGTGTTGAACATCAACCTCAAGGGCCCCTTTCTCTGCACCCAGATCGCCGCCCGTGCCATGGCCAAGCAGCGCTGCGGCCGGATCATCAACATGGCATCCGTGGTGGGGGTGATCGGCAATGTCGGTCAGGCCAACTATGTGGCCGCCAAGGCGGGCCTCATCGGGCTGACCAAGACGACGGCCAAGGAGTACGCGGCCCGGGGGATTACCGTGAATGCCGTTGCCCCGGGGTTTATCGATACCGAGATGACAGCTGTTTTGCCGGACAAGGTCAAGGAAGCCATGCTGGCCACGATCCCTCTCGGGCGAGCCGGACAACCCGAGGATGTGGCCAATGCCGTGGCGTTTCTGGCATCGGACGAGGCCGCCTACATGACCGGGCAGGTGTTGCATGTCAGTGGCGGCATGTTCATGTAAGAAGTCAAAAATAGCAAGATGTTATAGATTAATCAAAAGGATATCATGGCCCGGCCCGCACTGCTGAGTGGTTTTGGTGATCTGGGGGCGAGGTGCTGACCCAACGTGAAAGGAGAGCTTAAATGTCAGTCGAAGACAAAGTCAAAAAAATCATTGCCGAAAAATTGAGTGTCGATCTGGATGAGGTGGTCCCCGAGGCTTCATTTGTGGATGACCTGGGCGCCGACTCCCTGGACCTGGTGGAGCTGATCATGTCCATGGAAGAAGAGTTCGATATCGATATTTCGGACGAGGATGCTGAAAAGCTGGTGACCGTAAAGGACGCCATCGACTATATCACTTCCCACTGAAGACAAGGGATATAGCACAGGCGGCGCCACAGGGTCGGCTGACGCTGGGTCAACCGGTTCGGGACGCGTTGAGGTTGCGCCACGGGATGTTGGCGCGATTGAAACGATGCTCCGATCGTCCAGCCGCACATATGGAGCTGTCCGCATGTTCGGGCAGTTCCTTTTGTCTGTTAGAATCGGCATCGGCGCGTATAAGGAGGTACTTTTGGAAAGACGGGTAGTGGTAACCGGAATCGGTTTGGTCACGCCGCTGGGAATCGGCGTCGAGGAGACCTGGTCCGCACTGATTGCCGGTAAATCCGGTGTGGGTGAAATCACCCGTTTTGACACGACGGACTACGCAACCAAAATCGCCGCGGAAGTCAAAGGATTCAATGCCGAAGACTTCATGCCCAAAAAAGATGCCAAGCGCATGGAGACGTTCATTGCTTACGCCGTTGCGGCGACGCGCATGGCCATCGACGATTCGGGTTTGAAGATCGATAGCAGTAACGGGCATCGGGTCGGTGTCATCACCGGGTGTGGCCTGGGCGGCCTGAACATGCTCGAGATAACGGCCCGAACCGTGGAAAACGCTGGGCCCAAGCGGGTGAGCCCCTTTTTTATCCCCCTGCTGATCGGCAACATGGCCCCGGGCATGATCTCCATCCAATTCGGCGCCAAGGGTCCCAACTCCTCCATCGCCACTGCCTGTGCCGCAGGCGGCCATGCCATTGGAGAGGCCTTCGAAATCATCAAGTATGGCAAGGCCGACGCCATGATCACCGGCGGCGTGGAATCGGTCATTACCCGCACCTGTATCGCCGGGTTCGGCGCCATGAAGGCGATCTCCACCCGCAATAGCGATCCGCAAAAGGCGTCGCGTCCATTCGACCGGGATCGGGACGGATTCGTGGTCGGCGAAGGTTCCGGCATCCTGATCCTCGAGGCGCTGGAGCATGCCCAGGCGAGGGGTGCAAGGATCTACGCCGAAATCACGGGCTTCGGCATGAGCGGCGACGGCTACCACATGACGTCACCGCCGCCGGATGGAGAGGGCGCGGCCCGTTGCATGCTGGCGGCTCTGGATGACGCGGGGCTCAAGCCGGCCGACATCGATTACATCAATGCCCACGGCACATCGACCCCCCTCAACGATCTATATGAGACGCGGGCTATTAAATTGGCTTTTGGTGACGCGGCCTACAAGGTACCGATCAGTTCGACCAAATCCATGACCGGACACCTGTTGGGCGGGGCGGGCGGCATCGAGACCGTATTCACTGCACTGGTGATTCAGCAAGGTATCATCCCGCCGACCATCAATTTGGACAACCCGGGCGAGGAGTGTGACCTGGACTATGTGCCCCATGTCGCCCGAAAAGCCGATGTAACCCACGCCATGACCAATTCCTTTGGTTTTGGCGGAACCAACGCCTCCCTGATTCTTAAAAAATTCATTGCCTGATCCATGAGATCATCGAGGAGGTCATAGAGGTCCGCACGGGGATGCCCCCGCGGACCTCTATGACTGCCCTTCCCTTCATCCAAGGATCCCCAGCGCATCGCACCGTTTTCATGTGGCCACCCGGGCCGGGTTTAATGAATGGGATTCAGTTAGAATCGCTGACGACGGGGTTTTTTGCTTGCGGTCCGGTATGGATAAAGATATGAAGTCGTGTTACACCTGAAGCATCGAAGGGATGCCATGCCGGAACAGGCATCATCGGCGCGAACATTGGATTTTTGGGGTGATGATCCCATGACCATTGAATCAATAGGAAGACTTTAAGGGGGCTGGCGATGAAGCTGTTAATCGGATGTGACCATGCCGCTTACGGACTCAAAGAGACCCTGAAGCGCTACTTGATCGAATCCGGCCATGAAGTCGAAGACGTGGGGGCCTTCAGTGAGGCGTCCGTGGACTATCCGCAGATCGGCATGCAAGTCGCGGCGCAGGTTTCCGAAGGCCGCTATGAACGCGGCATTCTAATGTGCGGCACGGGTTTGGGAATGTCCATGGTGGCCAATAGATATCCCCATGTGCGGGCCGCCCTCTGCAATGATCTGTTTTCGGCCCTGATGAGCCGCCGGCATAACGACGCCAATATCCTGGTGATGGGTGGACGCGTGATCGGCGATGTGCTGGCCATCGACATTCTCAACGCCTGGCTGGAAACCCCCTTTGAAGGCGGACGCCACCAGCGGCGTCTGGATCAGTTCGACAGCATCGACTCACTAAAATAAGAGGAGCAACATTGAGCAACGCGTATATTGCGGTGGTGGACCCGGAAATTGACCAGGTCATTGATCAGGAACTGGAGCGGCAGAGCAGTCACCTCGAGTTGATTGCCTCTGAAAATATCGCCAGCCGGGCCGTCATGGCAGCCCAAGGCAGTTTGTTGACCAACAAGTATGCCGAGGGCTACCCGGATAAACGTTACTATGGCGGGTGCGAGTTCGTGGATGTGGCCGAGCGTCTGGCCATCGAGCGGGCCATTCAGTTGTTCGGCGCCGATTATGTCAACGTTCAGCCCCATTCCGGTTCCCAGGCCAATATGGCGGCCTATTTCGCCCTGCTTCAGCCCGGGGATACGGTATTGGGCATGGATTTGGCCCACGGCGGCCATCTGACCCATGGGGCCAAGGTGAGTTTTTCCGGGCAACTTTACCATTTCGTCCATTACGGCGTCGACGGCCGGACCGGCCGGATCGACTACGATATGGTGCGGCGGCTGGCCAAGGAACATCGACCCAAGCTGATCGTGGCCGGGGCCAGCGCCTATCCCCGCATCATCGATTTCGACGCGTTCGCCCAGATCGCAGCTTCGGTGGGCGCACGATTGATGGTGGATATGGCCCACATTGCCGGGTTGGTGGCCACGGGTCTTCACCCTTCGCCGGTGCCCCATGCCGACGTGGTCACCTCGACCACCCACAAGACCTTGCGCGGACCACGCGGCGGATTGATTCTGGCCAAGGCGGAATTCGAAGCCAAATTGCGCAGTGAGGTATTTCCGGGGATTCAAGGCGGACCGTTGATGCATGTGATCGCCGCCAAGGCCGTATCCTTCAAGGAAGCGCTGCTGCCCCAATTCAAAACGTACCAGGAGCGTGTGTTGGCCAACGCCCAGGCCCTGGCCGAGAGCCTCCAGTCGGCAGGATTGCCTTTGGTATCCGGCGGGACCGACAACCATCTCATGCTGGCGGATCTGACCACGTGGGATATTACCGGCAAGGCGGCCGAAATCGCCTTGGGTCGCGCCGGCATCACGGTCAATAAAAATGCCGTGCCCTTCGATCGGCGCGGACCGGTGGTCACCAGCGGCGTGCGCATCGGGACGCCCTACCTGACCAGCCGGGGGATGGGGGTCCAGGAGATGCATCAGATCGCCGGATTGATGATCGAGGTCCTCAAGGATTCGGGCAATCAGCGGGTGATCGAGCGGACGCGTATTGAGGTGGCCGAGCTGTGCAATGCGTTTCCGCTGTATGCTTAGACCGGCTTGGCCGGAAGTATAAAGTGTAAAGCGAGAAGTTTAAAGTAAAGGCATCGTTTCGATTTGAACGGGTTCGTTTTCTGGAATGTTGTTGATGCAAGCTTCTGTACCCGGGTATCTCAGCAAGGGGCTGCTGCGGATCGATTTGCGATGACGGCACGGGGCGGTGAAAGGGAATAGCCATGCGGCATCCGGAAGAGAGGCCCTCGTGGGATCAGTATTTTATGGATATCGCCTGCCTGGTGGCAAAACGCTCCACTTGTTTGCGGCGGGCGGTGGGGGCCATTATCGTCAAGGACCGGCGGGTGCTGTCCACCGGGTACAACGGTGCGCCGAGCCAGGTTCGCCATTGTATCGAAGTGGGCTGCCTGCGGGAGAAATTGAAGGTGCCTTCGGGTGAGCGTCACGAATTGTGCCGCGGTATCCATGCCGAACAGAACGCCATCATCCAGGCCGCCTACCACGGGGTTTCCATCAAGGGCGCCGATCTTTTCTGTACCAACCTGCCCTGTTCCATTTGTGCAAAGATGATCATCAACGCAGGGATTGTTCGGATTGTCTACCAGTCCGGTTATGCCGATGCCATATCCGAAGAGATGTTGGCCGAAGCGGGAGTGGAACTCGTCCAATTGCCAAGCAGTCACACGGAGGTGGGCCCATGAAGTGTCCGTTTTGCGGGGAGATGGACAACAAGGTGATCGATTCGCGGGTAAGCAAAGACGGCACGGTGATTCGGCGCCGTCGGGAGTGTACCGACTGCGTCCGGCGGTTTACCACTTACGAGCACATCGAAGAGATACCCATCATGATCGTTAAAAAGGATGGGCGGCGCGAGGTGTTCAATCGGGACAAGGTGCGTGTCGGGCTTCAGAAGGCTTGCCAGAAGCTGGATATCAGCATGAACGTCATCGAGGATTTCATCGATGATCTGGAGCGTGACTTGCGTGAAACCGGCGAAAAGGAGATCCCCTCGCGGGTGATCGGCGAAAAGATCATGGGGCGGCTCCACAACCTCAACGATATCGCCTATGTGCGTTTTGCCTCGGTCTACCGGGAGTTCAAGGATGTGAATGATTTCGTGGCTGAGCTGAAGACGCTCTTGAGCGAGCGTTGATAGAACAATAAAAGACCGATTATTGGACGCTGACGGCGGCATGAACGACAACGGTTATATGGCCATTGCCCTGGAACTGGCGGCCAGGGGGGCGGGACGGGTATCCCCGAATCCCATGGTGGGTGCCGTGGTGGTCCGAAACGGAGAGATTGTCGGGAAAGGCTATCACCAGGCCGTGGGCGGCCCCCATGCCGAAGTCCATGCCCTCGACGAGGCCGCCGAACAGGCGATGGGCGCCACCCTCTATGTGACTCTGGAGCCCTGCAACCATCACGGCCGCACGCCGCCGTGCACAGATAAGATTCTCCGGTCCGGCATCCGGCGGGTCGTGGTTGCCATGGCCGACCCCAACCCCGATGTGCGCGGCGGCGGCAATACCTTTTTGCGCGATCACGGCATCGAGGTGGTCTGTGGCATCCGGGAGGCGGAGGCACGCCGGCTCAACGAGAGTTTCGTCAAATTCGTCAGGACCCGGCTGCCTTTCGTGGTCCTCAAAATCGCAGCGACCCTGGATGGCCGTATCGCCACGAGCAATGGCGATGCCCGATGGGTCACCGGCCCGGAGGCCCGGGCCATGGTGCACCGGATGAGACATCGCATGGATGCCATCCTGGTGGGGATCGGCACGGTCAAGGCGGACGATCCCCAACTGACCTCACGCCCATCGGAGGAAGAGGGCGTCGATCCCATCCGCCTGGTCCTGGACACGCACCTGGCCATGCCGCCCGGGGCGCAAATGCTTCGGCAGCGTTCCGAGGCGCCGACCTATCTGGTGTGCGGTCCGGAACCCGACCGGCAGCGGCGCCGGATGCTGACCGATGCCGGCGCCCGGATTCTGGAGGTTCCCCTGAAGGGGGCACATGTCGATATGGTGGCACTGATGGCACAGTTGGGGCGGATGAACATCGCCAGCGTGCTTATCGAAGGCGGTGCAACGGTGGCGGGTAGCGCCTTGCGATCGGACATCGTGGACAAGGTCGCGCTGTTTTTTGCCCCGAAGCTGTTGGGCGGCGAGGGTGTGCCCATGTGCGCCGGCCCTGGTCCCGAGTGGATGAAAGATGCCCTGGCCATCGAGAACATGACGGTGGAACGGGTGGGGGCGGACATCCTGGTGCAGGGATACCGGCATGCCATGGACGACTGAAGACCAAAGGGACAGGACGAGTGGCTGAAAAGAACGGTGTGGCGAGCACGGTGATCGATTGAATAAAAGGATTTTGACCTTATTGTTATAAATTGATGTTGACGGCACCGTAAAAAGTTCGGAATTCGCTTTCCTCGTCATCCCGGCGGAAGACGGGATCCAGTATTTTCAATATGTTTTGGATGCCGGCGTTCGCCGGCATGACGCCCCTGCGACTTTTTACAGTTTTATCGACGTTGAGTGCATCAAAGCCGAAGCGTGGATGGTTTATGTTCACAGGCATCATAGAAGGAATGGGCACCCTGGCGGCGATGCGCGCCTCCGGTACCGGCCGGGTGCTGACCGTTGAGGCCGATTTCGACCTGCAAGGGACGCGCATCGGCGACAGCATTGCGGTCAACGGCGCTTGCCTCACGGCAGTGACGCTTTCCGGGCGTCGGTTCACCTGTGACGTGTCACCCGAGACTCTGTCCAAGACCATTTTCGGGGCATTGAAAATTGGCGAACGGGTCAACCTGGAACGCGCCCTGAGGTTGTCCGATCGACTGGACGGCCATCTGGTGTCGGGCCACATCGACGGCATGGCCCGGTTGGAGCGGCGCGAGGTCAATGCCAACGCCTGGGTGCTGGACTTCAGTGCGCCCCAGGAGCTGACCCGCTATATGATTCAAAAAGGATCCGTGGCCGTGGACGGGATCAGCCTGACGATCAATCAATGCGATGCGGCCGGGTTCCAGGTGAGCATCATTCCGCACACCGCCGCCGTCACCACCATCGGCCACAAGGGTGTGGGATGCCTTTTTAATATCGAGACCGATATCATCGGAAAATACGTGGAGCGATTCGTGTGCCGCCTCCAGGAAGGAACCGGGACCCCAACTGCCGGCCGTGGTGTGAGTATGGACCTTTTGGCCAAATCCGGGTTTCTGGATCGGTAGCCGCGCCCCGCTGGAAAAGCCATCGTGCCTTGGCACGAAATCGAAACAGGAGAGTTTAGAACCATGTCACGCATCACAGTCGAACAGGCAATCGAAGAGATTGCCGCCGGGAAGATGGTCATCCTCGTGGATGACGAAGATCGGGAGAACGAAGGCGATCTGACCATGGCCGCCGAGAAGGTCACCCCCGAAGCCATCAATTTCATGGCCAAATACGGCCGTGGTCTGGTCTGCCTGTCGCTCACCAGTGAAAAGTGCGACCAGTTGGACCTGCCCATGATGGTCAAGAACAACACCTCGCCCTTCGAGACCGGATTTACGGTCTCCATCGAGGCCAAGCGCGGGGTGACCACCGGGATCTCCGCAGCGGACCGGGCCACCACCATCTTGACGGCGGTGGCGGATACGGCAACTTCCCGGGACCTGGTCCGGCCAGGCCACATCTTTCCGTTGCGCGCCCGCAATGGCGGCGTGATGGTACGGGTCGGCCAGACCGAAGGCTCGGTGGATCTGGCGCGTCTGGCCGGGCTGAAACCGGCCGGCGTGATTTGCGAAATCATGGACGAAGATGGGACCATGGCGCGCATGCCTGCTCTGGAAACGTTCAGCGAAAAGCACGGTATCGGTATCGTGACCATCGCCGACCTGGTGGAATATCGGATGCGCAACGAGTTTTTCGTGCATCGGGCCGCTGAAACCGCCATTCCCACAGTTTACGGCGGAGATTTCAGGATTGTCGCATTTGAAAACGATGTGGACCATCTGACCCATATCGCTCTGGTCAAAGGCGAGATCAGCCCGGACAAGCCCGTGCTGGTGCGCGTTCATTCCGAGTGTATGACCGGTGATATTTTCGGCTCATTACGTTGCGATTGCGGCGATCAGCTGCACAGGGCCATGGGCATGATCGAAAGAGAGGGCACCGGGGTGATCGTCTACCTGCGCCAGGAGGGACGGGGCATTGGGTTGGTCAACAAGCTCAAGGCCTACGAACTGCAACAGAAGCTGGGTCTCGACACCGTGGAGGCCAATCTCAAACTGGGATTCAAGGACGACATGCGCGATTATGGCATCGGCGCCCAGATGTTGCGCAACCTGGGCGTGCGCAAAATGCGTCTGCTGACCAACAATCCCAAGAAAATGGTCGGGTTGGACGGTTACGGCCTGAGCATAGAGGAGCTGGTTCCCATCGAGGTGGCGCCCAACGAACACAATCGCTGCTACCTGGAGTGCAAGAAGCTGAAGATGGGGCACCTGTTGCATTTGATCGAGCAGTGATCCTAATTTTTACGGAAAGCCATCGGACATGGCGGTCGTCACAAGCGGCCGCCTGGTTTTACTGACAACATTTTGATCAGTCACTCAATCGGAGGTTCAACGATGCCCAATATCATCGAAGCCAATCTCGTGGCCGAAGGGAAAAAGTTCGCCATCGTGGTGAGCCGGTTCAACGATTTTATCACCGACAAGCTGGTCGGTGGTGCCGTTGACGCCCTGACCCGCAGTGGCACCAAAGCGGAAGACATCGATATCGTCAAGGTGCCCGGCGCTTTTGAGATACCCCTGCTGGCCAAGAAGCTGGCGGCGCGCAAGCAGCATGATGCCGTCATCTGTCTGGGTGCCGTCATTCGCGGGGCCACTCCACATTTCGACTATGTGAGCGCAGAGGTTTCCAAGGGCGTTGCCGCTGCCAGCATGGAGACAGGCATGCCGATCATCTTTGGCGTGGTGACCACCGACACGCTCGAACAGGCCATCGAGCGCGCCGGCAGCAAGGCCGGTAACAAGGGGTGGGACGCGGCCCTGGCAGCCGTCGAGATGGCCAACCTGATGGGAGCGGTGGAAAAGATCTGATATGGGGACCCGTCGACAAGCCAGAGAATTAGCCATGCAGGCTCTTTTCAGCATGGACATGAGTTGTGCGTTCAGTACGGAGATGCTGACCGATTATTGCCGCTGTTTTCCGCCAGGCAAGCGTTTTCAAAGCTTTTTCGAACTGTTGGTCAATGGGGTGCTGCAATACAAGGCCGATATCGACACCGTGATCGAGACCTATTCCAGTAACTGGAAGATGCGGCGCATGGCCTGTGTGGATCGTAACATTTTGCGCATGGCCGTGTTCGAGTTGATCTACTGCTCGGATATTCCAGCCAAAGTGACCATCAACGAAGCGATCGATATCGGGAAAAAATTCGGTTCTCCGGAATCCGGCTCATTCATCAACGGCATACTGGACAGCATCCGCATTGCCATCGAAAATGGGCAGCTGGCCACCGTCGAAACGCCCCCGGCCGGCGACGAGACGGCATCCAAGGCGATCAACGATCTTTAATGGGCCAGGTCACGCAACGATTCCCCACTGAGAAAGGAAATTTCATCATGATTATTCGCGCCATGCCGGTCGGGCCGCTTCAGGCCAACTGTTATATCGTCGGCTGCGAGGAGACCCGTAATGCGGCCGTCATCGACCCGGGCGGTGATGTGGATCAGATCCTTTTGGCGCTGGCCAACGACCGGTTGACCCTCAAAGCGATCATCAACACCCACGGACACTTCGATCACGTCAGCGCCAACAAGGCCCTCAAAAAGGCCACCGGTGCAGAGCTGATGATCCATCCCCAGGATGCGCCCATGCTCGCTCAACTCTCTGGTGCGGCGGCCATGTGGGGCATGCGATCCGAGGATTCGCCCGAACCGGACCGGCTGCTCGAAGACGGCGATACGGTGACCGTCGGCCACATCGTGTTCAAGGTGCTCCACACCCCCGGCCACACCCCCGGGGGCATCTCGCTCTATACCGACGGCGCCGTTTTCGCCGGTGACACGCTTTTCGCCGGATCCATCGGCCGCACCGATTTTCCGGGCGGCGATTTCGACACCCTGATCCGCAGCATTCACACCAAACTGTTCACCCTGCCCGACGACGTGGCGGTCTACTCCGGCCATATGGAGGCGACCACCATCGGCAGGGAAAAACGATACAATCCTTTTTGCGGGATCCGATAGCGGCGCGGCCGAATCGGTCGGGACGGCACCCATGATACGACGCAAGAGCCGACAGATTCACGTGGGGAAAGTGCCGGTGGGCGGCGATGCGCCCATCACCGTGCAATCCATGACCAACACGCCCACCCAGGATGCCGCCGCCACGGTCGCCCAGATCCGGAGGCTCGAGTCCGCCGGATGCGAGATAGTGCGCGTGGCCGTGCCGGACCAGCAGGCCGCCGAGGCCATTGCCGACATCAAGGCCCGGACCCATATTCCAATCATCGCCGATATCCACTTCGATTACCGCCTGGCTTTGGAAGCCGCCCGGCGAGGCGCCGACGCGTTGCGCATCAATCCCGGCAACATCGGCGGGCAGCGCAAGGTGCAGGCCGTCGTGGATTGCGCCCGTGACCTGGGGCTGCCGATCCGCATCGGGGTGAATGCCGGCTCGCTTGAAAAGGATCTGCTTAAAACCTATAATGGCGCCACGGCCCAGGCCATGGTGGAGAGCGCCATGCGCCACGTGGCGCTGTTGGAGCGCACCGGCTTCGACCAGATCAAAATTTCCATCAAGGCGTCGGACGTGCTCCGCACCCTGGAGGCCTACCGCCTGCTGGCCCAACGTACCGAATACCCGTTGCATGTGGGGGTCACCGAAGCGGGATCGCTCTATTCCGGGGTGGTCAAATCGGCCCTGGGCATCGGCATGCTGCTGGCCGAGGGGATCGGCGACACCCTGCGGGTGTCGCTCACACGGGACCCGGTGGAAGAGGTCCGGGTCGGTTTTGAAATTCTGAAAGCCCTAAGCATCCGCCAGCGCGGACCCGAAATCATCTCCTGCCCCACCTGCGGCCGCTGCGGCATCGACCTGATGTCGGTGGTCGAGCAGGTCGATCAGGCGCTGCTGACGCGCACGGTGCCCATCAAGATCGCGATCATGGGGTGTGTCGTCAACGGGCCGGGCGAAGCCAAGGAGGCCGACATCGGCGTGGCCGGCGGCAAGGGCCAGGGCATCCTGTTCAAGAAAGGCAAGATGGTTCGAAAGGTGCCCCAGGAGCGACTGGTCGAGGTTCTGTTGGATGAGGTGGATAAATGGGAAGTTGAGTACTTGAAGAAAGGAACTGCCATCGTATGACCCAAAAATCAAAAAGCGCCATCAGCCCGACCCGCGCCGAAGACTATCCAGAATGGTATCAACAGGTGGTGCGCGCTTCCGATATGGCCGAGCGCTCTCCGGTGCGCGGCTGCATGGTGATCAAGCCCTGGGGCTATGCGCTGTGGGAAAACATCCAGCGCGAGTTGGACGACATGTTTAAGGCCACCGGGGTTCAGAACGCCTATTTTCCTCTTTTCATTCCTTTGAGTTTTTTAGAAAAAGAGGCCGAGCACGTGGAGGGTTTCGCCAAGGAGTGCGCCGTGGTGACCCACCACCGCCTGGAAAAGGGGCCGCAAGGCGGCCTGGTGCCGGGCGGTGAGCTGACCGAGCCCCTGGTGGTGCGGCCCACTTCGGAAACCATTATCGGCGACGCCTTCTCCAAGTGGATCAGCAGTTATCGGGATCTGCCGCTGCTCATCAATCAATGGGCCAACGTGGTGCGCTGGGAGATGCGGACCCGCATCTTTTTACGCACCAGTGAATTTCTATGGCAGGAAGGTCATACGGCCCATGCCACGGCCGAAGAGGCCCGGGAACGCACCGCCATGATGCTGGACGTCTATGCCCGCATGGCGGAAAAGTTCCTGGCCATGCCGGTGATCAAGGGCAGCAAATCGGCGGCCGAACGGTTTCCCGGCGCCGTGGACACGCAGTGTATCGAGGCCATGATGCAGGACCGCAAGGCGCTGCAGGCCGGCACCTCTCATTTCCTGGGTCAGAATTTCGCCAGGGCCTCCAATATCCGCTTCCAGAGCGCCGACGAGCAGGAGGTATTCGCCTGGACCACTTCGTGGGGCGCCTCCACGCGGTTGATCGGCGGATTGATCATGACCCACAGCGACGACGATGGGCTCATCCTGCCACCCAGGGTCGCTCCGGCCCAGGTCGTGCTCCTGCCCATCGTTCACAAGGAGGATGACCGGCCGATGGTGGACGCGTACACCGAGCAACTGGCCGCCCAACTGCGAAGCGTCCAATACAACGGCCGCCCATTGCGCGTCGAGGTCGACCGGCGCGACATCGGCGGTGCCAGGGGATGGGATTGGATCAAGAAAGGGGTTCCCCTGCGGCTGGAGATCGGTCCGCGGGACATTGCCAACAACGCGGTCTTCGTGGGGCGGCGCGACAAGGCGCATAGAGAGAAGACAGCCATGCCGCGCGACCAGTTCATCGGGCAGGTGGGCTTCCTGCTCGACGAGATCCAGGCGACGCTCTTCGAGCGCGCCCGCCGCTTCCGTGAGGAAAACACCCGGACGATAGATGATTTCGCCGGGTTTCGGGATTATTTTACGCCTGAAAATGCGGAAAAGCCTGAAATTCACGGAGGCTTCGCCCTGGCCCACTGGTGTGGCGACGCGGCCTGCGAAAACAAGATCAAGGAGGATCTGACCGTGACGATCCGCTGCATCCCCTTCGACGGAGAAAAGGAGAAGGGCCGTTGCATCTGCTGCGGCAAGGACAGCGAACAGCGGGTGGTCTTCGCCAAAGCCTACTAATTGCCAACAGAAGGAAAGAGAAGGAATGCTTCACAAATCAAAATGACAGAATACCTTCACTTAACACTTTAATCTTTAAACTTTTCACTTTTTCATGATCCGAATCAGCGACATCATCGATAAGATTTACGACTACAATCCCGATGCGGATTTGGATCTGATCGACCGCGCCTACGTTTTTTCGGCCAAGGTGCACGATGGCCAGGTGCGGCTGTCGGGAGAGCCTTACCTCTCCCATCCGTTGGAGGTTGCCGGTATTCTGGCCGATCTGAAACTCGATGTGGTCAGCGTGGCCGCCGGCCTTCTCCACGATGTTATCGAGGACACCCATGCCACGGCCGAAGAGATCGAGCAGATGTTCGGACGCGAGGTGCGCCATATCGTCTCCGGGGTCACCAAACTGAGCACCCTGCCTTTTTCCAGCGCCCAGGCGCGCGAGGCAGAGAGTATCCGAAAGATGCTGTTGGCCATGGCCGACGACATCCGTGTCATTCTCATCAAGCTGGCCGACCGCATGCACAACATGCGGACCTTGCAGTATCACTCCAGCAAGGTCAAGCAGCGCAAAATCGCCCAGGAGACCCTGGACATCTATGCTCCCATCGCTTCACGACTGGGTATCTTCTGGATCAAGAACGAATTGGAGAACATCGCCTTCAAGTACATCCATCCCGAAGATTTTGAACGCATAGAGAGCCTGGTGGCCAAGGGCAAGGAGGAGCGTGACAAGTACGTCGAAACCGTGAAGTCGTTTATCCGCAAGAAGATGGACGAGAACAGCCTGCATGGCGAGGTGCTGGGAAGATATAAGAATACCTACAGCATCTACCAGAAAATGATTCAGCAGAACCTCGAGTTCGAAGAGATTTACGACATCATCGCTTTTCGCATCATCCTGGACACCATTCCCCAGTGCTACGAAGCGTTGGGGCTGGTGCACGCCTTGTGGAAACCCATCGCTAAGAAGTTCAAAGACTATATCGGCATGCCCAAGCCCAACATGTACCAATCCCTGCATACCACCGTGATCGGTCCTTATGGCGAGCGCATGGAAATTCAGATCCGCACCCGCGATATGGACCAGGTGGCCAAGGCGGGCATTGCCGCGCACTGGAGCTACAAAGAGGGCAAGACCGCGGACCCCAAGACCGCCGAAGCATTCGCTTGGGTCCAGAACATCGTCGAAAACCAGGCCAATATCAAAGATCCGGACGAGTTCCTCGAAAATGTGCGCATCGATCTCTTCCCCGACGATGTGTACGTGTTCACACCCAAAGGCCAGATCAAGTCCCTGCCCAAGGGAGCCACGCCGGTGGACTTCGCCTATGCGATTCATTCGGAGGTGGGCGATCAGTGCGTGGGGGCCAAGGTCAATGGCCGCATGGTGCCGTTGAAATATCAACTCCAGACCGGTGAAAGCGTCGCCATCATCACCCAGAAGGGCCATCAGCCCAGCAAGGATTGGCTCAGCTTCGTCAAGACCGTCAAAGCGCGTTCGAAAATCCGTCAATGGATCAAGACCCAGGAAAAAGAGCGCAGCCTCACTCTAGGCCGGGAAATGTGCGAGAAAGCCTTCCGCAAGGTGCGCATGAATTTCGCGGTGCTCAGCAAGACGCCGGAGATGGACCAGGTGGTGGAGGATTTTGGTTTCAAGAACCTCGACGACCTCATCATCGCCGTGGGATACGGAAAAATCACGCCATTGCAGCTGGTGCGCAAGCTGATGCCCAAGAGCGAAGAGAGCGGCGAACATCACACGTTGCTCAACCGGCTCATGGACAAGGTGCGCAAAAAGAAGATCGGCAGCGGGGTCATCGTCAAAGGCGTGGACGACATTCTGGTGCGCTTTGGCAAGTGCTGCCAGCCGGTCCCGGGCGATCCCATCGTGGGTTTTATCACCCGTGGATTCGGCGTGACCGTGCATCGCGCCGGATGCGTCAATGTCATCAAGGCCAACCCCGAACGACTCATCGAGGTGGAGTGGGATACCGCTACCCGCGAGCCGTTCCCCGTGAAAATCAAAATCCGCGCCATGGATCGTGTGGGGCTCTTGGCCGATGTGGCCGCCTGCATCAGTAAGGCCGGCGCCAATATCCTCAGCGCCAACACCCAGACCCTGGAGAACAAAGCGGTCAACAGTTTTTTTACCCTCGAAGTGGCCGATACGGAGCAACTCACCCAGGTCATGGCCGGTCTCAAGAAGATCAGGCAGGTGATCGATGCCCAGCGCGTCAGCTAGGCTGCATACCCTACCGCCGATCGCGGCTGTGACAGTCCTGTTGGTTTTGCTTTGGCTCTGGGGCCTGGCGGGCTGCTCTGCCGAGCGGACCGCCGATTTCGCCGATACGGGCCGAGCCGGCATCCGGTCCGATGAGATTCTCGTCGGCGCTTCGCTGGCCCTGGAAGGCCATGCCAGCTATCTCGGCGTTCAAACCCTTCATGGCGCCCTGGCCTACCTGCACCATATCAACGACTCGGGCGGCGTATACGGTCGCCGGATCCGTGTCATCCACTACGATGACGGCTACGACCCGCCTCGCTGCGTGCTCAATACCCAACGCCTGGTCATCGAAGACAAGGTGTTTGCCCTCTTTTGTTATGTGGGCACGCCGACCACGGTAAAAGTCATTCCCCTGGTCCAGGAGGCGCGCATTCCGTTGGTGGGTATGTTCACTGGCGCCCAGGCCTTGCGGGATCCGGTCCATCGTTACCTGATCAATGTCCGTGCCTCCTATTACCAGGAAACGGGTGCGGCCGTGGAATACCTGGTCGAAAAGCAGGGATTCAAAAAGATCGCGGTTTTTTATCAATACGACGCTTACGGCTTTGATGGCCTGCGCGGGGCGGAACTCGCTTTGAAAGCCTACCATCTGGTGCCGGTGGCCACCGGCACCTATTTGCGTGGCACCCTGAACGTGGAAGACGGGCTCGAAAAGATCATGGCGGCCGAGGCCGAAGCCGTGGTCATGATCGGCACCTATGAGCCGTGTGCCCGTTTTGTCCAGCTGGCCGTATCCAAGGGATTCAAACCCACCTTCTACAACGTCTCTTTCGTAGGGGCGAATGAATTGATCCGTCGTCTTGGAAATGACGCCCAGGGTGTCATCATCACCCAGGTAGTACCGCCGCCCGAACCCATGGACAATGGAGAATCGCTTTGGGGGGCCGCGGAGTATGTCCAGCGGTTGAAGACGTACTTTCCGGGGGACCCGCCCAACTTCGTCAGCTTCGAAGGGTATGTCAACGCCAAGGTCCTGGTGGAGGGGCTGCGGCGGGCCGGTCCCCAACTGGACCGTGAGCGTTTTATCGATGCCATTGAATCGATCCAGGACATCGATCTGGGCATCGCCAACACGCTCTCTTTCAGTCCGACCGACCATCAGGGGCTGGAGCGGGTTTACTTCACCGTTTTCGAGAACGGGCGGTTTGTATGGTTGAAAGATTGATAGCCCGCCTGCGCGACAGCAGCCTCAAAAATAAAATCTTCATTTCGACGACCCTGGTCATCTTGTTGATCAGCGTCTTCATCGCCTTGTTCACACGCTGGATTCTTATTTCGAGCCTGACTTCGGAGCTGCAGCAACGGGGTCTGGGCATCGCCAGCAGCATTGCCGAAAGCGCCCGCAGCACCATCCTCACCAAGGACATTCCCCAGTTGACCAGCCTGATCATCGATGCCCGCCTCGGCGAACGGCGCCTGCTGGTCGCCTACGTGTTCGTGTCGGACAAGCAGGACAACGTCTTGGCGCACACTTTCATGTCGCCTTTTCAGCTGGAACTCAAAACCGCCAACCGCCTCGGCGAGGAGGAATCTCAACGGATCAGGCTGCTTCACCTGGGCGGCAGCGACATCTACGACATCGCCGTGCCGGTCAAGGAGGGCATCTATCAGATCGGCAGCGTCCATGTGGGGTTGTATAAAAATCACATCGACCAGTTGATCTCAAAGCTGCGGACCACCTTCTTGGGGTTCATTTCGGTGGTCGTGGTTTTTTGCTTCCTCGTGAGCCTTCGTCTGGCGCGCTATATCACCCTGCCTATATCCAGACTGACCGAGATTTCAGATGCCCTGAGCCGCGGCAGCCTTGAACTGAACATGGATCTGGGACGGCGCATGGAGCGCCTCAGTCCGGGAAACGATGAAGTCTACCAACTGGCCCAGTCCTTTCGAAACATGACCCAGCGCATCGTTCAATCCCAGTTGCAGCTCAAAGAGTCGGAGCAAAAATACCGTTCGTTGTTTGCCGGCGGCCCAAACCCGATCTTTGTCATTCATCAGAACACTTCGGTGATCATGGATGCCAACCCCGCAGCACTGGATTTATACGGCTATCGCCGGGATGAACTGATCGGCCAACCCTTCACCATGCTGGGACCCTTCACCTTTAAGGATAGCGGCACGCCGGCCGACCAGAAATCGGGGACGTCGGAAACCATCGTCGTGAGCGCCAAGGAGCGTTTTCTCAAGAAAGGATCGATTCCGATCTTCGTACATATCCAGGCCTGCCCGGTGCGCTACGCCGAGCAACAGGCCCTCATCGTGGCCACCACGGACATCACGGCCATGGTGGAGAAGGACAACTTATTGATTCAGTTCAGCAAACTCAAAACCCTGGGGGAAATGTCGGCCGGGATCGCCCATGAGATCAACCAACCGCTGAATGCCATCAAAATGGGCAGTGAGTATTTACAGATGGTCATTCAAACCGGGCGCCAGGTCCGTGACCAGGACCTGGCGTTGGTCACCGCAGAGATCAGCAGCCAAGTGGACCGCGCAGAGGACATCATTACCCGCCTGCGCGATTTTGGGAGAAAATCCGATTTTTCCCGTGAGCGGGTCGCACTGAACCAGCCGGTCAACAGCGTTCTCAAGATTCTGGGGCGTCAACTGGCGCTGCAAAACATCGCCATTGAACTGGATCTGGCCCATCCATCACCGGTGATTCTGGCCCAATCCAACCGGATCGAACAGGTTGTCTTCAACCTGCTGACCAATGCCCGTGACGCCATCAACCAGAAGACCGAGTTAGCGCCCGCTGCCGAGCGTCGCATTGCCATCCGAACCTATCGGGATGCCCATTGGGCGATCGTGACCGTCGCGGACAGTGGGGTCGGCATCCCGGAAACCGATCAGCAGCGAATCTACGAAGCGTTTTTTACCACCAAGGAGATGGGCGAGGGCATGGGCTTGGGGCTTTCCATCTCATACGGCATCGTGGAGGATTATGGCGGGAAAATAGAGGTGTACAGCGAAGAGAACCGCGGCACCACCTTCAAGCTCGCTTTCCCGCCGGCAGGCCGGGAGTGAGGTTAAAGCGTCAGCTCGGTTGTCGGGTTTGGGTGGGTAGCGTTCTTGTTACCCGATATGGACCCAAACCGGTGTCCTGTCGAGATATCCATCTTCCCGGGCACGCATGTCCAAGTGGGCGGTCATCACGGCCTCGAGAAACGGGTGGAACGGCCGCAGCGATTGCCGCAGATCGATGGACTTGAGATAGCTTTTGCAATTCTGGCACGTGTGCACGCGATACTCGGGTTCAGCTTCGGAGAAGAAATAACCCAGGGTTTCCGCATCCCGGTTTTCGCAGTACGGGCAGAAAAGCCGGGGAACCGTCCAGGTGTGCCGGCAAAAGCTGCAGACGAGCGAGCGAGCGCCATCCTCGGCCAGCGAGCTGAGCATGGGAGGGCTGCCGCAAAAGGGGCAATATCCCTGTTGCCAATTTTCGCTATCGGGTAAATGGTGTTTCAATTCGTTCAGGTGGATAGCCACCGATGGCCAGATGCTGTGGTAGGTCAACAAGGCCAACACTTCCGGCTGAAGATCGGAATCCGCGGCTTGCCGCTCAAATGCCGTCATATCGTCTGAGATGAGAAGAGTACCGAAGTGTTCGAGGGACAATGCCCGAGAGCGCGATTTTTCCAGCATGGTGGCCGCAGCCGCGGCCAGATATTCATTTTCCCCGAGCGCCGCTTCGCAGAGGCGCTGAAAAAGAGATTCCATGGAGGCCCAATCCACGAGGATCTGTCCCCTCTCGACCAGGGGCAGACCACCCTGCCGCTGGGCATCCAGCCGCGTCTCGACGATGGACATGACGGGCGGGCGGCAGGCGGACATGGCATCTTCCTGCAGGCTGAAAATTTTTTTAAAAAGCGAACAGATCTCGGCGTATGCCGGTTTGGTGGTCTGGACGGTTTCGAACAGTTGGACCAATTGGCTGTGGGACAGTCGCTCGGGGAGCAGCATCAAACGTCTCCTGGGAATTGGATGATATGGGGTGCGATGCGGCGGCGGTGACCCGGGTCACCGCCGCCGCAGAGGCGTTAAATGGAATCGATTATCCGGATAGACCGGCAACCGCGCGTGAAAACGGCCGGATCATGCGTCTCAATGCCATGTGACGACTGATGCCCTGAAACTCGGATGAAGCGATGGCATTCTCATGGTATTGCATGGGGTCGAATGCGAGCAGGTAAATCACCGTCACATCGTCCGCATCCGCAAGGGAGGCCTTGGGAAACTGTTTGCGCACCTTAGCCAGTCGTTCTTCGGCCGTGGCCAGGATCGATTCGCGCTCACCGAAATGCATGGCGCCGGCGGTGCAGGTCTGGACACACGCCGGCTGCAGGCCGTTGCGCACCCGGTCGATGCACATGTCGCATTTGTAGAGCACGCCGTCGGGCCCCTTGCGCGGCACGTTGTAGGGACAGGCCGCGATGATATCGTCGGCTGCCAGATGACGGGTCTCGGCCGTGTAAAGGATGGCGCCGGTGGCATTGTCCCGGTAGATCGCCGTCGGTTCTCCGGCCGCCTCCAGGCAGGGCGCCTCTATGCAGTGACGGCACTGTTCCGGGAAAAAGAGCCACCGAAGCTTGTTTTCGATGACGACCTCGTTCATGCGCACGACCTTATAGGTGCGATCGGAGAGATCCGGCGGATTCTGATGGGTCCCGCGATTGAGGGTTTCTTCGGCCGGCAGGTCATGCCACTGCTTGCAGGCGACCTGGCATGCACGACAGCCGGTACACAGTGTGGTGTCGATGAAAAATGCGTAACTCATGGCAGACCACCTCCTTTACAGCTTAGCCACGTTGACCATGAAGGCCTTGGATTCGGGAATACGCGTATTGGCGTCACCGGCCGACGGGGTCAGCAGGTTGGCGCTCTCTTCCACCCGGCTCTCGGGCCAGCGCCAGCCAAAGTGCCAGGGCACGCCCACTTGATGGACAATCCCGCCGCCGATCTTCATGGGTTTGAACCGTTTGGTGACGATGGCCGTGGCCTGCAGGCTGCCGCGTGCCGAGCTGACCTTGACCCGTTCGCCATTTTGTATCCCTTTGAGTTTGGCCAACTCCTCGCTCATCTCCACGAAAACCTGGGGCTCTAGCTCCAGCAGGCCCGGTTGCCAACGGGTCATGACGCCGCTTTGCCAGTGTTCGCTGACACGGTAGGTCGTACCCACATACGGGAATCGTGGGTCGCAGGAGAAGTGGGCATCGGCGGCGGTGCCGTAGACGGCGGCCGTGGGATTGGTCAACAGCGGATTGAGGAAGTTTTTCTCCACCGGGCATTCCAGTGGTTCATAGTGCTCGGGAAACGGGCCGTCATTGCGCCCGGGACCGAAGATCTGCCCATGACCGTGCTTCTGCATGATGAACGGATAGCGACTGGCCGGGTTGGGTTTGCTCAGGTCGTCCAGCGGCGGCCAACCGCCGTCGGGAACGTCTCCCAGCCATTTGGTGCCGTCCCAGCGCACGACCCAGCGTTTGTCGTTCCAGGGGTTGCCCTTCAGGTCCACCGATGCGCGGTTGTAAATGATACGGCGGTTGACAGGCCAGCACCAAGCGAACTCGGGATAGAGGCCGATACCGTTTTCCGCGTCCTTCTGGCCGCGCCGGGCGGCCATGTTTCCCTTTTCAGTGTAACTGTTGCAGTAGAGCCAGTTGCCCGAACTGGTGCTGCCGTCGGCCTGCAGAAAAGCAAAGCTAGGCACCAGCGTGCCCTTTTTGTAAACCGTGTCCTTGATGGTCACATCCTGCAGGAAGTAGCCGTTGATCGCCTTGGCAACCTTGTGGGCATCGAACTCGCCGTCGGTTTCGTAGTCCCATTTGAGGTTGAGAATTGGCTCTGGGAATTTACCGCCTGAAGCATAGGCTTGTTTGAGGCGGTGGCCCAGCATCATGATAATATCGCCATCGGGTTTGCTGTTGCCCATGGGTTTGGGGCCCCGGTAGCGCCACTGCATCCAGCGGCCGCTGTTGGTGATGCTGCCCTCCTTTTCGACTGAAACGGCGGCCGGCAGCATGAACACCTCGGTTTTGATCTTGGCGGGATCCATGCCTGGGCCTTTCCAGAAGGATCCGGTCTCGTTGTCGAAAATGTTGACGTTAACCAGCCAGTCCAGCTTGGTGAGGCTTTCGCGGGTCTTGTTTGAATTGGCGCCGCTGCAAGCCGGGTTCATGCCCCAGGCAAACAGGCCTTTTATCTGTTCCTTGTACATGGCATCGAAGAGGTCGAGCCAGGAATAGGAGACCCCTTTCTCCAGTTTGGGCATCCACCCGAAGCCGAAATCGTTTGCTTTGGCGGCCTTGTCGCCGAAATAGGCCTTGAGTAGGCTGACCGCATATTTGGGGTAGTTCTGCCACCAGTTGGCCGAGAGGGGATCTTTGCTGACGGGCGTGGCGCGATCCAGGTATTGCTGCAGCGTCGTATCCGCTGCGTTCGGAGTTTGCAGATACCCCGGCCAAATGTGAAAGAGCAGGCAATGGTCGGTGGAGCCTTGCACGTTGGACTCGCCGCGCAGGGCGTTGACACCGCCGCCGGCCACGCCCATGTTGCCCAGCAGCAGTTGGATGATCGACATGGAGCGGATGATCTGGGTGCCGACCGTGTGCTGGGTCCAGCCCATGGCATACATGATGGTGCCGGCCTTGCCGGTGGCGCCGGTGGCCGCATAGGTCTGGTAGACCTCGAGCAGGTCTGCCTTGGGCGTGCCGGTGATTTTGGATACGGTATCCATGTCGTAGCGGCTGAAGTGTTTTTTCAGCAACTGGAAGACGCAGCGTTCGTGCTTGAGCGTGCGATCCATCTTGGGAACGCCCTGGTCGTCCATTTCAAAGGCCCATGTGCTCTTGTCGTAGCTGCCCAGGGCCGCGTCCTTTTTCTGATCCCCCTTTTTGTAGCCGCTGAACAATCCGTCTTTAAAGCCATAAGCTTCGCCCACAATGAATGCGGCATTGGTGTAGGCCGTGACATAGGCTTCATCGAAGAGTTTTTTCTCCAGAATGTATTTGATCATGCCGCCCAGAAAGGCGATGTCGGTGCCGGATCTCAGAGAAGCATAGATGTCGGCCCGTGAGGAGGTCCTCGTAAATCTGGGATCCACGCTGATCAGTTTGGCTCCCTTGCTCTGGGCTTCGGTGACATACTTGAAGGAGACGGGGTGGTTTTCGGCAGCATTGCTGCCCATGATTAAAATGCAATCACTGTTTTTGAGGTCGATCCAGTGATTGGTCATCGCGCCGCGTCCGAACGACTCTGCCAGAGCCGCAACAGTCGCGCTGTGTCAGATACGCGCCTGGTGTTCGATATACACCAGGCCCAAGGCGCGCAGCATCGCCTGATAGATCCAGCACTCCTCGTTGTCCAGGGCCGCGCTCCCCACCGAGGCGATGGCGGTGGTATGGTTGACGGTTTGTCCCTGGGTGTTCTGGGTGATGAACGATGCATCCCGGGTCGCCTTGACGCGTTGGGAGATGGCATCCAGCGCCCAATCCCAGGAGACCTCCTGCCATTTATCGCTGTTCGGCGCACGGTAAAGGGGTTGGATGAGCCGTTTGTCGTTTTCCACCAGTTGGCGCAGGTTGGAACCCTTGCTGCAAAGGGAGCCGCGATTGATCACATGCTCCGGATCGCCTTCGATGTTGATGACCCGGCCGTCGGCGTCCTGGCTGGTGGAGACGATGGCGCCGCAACCGACGCCGCAGTAGCAGCAGATGGTCCTGGTCTCCTTGGCATGCTGGGTCTTTAGCAGGCTGGCATGGGCCTTGACCGGCCCGAGATCAAAGCCGAACCGGCTGACGGCCACCCCTGCTGCGGTGACACCTGAAATTTGAATAAACTGCCTTCGGTCAAGCTTCATGGACGGCACCTCCTTCAATGGTTTAAATACTACGTGGCACAAACACCTCTGCGCAAAGAGCAGTGCGGCCTCCGCACAGAGAGGCGCGGCAGGAAGAAATGGTGGACATACTTCACATACCAGCTGGAAGTTACGGAAAGGTTACGGAAAGGTTACGGATCGGGTTAATCTTGAAAGTTTTGCGATTAAAAGACATCAATTCGGTGAAAGGCTGTTTTTTTGCTTGATTATTCCCGGCAACCGCATTGAGATAAGAGCATCAAGCCTTGGGCAAAATTGATTCCGGCCTTCCCAACGCTCGACGTCCATGAAGATGCCCAGACTTTCCGCCAGACCATCCGTTTGCCATCCGTCAACCATAAAGAAAGAGGGGGGATTATGCTAAAAAAAGTATTTACTTGGGTGTTGTTGGGTTTCGTCCTCGCCGTCTCGATGGGCCAGGCAGCGTCTGACGTGATTTCTCCCCAGAACCCGTTACCGCTCTTTGAATTGTCCACCCCCCAGGACCCGGCCGGGCTCGCCTATCTGGGGGTTGATGCAAAAAATGCCAAATTTTCCGTCGGTGATATCGACGCCGATGTGGTGATCATCGAAATATTCAGCATGTACTGCCCGTTTTGCCAGCTCGAAGCACCCAAGGTGAATACCCTTTTTAACCGGATTGTCGAGGACAAGGCGTTGGCTGGACGCGTCAAGCTGATCGGCATCGGGGTCGGGAACTCGGATTACGAAGTCGATTACTTCCGCAAGTCTTATCAAATCGACTTTCCCTTGTTTTCGGACGGAGATTTCACGATTCACAAAGCATTCGGCGAGGTGCGCACCCCCTTTTTCGTCGGTGTAAAACGGGGAGCCGAGGGTCAATCCATCGTGTTTTTTACGCACTTGGGGGGTTTTGAATCGGTAGAGGGTTTTTTGGCGGAAATTATCAAGACCAGCGGAATTAAAGGAGGAAAATAGTGATGAAACGTCTGTCTCTCTTTATCGTCCCGCTTCTCATGTTTTTCTGGGGTGCAGCCTTGGCGCAGTCGACGGCCTACAAGGACAAGATTTTTGACCCCGGTCCGCTCAAGACCATCGACAGCCGCCTGAAGGTAAAGGCCGGACAGATGGCACCGGATTTCGCCTTGCCGGCCATAGACGGTCGCACGATTCGCCTGAGCGATTATCGAGGCAAAAAGAATGTCATGCTTTCATTCGTGCCGGCTGCCTGGACACCGGTGTGCTCGGATCAATGGCCGGGATACCACCTGGCGCGCGGCTTGTTCGATGACCATGACGCCGTCGTTTTAGGGATCAGCACCGACAATACGCCCAGTCAGTTCGCCTGGGTCCGGCAAATGGGGGATTTGTGGTTTCCGGTGCTGTCCGATTTCTGGCCCCATGGCGCGGTGGCCGATCAATACGGCCTGCTGCGCGGCGACGGCATGACCGAACGGGCACTCGTTTTTATCGACAAGAAGGGAATCATCACTTACGTACACGTCAACGATATCAACACCCGCCCCAAGCTGGACCTGATTGCCGCCCAATTGGCCGCCCTGGGCAAGTGAGCGGAGCCGTTTACAAAGGGACCGGGCCATTTCTGATCAGGGCGAGCATCTCGCTGTCCGGCTCCATGCCCAATTCCATCTTCAGGGCGGATCGGAACTGCTCGAACACATCTCGGGCGTCTTTGTGACGTCCCAGGCGGGTGTAGAGCATGATCAGCTCCCGGATGACCCTTTCCTGGAACGGGTCGATCTGTATGGCGGTCCGGCAGAAATCGGCGGCCGCCTCCAGTTGGCCCCCGTCGCGGTACACCGTGCTGACCGCCAGAACCGTTTCAAAATAGGTGTCCCTCAGCGCCCATCTTTTCATCTCCATCCAGGGCGCATAGGGCTCTTCGGGCATGAAATCGCCCTGATAGAGGGCCATGAGGTGATGGCCCAGGGGCGGGATCTGCTCCACCGTTCCGTCGGCCAGATGACGTTTGATCTCTTTGCAGCAGACGAGAAACTCCTCTATGTCCACTCGGCATCGCGACTTGTCCAGGGAGATCAGGTTGTCTTTGAGGTGCACGAAAGCTGAACTCTGGTGGCTGTTCAGGTCCGGCTCAAGGGATTTACGCAGTCGATGCAGTGTGACCTTGAAATTTTGTCGGGCGGAGGAAGGGGGGCTTTCGGGCCAGAGGTTGTCCATGATGATGTCCCTGGGGATTTCACGCAATCCATGGACGAGCAAGGCCTTGAACAACAATTTGGGGCGATTGCCGCCCCACTGGCGTTCGGTGATCGGCTGCCGGCCGTCACGCAGCACCGCGAAACCGCCGAAGGTGCGGATGTCCAGCCAACCCGGTGGCGTCTGGGGCCGGTCGCCAGCGGCAAAGAGGTCTGGGACGGTGGTATGCAGGCCCTCGTGATGGACCTCGGCGCGCGCCTGGCGTGGCGGCCTCGATGGCGGCGACTCGCCCATGGTTTCATTGGTTCGATCCGCCATCGCACAAACTGCTTCTCGGTCAACGGGACTCAGGACGACAAAGGGAAAAATCCTTTCACCGGCCGCCATGTTGAACCCCTGATCCAGATGCAGCTGCACAGCCTGCAGATTTTTGGCCCGATGATGAGCAAGGGCCAGCATCAGGTGGGTTTCGGCCAGGGCCGGGGCGTTGGCCGTGGCTTCGAAATAGCCCCTGGCGCGATTCAACAGCATCAAGGCCTGGCTATAGTCGCCCTGATGGAGGGCAGCCATGGCCCGCAATTGCCGGGTTTGCATGGCCGTTAGGATGTCGACGCCTGTATCCTCCATCAACTTAAGGGCTCGGTCGGCTGCGGCGGCGGATTGGGAATGGTTTCCGCAATGGTATTCCACCAGGGCGCTCAATCGATGGGCGAGGGCCTTGAAGTGCATGCTGCCGGACAGTACCGCCACATCCAGAAAGTGCCGGGCCGTCAACCGGGCCTGGGGCCAGGCCTGCCGCGCAGCCTGGATCATGCCGGTGGCTTCCACAAAGCGCGGATAGAGGAAGACGAGGCCGTAGACCTCGATGTCGTTGCGCACCGATGGCAGGATCATCTCCGCGCTGTTCAGATCGCCCTGGCGTCGATCCATATCGACGGTGGTCAGACGCTTGAGGATATCCCAGGTCAAAGCGGGCAGGGATTCGGATTCGGTCACCCCCACGGCCAGCCGAGCCCGGGCCTGGTCGAATCGACCCTCATCGATCAAGCCCATGCTGAATATGATGCTGGCTTGGGCGATCAAGCCGGCGTTGCCCATCTTGCCGGCCAGAAGCGATGCATTGCGGGCGGCGGACATTCCCCTGGCCAGATCAAGGCCGCCGGCAATATATCCAAAAGCGATTTGCAGCCACAGGAGCAACTTGGCCCAGGCATGGTAGGGCACCTCACCCTGCACGGAGAGCAGCGCTTCCCCCCTGCGGATCCAGGTGAGGATATCATCGGGTGTGCGTCCTTGAAAAACCAGCGCCTCTATGGAAAACGCCGCGGTCAACATGGACCCGCGCATGTCCTTTTGAGCTTGAAACACCTCCCAAACCGCACGGTAATCCGCCAAGGATTTGGCCTGGCCTTTGAAGCGGCGCGCCAGCGTGAGAAGCAGAAAGAGCCAGGGGTCGGATTGGATCTGTTGCGGGGGAAGTTGGGTCAGCCAGGACTCGAGTCGGGCCAGCCGTCCTTCGATGATCATGTCGATGCCGGCCCCCTTGATCGCCTCGGCGGCGCTCTGGGGATTGCCCGATTTGAGGTACCAGGGGATGGCCGCCATAAGTTTGCCCTGGGTGTCGTAAGCCAGTCCCAGGTCGTGGTAGAGTTTGTGTTGCTCTTCCCGCGTGAGATCCATGGTCATCCGGCTGTGCAAAAAATCCCGGAACAGGGGGGTCAAGCGATAGCGGAGGGGGGCGTCTTGGCCATGACCCACAATTTGAAGGAACCCCGAATTTTCAGCAAAATGCCGGATCAAAGCCGGGCCGGCGGTCATGTCCGGCATACTTCGAAGCAGTTCGGGATCGATGAGGTCCGGCAAAGAGAGTTGTAACAGGAGGCGTCTCTGATGATCGGAGATTCGGCCGAATACTTCGGCGTCGAAAAACGCCGCGGCGTCCACGGAAAGCTTATCCAAGAGAAAATCCAGGGAACCAGGGCCAGTCCTCTGGGAACGTTGTGCCAGGGCACGGCTTATCAGTGCCAAGCCGCCGACCCAGCCATCGGTCAGACGGTGCAGTCGGTCGATCCAATCCGGATCCGGTTCGAGTCCATGAAGATGCCGGAAGTATTGGTCTGTCTCGGCCGGTGTGAAAGCCAAATCCTCGTTGTTCAATGCCCATCGACTGGCGACGATCCCTTCTTCGAGGGCCGAGAACGTTTCTGCCCGCCGAGACAAGAGCCACAGGCGCCAGCGGCCTGCGCTCCGGCGGCACAACTCACCGATCTGATCATAGGCCGGTGAATCGGCTGCCAGGCGGTCGAGGCAGTCAATGACAATTTCCAGCCCATCGGGCAGTTCGTCATAGATGCGGTCCAACGCTGGTCGCGGTTGGGAAGCGTGATCCAATGAACGGGGTCTGAGCGCTGGGGGTGAGGCCTGGGCCAATGCGTTAAGGAATTGCGTGGTAAAAGCCTCGGCGGCGTTACTGCTCTCTTCGAGATTGATCCAGACGAGGTTGGCGTTTTGCGACTTGAGAAAATCGGCGATAAGGCTTGTTTTGCCTTGGGCTGCTTGACCCTGAATAAAAAGAATACCCTTTGCCGGCTGAGACCGCAATCCTTCCAACAGGCGAGGTCTAGGGACCAGGCAAGGCCATCGCAATGGGTTGATGGTGGCCAGGCAGACAGATATGGGTTGCATGGTCGTCATCCGTCTCTGCCGGAAAGGTTCATCCGTACGTTAGACATCAAAAAATCGATTTAATTCTAACAGATCCCTGTTGGCCTGAAAACATCCAATTGTGGATCATCGCCCGCCTCTTGAAAATACATCTGAAAATACCACAACAAAAATAATGATTTGATCGCTTAAAATGGTGTATGCTGGATGCCAATCGCCCAGGGGCTCGCCGGTCGCCTATATCGGCCTATATTCTTACGGTGGCCGCCGGTTTGACTCACCTGGAAAAGGATGCTGGACGCCATGGAAGAAAAATTGCCCACCGTGCTGGTCGTCGATGATGAGCGTGCCACGCTCACCATGTTCAATCTTTTCCTTACGGCCTTCGGATACAACGTGCTGCTGGCGGAAAACGGTCGATCGGCATTGGATATGTTTGAAGAAGAGGTCCCGTCCATCGTCTTCACCGATCTCAAGATGCCTGAGATGGATGGCTTTCAGGTTCTCAAACAGATCAAGCACCTGTCGCCGCAGACCGAGGTGATCGTCATTACTGGACATGGCGATATGGATCTCGCCATTCAGGCGCTGAACCTGGACGCCACCGATTTTATCAATAAACCGATCAAGCGCAGCGCTCTGGAATCCGCGCTGCGGCGCGCGCTCGACCGGTTGAAAAATCCTCTTTCCATGGGCTGCCGCTTGTCCATAGGCTTTGGAGAAGGTCTTGCCCGCATCCTTATCCAGGGAACCTTGCGACGGGAAAACCGCAAAGATCTCAACTCCTGTTGCCAACGCGCCTTGCAGGAGGCCACGCGAGGGGTCTTGTTCGTATTTGCGGACAATGCCGCCGTCAATGGGACCGGGATCGCAGAGCTGATCAACCATCTGGCGATCATCAATCGGGAAAAATTGCCCGTGGCGATCGTCGGATTGTCCGAAAACTTCAAGGCGATCTTCGAGATGGTGGGCGTGATGCGTTTTGCTACGCTTCACGATGTCGAGGCCGATGCCGCTCGATGCCTTACCGGTTTTTGAAAGCCAGAAAAGGGCCCATCCATTATTTGTGGATGGGCGCTAAAACAGATCGGCGATCAGATCGGCCAGGGTTTCCTGCAGGCGGTCATCGTCGGTCAGCGGCAGGCAAACGGCCGTTTGGCAGGCCTGGGCTGGCGGGATGCCCCGTTGGATCAGCTGGGCCGCATAGATCAGCAGACGTGTGCTGGCGCCTTCGGTCAACCCTTGTTCCCGGACATTGCGGATCTTGCCGGCCAGGTTGACCAGGCGTTCGGCCATTTCCGGTGCGATGCCGCCTTCGGTAGCCACGATGCCGGCCTCCTGTTCCGCCGGCGGATAGTCGAACTGGATGCCCACGAACCGCTGGCGCGTGCTTTGCTTTAGATCCTTGAGCACGGATTGGTAACCCGGATTGTATGAGATCACCAGCATGAAGTCTTCATGGGCACGGAGCACCTCGCCCTTCTTGTCGATGCTGAGCATACGACGGTCGTCGGTCAGCGGATGGATCACGACCGTGGTGTCCTTGCGTGCCTCGACGATTTCGTCCAGGTAGCAGATGGCCCCCATGCGAACGGCGCGGGTCAGCGGGCCGTCAACCCAGATGGTCTCATCGTGTTGCAGCAGGTAGCGCCCCAGCAGGTCGGACGCGAACAGATCTTCGTGACAGGCCACTGTGATCAGCGGCCGTTTGAGGCGCCAGGCCATGTGCTGCACGAAACGGGTTTTGCCGCAGCCGGTAGGCCCCTTGAGCATGACTGGCAGTTTGGCCCGCCAGGCCGCTTCGAACAGCTGAATTTCATTGGCGCTGCTTAGATAGAACGGTTCTTCGGAAATGATGAAATTCGCTGGATCTTGGGGTCCCATGCCCTGATGCCTCCTCAGCAATTTTAACTAAATGTGATTTACCCTGAAGTACGTGCTTTCCAGGCGTTGCTTGATAAAAAAATCGCATGGTAACGATTCTGGCAGGCTCGGGTGGGGCAGGTGGCCGGGGCCACTTGACCGCTTGGCGTGTGGCATCGGCCACCTGCCCCACCCGGGCCGGGTCCAATGAAAAGCATTCAGTTAGAATCGTAGATGCCTCTTGGATGCCGTTGACATCTCTCGTTAAGCGTATATATTGATCCGGCTTTGCCTGCCGGTCGATGGATTTTCCCCCGATGCCTTCCCCCGGACGTGCACGCCAATAAACGCACAAAAGGTTACCTATAATATCGATGGATTCGAAAAACAACACTGATCCCGTTCATCGCCTTGCCTATGAAGGCAAGGATATTCTCCTGGTGGGTACGGCCCATGTTTCCAAACAAAGTGTGGAGCTGGTGCAATCTGTGATCGACCAGGAGCGGCCCGACACGGTGTGTGTCGAGCTGTGTGCCGGCCGCTTCCAAACCCTGCGCCAGAAGGACAGCTGGCAGCAGATGGACATCGTCAAGGTGATCCGGGAAAAAAAGTCGTTTCTGCTGCTTTCCAACCTGATCCTGGCCGCTTTTCAAAAACGCATCGCCGCCAAATTGGACATTCGTCCCGGACAGGAGATGATCCAGGCCATCGAGTCGGCCGAGGCGATCGGGGCGGCCGTTCATCTGGCCGACCGTGACGTGCGCGTCACCCTTTCGCGCACCTGGCGCCAGATGGGCTGGTGGTCTCGTATCAAACTGATTTTTCAGCTGATACTCTCTTTTGGAGATGTGGACGACATCGGCGCCGAAGAGGTGGAGCGTCTGAAACAGCAGGACATGCTCGAGACGATCCTGGCCGAAGTGGGGCGTTCCCTGCCCACAATTCGCAAGACGCTGATCGATGAACGCGATCAATACCTGGCCGCCAAAATCCGCACCGCACCCGGGCAAAAGATTGTGGCCGTGGTCGGCGCCGGCCATGTGCCGGGCATTTTGAAGTACTGGTCCCAGCCATTGGAGATCGGAGAGCTGGAAACCCTGCCGCCCAAGGGGCGTCTGGGCACCCTTTTCAAATGGGGCATTCCCGCGATCATCGTTGCTTTGATGGGCTATGGCTTTTTCAGGGGCGGGTCGGAGGTAGGCGCCGGCATGGTGATGTGGTGGATCGGCGCCAACGGCCTGCTGGCCGGTTTAGGCGCGCTGGCCGCCTGGGCTCACCCGATGACGATCCTTTCGTCCATGTTGGCGGCGCCCCTGACCTCCTTGAACCCAATGATCGCCGCCGGGTGGGTCTCGGGCCTGGTGGAAGCCTTTTCGCGCAAACCCCAGGTGAAGGACTTCGAGCGCCTCCAGGAGGATATCCAGTCACTGCGTGGTTTCTGGAGCAACAAGGTCACGCGCATTCTGCTGGTGGTCGCTTTTACCAATCTGGGCAGTGCCGCGGGCACTTTTGTGGCCTTTCCCATGATGATGCAGTTGCTGTGATCCATATAGAAAGCGGTTCTACCCCTGCTCTACGATTTTGACCACCCGCCGCTGAAACACCTGCCCATTGTCTATCCGATGGGTCAATATGATCGTCTGCAGACGGTTTTCGGCGAACAGCTGGATGCACTCGGGGTAGAGTTGCCACTCCAGTTCCAACCCCTTGCGCTTGATCGTGTCGAGCGTGTCCTCCTCCGCGATGGAGAAACAGCGCTGGCCGATGATAGGACCGGAATCCTCGCCGTAATCGATGAAATGAACCGTGCAGCCACCGACCTTGCATCCATAACGATAGGTGTCGCCATAACCGTCCACGCCGGGAAAGGCCGGCAGCAGGGCCGGATGGATGTTCATGATGCGGGGATGGTCCGGATCGGTATTGAAGCGGTCGATGAAGTAGGGCGTCAGATTGCGCATGAACCCCGCCAGGACTAATAGATCCACCGGGTAGGCGGCCAGCTTTTCCAGGAGCCGGGCCTCGGCGACGGCGCGGGTGGTAAAGAACCTTTCCACCGTTTTCCATTGCCCGTCCGGTTTGAACAGGTTTTGTTTCTTGATGATTTCGTCGATGTCGAAATCGGGCGGTCTTTTCAGCCGTTCGGGGGCCTCCTTGTACTCCTGGATGATGGCACCGTAATCGACCACGAAGCTCGGAATCCCATGCCGTTGGGCCCGCCCGAGGCCCGCCGCATTCGGATTGTCCGACCCCACGAAGACCATCTCGCCGTCGATCCTGCCCGATTCGCAGGCGTCGATGATCGCCTGCAGATTGGTGCCGCCGCCAGAAATCATGGCGCCGATCCTTATTTTTTTTTCCATCGTAGGACTCCTGGTTATAAAAAATGATGTGGTTCGGCACGTTCGCCATCGAAATGATTGTCGGCCATGGCTATCAGACCCGGCGGCGGGTGTCAAAGGCCCTGGCTGCCGACGGGTTTAAGTTTCCCTGCCGTTAACCGATATTGATTCAAGATTCGAACCAGTGTTCAACGGGATCACAAACGGACAATTGAAATTATGGACGCCTATGTTGCCCGACAGCCGATTTTCAATCGTCGGAAAAAAATATTCGGATATGAATTGCTTTTCAGGGACGCCACAGCGAGGTTTACACCCGAAATAGACGGCGATACCGCCACTTCGACCGTCCTGGGCAACACCTTTTTCAACATCGGGATCGATGCCTTGAGCGGTGGCAAAAAATCCTTCATCAACTTCACCGAGAACCTGCTGGTCAAAAAGATTCCGCTGTTGTTGCCCACCGGAGAAACCGTCATAGAGATACTGGAAAATGTTCGCCCTTCCCCGGAATTGATCGCCGCCTGCCAGGAGATGGTCAAAAAAGGCTGCACGCTGGCCCTGGACGATTTTGCCTATACCCCTGAACTTAAACCCCTGATCGATCTGGCCCACATCATCAAGTTCGATTTCAGGCTTTCTTCGGCTGACCAGATCGCCTCCTATCTTGAACAGATTCCCCGTCGCAACGGATTGAACATGCTGGCCGAAAAAATCGAAACGTACCAGGAGTTCGAGCAAGCCAAAGCGATGGGGTTCGATTTTTTCCAGGGTTTTTTCTTCTGTAAGCCCGAGCTGGTCAAAGGAAAGCAGATTGCCGGGTCCCAGCTGAACCTGTTGCAGATCATGGCCGCAGTGAACCGGGCCGATTTTGACTTTTCCACACTGGAGAAATTGATCGCTCCAGATGTGAGCCTTTCTTATAAGCTATTGAAATATATCAACTCGGCCTTTTTTGCCAAGGCCCGGCAGATCACCTCTATCCAGCAGGCCTTGGTCTATATGGGTGAGGCGGAAATACGCCGATTCGTCTCGCTGATTGCCATGTCCAACCTTGCCAAGGGCAAACCGGACGAACTGATTCGGGTTTCATGCATCCGCGGCAAGTTTTGCGAATTGCTGGGTGCATTGACCGATCAGCGCTGCGGTCCCGGTGAGCTGTTTACTCTCGGCATGTTCTCGCTGATCGACGCCATTGTCGATCAGCCCATGGCTCGGGTTATGAAAGAGCTGCCCCTCTCTGAAAGCATCAAAAGTGCTCTGTGCGATCGGCGGGGCGAACTGATCGGATACCTCGCGTTAGTGGAAAACTACGAGAAAGGCCTTTGGGCATTGGTCGGGCGCCTGGCCGAATCTTTGAAGATCCCCTCGGATCATCTCACGGAGGCCTATCGAAAGGCCTGTGCCTGGGCTAATACCTTTTCCGAGCCCGAGTAGCGGGTCCGCGACCGATCTACCGGGGATTAAAGCCGCTGTGCGTGTTGACAACCCTGGGGGTTCATATTATTTTTGGCTTTTTCAAACGAACGCCTTGATAGAAAGGACGATACGGTTATGGCAAAAGGGATCATGGAAATCAGTGACAGCAGTTTTGACAGCGAAATTTTAAAGTCTGACAAACCCGTCGTTGTAGATTTTTGGGCGCCATGGTGCGGGCCGTGCAAAGCCATCGGCCCGTTGCTCGAAGATCTGGCCGGAACTTATGGCGACCAAGTGAAATTCACGAAATGCAATGTAGATGACAATCCAGTCACGCCGGGCAAGTTCGGTATCAAGGCCATTCCCACCCTGATTTTCTTCAAAGAGGGCAAGGTGGTGGACCAGATCACCGGTATGGTTGCCAAGACCAAACTGGAAGACACCCTCAAGAATATTCTTTGATCGCCATGAAGGCGACACGTTTTCTCGCAATCTCTTTGATGGCGGCCATGATGGTCTGTTCCGGCTGTGCCTGGTTCGGAAAGGACGGTCAGGAAAAGCGGGCCGACGAGTTGATCCAGGAAGGCGTCGAAGCCTATGACAAAGGAAACTATAAGCGGGCCATAGAAGCTTTCGGTCAGCTCAAGGATTGGTATCCGTTCAGCAACTATGCCATCCTGGCTGAGTTGAAAATCGCCGATGCGCATTACCACCTTCAGGAATATCCCGAGGCGGTGGCCGCGTACGAAGAGTTCGAGCGCCTTCACCCCCGCAACGAAGCAACGCCGTATGTGGTTTTCCAGATCGGTATGTGCTATTTTGAACAAATCGATTCCATTGATCGCGATCAAACTCCTGCTCGCAAGGCCTTGGAAACGTTTCGTCGCCTCATTGGTCAGTTTCCCAATGATCCCTATGCCTTGAGGGCCAAAAATAATATTCACCATTGCTTCAAGAGCATGGCTGGCAATGAATTTTACGTGGGGCGGTACTATTTCCGCCATGGTGTTTACGCGGCTGCCCTGGAGCGATTCCTTGCGGTGATCAACGAATACCCGGACGTCGGGTTTCATCGTGAGGCCCTTCTTTATATCGCCGCTTGTGAAGCCTACCAGCCGGTGGACGAGAAATCCCCCTAATCCCAGAACGGGGTCCGGCTCCGGGGATGGCATCCAAAAAAGAGCTTTACAGCCCTATTAAAAGGGGGTATGAAACCAAATTCGTCTATTGAGATAGACCGGCAGACCCGACCGGCTTGATGACGCGGGTTGATCAATCCGGTGAATCTATTTGAATTTAATTGATGATATCGAGCGTAGCGGAGAGATCCAATGGCCAGAGTATGCGAAATCTGTGGAAAGAAGCCGATGGTGGGAAGCAATGTCAGCCACGCCCACAACGTCACCAAACGTCGTTTCAAGCCCAACTTGCAGAGCGTGCGCGCCCTAAAGGATGGTCGTCCCAGAAAGATCCTGGTTTGCACCAACTGTATCAAATCAGGTCGCGTCATCAAGACGGCGTGATGCTCAGCAGGGTGGCATCATAGCGACCCGGTTCACGTCGGGGTGTACCGCGACCGATAACGGAATACAAACCCATCTAGATGGATTTGCAACAGGCTGCAGGTCCATCTTTTTTTGTTTTGTCGGCCCCAACGTCATTCCAATACCCCCCATCGAAACCCCCGGGCCCACCATCATGATTTGCGGGCGAATCGTTTCATCCAAATTGACGGCAACGAGTTTTTCGGGGTTTTCAAAATTCAATGGTGTCATAGACATCCGGGACCATGACCTTGAGCTCAGGAAAATGCCTCTCGATCGTTTTTACCATTCCCTTGATATCCGTAAACGGCAGGCTTCTGGTGGGGGTTCCCTTAATATGGGGCTTGGAAAAATCGTCATGATGGAAAAGGACCACTGTTTGCGGCTGGGTCCGTTCGATCAGCCGCCGGGGATACCCTTGGCGTTTTTTCCAGCCCGGTACGCATAGAAAGAGCACATCACAGGTGTGCCCCGCCATTTCGGCGTCGATGAAATTGGCGCTGCCCACATGTATGAAGGTTTTGCCGTGGATTTCAAGTTTGGGGGCGAATACCGTTCCCACGCGATAGCCGCCGGCTTTCATGGGCAGGCAGCTGTCGGTACCAATTTCTCCGGGAAAGGGCACCTTTCCCATCGCCACGAGACCATGGGCCGATGGCACCATGGTGACCGCCGTACTCTCACCCAGCGGCACCGTCTCCTTGCCGGAACAGACCCGCACCCGATTCGGCAGGCCGTTTAATGACATCAACGTGTTCAACGAGGCGCTGCCGACCACTGTGCAGTCGCAATGACCGGCGATATAAGGCACATCCAGGGCGTGGTCCGAATGGGTGTGGCTCACGATAATCGTATCGATCTTATTCATATCGGGCAGATGGGTGGAGATGGCCGCCTCGTCCGGCAAAATGACGCGGGTCAGGGTATGAAAAATGCCCACCCGTGTATGGTAGGGGTCGATGAGGATGGTCTGTTGGCCGGTTTCAAATTGGAGACCGGCGGCGCCGGTCCAGGTCACTCGGATCATCGGGACGCTCCTTGCTGCGGATTATGTTGGAACTCAAGGGTCATTATCAACCGGAACATTTGCAAATAATGGGATCAGCTTCAACAGGAAACGCCGATTGTGGCGCCAGGGTTGGAAGGGTGCAACGCTAATAAAATGATTCAAGGATCACAACAAAGGGCCGATATTACCAAAACAAGGCCCGAGGAAGTCATCTGCAGGGGCGGACAGAAGACGGATGCAAGGACGCCGTATGAAGATTACACTGGAGGATCTGGCACCCTTTCAGGAGATATGTCGTAAAATATGCCTTAATATCCCGGCGGGTTACGCCTGGGGATGGGATGACAAACGACATATGGCCATGGTCGTTCTCGAAGGCGAGGATGCCGAACTGGTTTTTTTCCCCCTGTTCAAAGAGTTCCGCCATCATTGGAATTTTACTTCCACTCCGCCCGAAAACGCCTCGATCATCGAGTGGGTCGACAGCCAATTCGGGCTCATGCCCGGTCAGGTGCTGTTCACTTCCTATGCCCTGCACAACCTGGTTCTCTGTGTGGCCTGGTGGCCGTGGGGCGAAGATCAGAAGGTCTCCATGCGAATCGGCCTGATTCCCGTGAATAAAGCGCGGCTGCGTGATGGCGTGGCCGATCAGTGCCTGCGGCGTTGGTTGCAGATATCCCTGCCGGACAACGTCTGAATCCCCTTCTCTCCCGATTTATAAATTCGATCGGCAAAACCGGTTGACGTCCCCCGAGACGGTCCCTATAGTGCCGCCACTGATGCCGGGACCGCTGGACAGCCCCTTCATGGCACAAAGAATTCCCACTTTAGATAAGGATCGGTTGCACTTCGTGATTCCCCCCGCAAAAGCCAATATCAAGATACTGGCCGCCCTGACCCTGGTGCACTTCACAGGTGATTTTTACAGTTCGTTCACCACGCCTCTATTTCCTCTTTTTGTTGAGAAGATGGGGCTCTCCATGACCGCTGTGGGTGTCATCGCCGGTGTCAACCGGATGCTGGCCTTTATCGTGCAGCCGTTTATCGGGTACATGGCCGACCGTTATCCGACCCGGGGGTACCTTCTCACCGGCCTGATCATGACGGTCCTGTTCATTCCCCTTTCGGGGATTTCCATTGGTTTCTGGTCGCTTCTCGTGGTCGTTGCGATCGGTTCCGTGGGTTCGTCCATGTTCCATCCGCCGGTCACCGGCATGGTGCCGCTTTATTCGGGACGCAATCCCGGTTTCGCCATGTCGATATTCAACACCGGCGGCACGCTGGCCTTCGGCATCGGGCCTCTCTTCATCACCTGGTTTGCCACTCGCTTCGGCCTGACGGCGGTGCCTTACACCATGCTGCTGGGTTTGGTGGTGGTGGTCTATCTGTTTGCCGTCGTACCGGTGCCCCAAAGTGAAGGGATGCGTTCCCTGGGGTTTGTCGGATCGATTAAGGAGAGCCTCGGTTCGGCCTGGAAAACGGTAGGATTGATCTGGATGGTGATGGTGCTGCGTGCCATCGTAGGGCAATCCTTCATGACCTTCATGCCGGTCTATTATGTCCAGAAAGGGTTTTCGGTGGTGTCGGCCGGTGTACTCTTTTCGCTGTTCACCATGGCCGGCACCTTCAGTGGTCTGGCCGCCGGGCACCTGGCCGATCGGATGGGGTTTAAAAAGATTTTCATTTTCACGCACGGACTGATGGCACCGGTCCTGTTGCTGTTGCTCTACCTCGAAGGCGCATGGGTCTACCTGGGCGTCGTTCTGGCCGGTATCTTCGTTTTGGCCACCATGCCCCTGGGTGTTGCCCTGGCCCAGCAGTTGGCCCCCAAAGGACGCTCCATGGTGGCCAGCTTGATGATGGGATTTGCCTTCGGCCTGGGTGGTATCGTGTCGCCCCTGGTGGGTAAAATGGCCGATCTCTATTCCATTCACACCACCTTGACGGCGCTGGCGCTCGTACCCCTGCTGACCTTACCCCTGATCATGGGGTTCCCACGAAACAAGTGATGCTTGAATAGTGTCCATCCACAAGTGACCAGTTTGCCCGATATCGTTGTTGCACGAAAAATTTAATCCTCGGAATATCAATTACATGCCTGCGGTTAAATTTTCCGCGCACCTTGATCTCGACCCTCGGAAGATAAACTTTTCGCTATCGTCGGGAGTGGTCCAGTTCGGGATAGAGCACCCTGGCGCACTCCGGGCAAATGCTGTGGGAAAAGTCTGCTTCCGAATGCTCATGGATATACACTTCGATGGGCTGCCACCGTCCCTCCTCGTTGCGAATTTTTTTACATGACGCGCAAATCGGCAACAACCCGCTGAGCCGCTTGACTTCATTCAGCGCTTTTCCAAGGTCGGCGATCAATCGTTCGCGCTCTTTGGTGGCCCGGTATTTGATCAGTGCGATTTCGATGGTATAGCGTAGCTCGGCGTTGTCGTAGGGCTTGAGAATATAGCCATAGGCATTGGCGTTGACGGCGCGTTCCAGCAAGGCCTGATCGCTCAAGCAGGTGACAAAAACGACGGGGATGTCTTTCTGATTGTGAATCAATTCGGCAGCCTCGACCCCGTTCATGTCGCCTTCCAGGAGAATGTCCATCAATATCAGGTCCGGAGACTGCTCGACAGCCATGCGAACTGCCGCTGGGCCCGTTCGCGCGATATCGCACACATGGTAGCCAAAGGAGCTCAAGCGCGCTTCCAATACGGTTGCCACATGGGTATCGTCTTCAACCACAAGAATATTGGCCGGCAGGGTCATCGTTTCATTCCTTTTAAGGCGTCCATCGATCAAGGGTTGCACTTTTGGCGACACTGAATGCAAAAATTTTACCTTCCGGGATGGATCGCCTCTTTTCTTGGGACCACTTGGATCATCCATCGTATGTGTCAGTAGCGGGGAATGAATTCAAATATCTTAATGTTACAGGTTGTTGCGCATCGTTTGGCGAGTGGCGATACAGGCGCGGAAGTGGACTCGAATATCCAGACGAGCGATCGACACTATTGAATACTGCAATTGGCTTGCCAAGGCGTGGAGATTTCAACACGGTTTGGGATAAACCCCGCCCCTACGTTGCCGGTTTATGATAGCATTTATATTATATGCCAGACATCGTAGGGGCGGGCTTTACGCCCGCCCGCAACATCCGCGTAAGTTAACGACATTGGCTTATAAATGAAAATCGTGGGCAGGCGAATTTGGCGGGAATTGAAGCCAGGCGCTCACTTCGAGGGCATCGTTACTCGTCTTCCTGGTGGAAACTTTTGATAATATACCCGCCCGATTTTTCATCGGGTTCCAGCTCCATCAGGTCCCTGGCGGCCGCCTCTTCGAGCAGGCGTTTGAATGAGCGAAAGCCATAGTAGGACTCGTTGAAACCGGGACGCCGGCGCTTGAGGGTCTGTTTAACCATGGAGCCCCAGATCTTCTCTTCCGATCCACGCTCCTCGGCCAGGGCCTCGAGGGTTTCCATGATCAGATCCAGGGCCTCCTGGGTGCGCTCTTCGGCGTCCTTCTCGGGCACGGTACTCTTGGTTCCCTGGCGTGCCGCTTTGCGGGTCGACTTTTTGCGCGCCTTTTTTTTGCGGACCAGGTCGTCGTAATAGATAAACTCGTCGCAGTTGGCGATCAGAAGGTCGGAACTGGAGTTTTTGACCCCCACGCCGATGACGATCTTATTGTTTTCGCGCAGCTTGCTCACCAGCGGCGAAAAGTCGGAGTCCCCGCTGATGATCACGAAGGTATCCAGGTGGGACTTGGTGTAGCACAGGTCCAGGGCATCGACCACCATGCGGATGTCAGCCGAGTTTTTGCCCGATTGACGCACGTGGGGAATTTCGATCAGCTCGAAGGCCGCCTCGTGCATGGCCGCCTTGAAGTCTTTGTACCGTTCCCAGTCGCAGTAAGCTTTTTTGACCACGATACTGCCCTTGAGCAATAGGCGTTCAAGCACTTTGGCGATGTCGAAGGCGTCGTAACGTGCTTCTTTGACGCCCAGGGCCACGTTTTCAAAGTCGCAAAAGACGGCGATATTCTCGGTTTCGGTGGTCTTGTCCATACACGCTCCCAGTGGGGTTGTTGCCGTTTTAACGGATAGCTGCAATGCGGTCAAGGATAGAGGTGTCCCAAAAAATAATTCATCTGTTTGTACCACCATGGCCAGTCGTGATTGACATCGTGGCCCCAGATGTCGATCCAGGCAGGAATGCCCTTTTCCCGGCATATGCTTTCAAGGTGGCGGGTATCGGCCAGCGCCTCCTCGTCCCAGGCGCCTTGCCCGGCGCATACGACGATGGTGCGTTGCCGGTATCGATCGAGGATGCGCCCATCGGCCAGACCTGCCAGGTAGGTGAGCGGGGAATTGAAATAGACCGCCGGAAGGTCCTCCGCTCCCAGCCCGAACTCCGCGCGGTCGAGCCGGTAGAGCCCACTCAGGGCGATGGTGCCCTGGAACAGGTCCGGATGCTTGCAAAAGAAATTGAGGGCATGATAGGCGCCCATGCTGCAACCGTTGGTCATGGGGCGCACGTCGGATTGATGACAATGCGCCCGCACGAACGGCACCACCTCGCTGGTGACATAGCGATCGTAATCTTCGTGGCGCGCGTTGCGTTGCGCCGGGGGAACGGAAAAGTCGTACCAGGAGTCGCTGTCGATGCTGTCCACGCAAAACAGTTTGATGCGACCGCCGTCGATGAAGGAGGCGATGGCCGCCACCATGCCCATTCCTTCATAGTCGAAATAGCGCCCCCGGGAACAGGGGAAGACGATGAAGGGATCGCCCCAGTGGCCGTAAACCTTCAGGGCCATGTCGCGCCCCAAAGCCGGACTGTGCCATGAATGTTCTTCGGTGTGCATTTGAACTCCTGCTTGGCTAAGTGGCGTGGATGAAGGCCGTGATCTCTTCTATCTCTTCCATGTGAGGCGATCTGAAGATGAACCCCATGTCGCCCAGCGCGCTGCTGAAGACGCCGGGTACGCTGGCCACCTGCACCATCCAGGACCCGTAACGCGAGATGATCTCATCGTGGTGGTGGCGATAGGAGATGCTGTTTTTCCGGCTGGCGTAACAGCAATGGTATTTGCGGGAATACTCCAGATCGGCTTTTCCGTGAACCAGAAGCCGTGCCCAGGCGCGGTAGATGTCAATATCGCAGGCGAAGTTGAACATGTCGGTGGTATAGCCGCCCGGCGGGCGCATGTTCACCTCCAGCGCCGTGTATCGATCGGGTCCGGTGCGGAAGAATTCGAAGTGAAAGAAGCGCTCGCGCACCGCGAAACTTTGCACGCACCGCCGCCCCAACCGCTCCAGTTCCGGCGGGATCTCGCGCAGCGAATGATAGCTGACGTGGCGCGCCTCGTTTACGGTTTCCATGATACCCTGGCTGTAAGTGTGTGCCGTGTAGAACAGCAGGTTGCCCTGGCGGTCGGCGAGGCCGTCGAACGAGTAGATGGTGCCGTTCACGAAGGCCTCCATGATGTATTGGACCGGCGGTTTGTTCTGGAAGAAAGCGGTCAGGTCCGCGTCGTTGCCCAGGCGGAAGGTGTCCAACGCGCCGACGCCGGCATCGGGCTTGGCCACCACCGGGTAACCGGTCTGGGCGATCAGGGCGCGGGCATCCTGAATATCTTCCACCACCCGACCGGCGGCGACCGTCACGCCGGCGGCGCGAAACCGCTCTTTCATCAAGGACTTGCGACGAATGGTGCCGATCTGGTCGCCGCGGATGCCGAAGATGTTGAAATCGTCACGAATGCGCGCTTCGGTATCCAGCCAATACTCGTTGAGGGATTCGAAACGGTCCAGTTTGCCATACTTGTGGGTGAAATAGCCGCAGGCACGCACCAGGGCGTCGTAGTCGTTCATGTCGTCGACCCGGTAGTATTCGGTCAAGGCCTGGCGGACCTCGGGCGCCAACTGGTCCCAGGGTGTGTCTGCGATGCCCAGCACATTAGCCCCCTCGGTTTTGAGGGCCTGGCAAAAAAGGTAGTACTGGGGTGGAAACTGGGGGGAGAGGTATACGACATTCATGATCGCGGCTCCGGTTCCGGAAGATTGGGTTTTTCAAGGGCTGACCGGCGGGTCGTTTCAGTCGCTGTCGAGCTGGCCCATGGCCAGCGATTTACCATTCAAGCGAAGCGAGTCCGGATGAGGTCCAAATCACCCCGGCCCCATCATTTTCTTGAAGAAGGGGCCGGGGTGTCAGGATAGCTGTGCGTGCAACAGAAAAGGCGGAGAGCGTATTTATTCCGGCAGGCTGTCGACCTCCTCGGCCTTGATGATCTCTATGGGTTCCCTGGGCACGTCATCATGCATGCCGGCCCGTCCGGTGGAGACCCCTTTTATTTTATTGACGACGGCGTGGCCCTTTACCACCTTGCCGAAGACCGCGTAACCCCAGCCGCGCTCGTTTTTGGCGGTATGGTTGAGAAAGTCGTTCTTCTTCACGTTGATGAAGAACTGCGCCGTGGCGCTGTGCGGATCCATGGTGCGCGCCATGGCCACCGTGTAAGGATCATTGGTCAGGCCGTTGTCGGCCTCGTTCTCGATGGGCGCACCGGTCGGCTTTTCCGACATGTTGGCGGTCATGCCGCCGCCCTGGATCATGAATCCGTCGATCACCCGGTGAAAGATGGTGCCGTCATAATGGCCCGCTTTCACATAGGAGAGGAAGTTGGCCACCGTTTGGGGGGCCTTTTCCGCGTTCAATTCCAAAAAGATGTCGCCCATGCTGGTTTCGAGTCTAACCACTGTTGTTTCCTTTCTATTATAAAGCAGCCGTCCGGAATTTAGGCGCGGGGCGTTGTTGGAATCCTGCACCCGGAAACTCCTCCAGCCGGCCGGATGAAATGACAACGCCAATATGCGTATCGTTTGCGCCCATGGCAAGTCGTCGTGTCGGTTGGTTTTATACATCAAAGCGGCGAAAAATGCCATGAATGATCCCTGTCGTTCGTGTTGGCGGTTTGATCTTTTTCATGGCACCCTGTATATCCCCTGAATCGATGCGGCGTCTCGGCGCCACCCTCACCGGCGGCCGCACGAATACGTTCCGAACGTGGATTTGATACCATGATCATCATCGCCGACAACCTGCATGTCATGCAGCCGCGTTTTGCCCGGGCATTGACCTCCTTCGACCCAGTCCCTATAAGGGCCATTGTCAGCGAGTGCCTGCAAAACGGCGCCCAGGGGCTGGACCTCAATCCCGGTCCCCTGCGAAAGCAACCGGAAGCGGCCATGGCCTTCCTGGTCGAAACCGTCCAGGCCATGACCGACCTGCCGCTGCTGCTCGATACGACCAATCCCGCGGCCATGGCCGCCGGCCTGGGAGCGTGTCGGAGCCGGGCCATCGTCAACGGGGTTTCCCTGGAGCCAGCCAAACTCGAACGGATTCTGCCTCTGGCCGTTCAGTTCGATGCCGACCTGATCGGCTACCTGCTGCACCCCAACAGCCAGGTCCCCATCGACGCGGCCGACATGATGGCCCTGGCCGTTGATCTGTTCCAGGCCGTTACCGATGGCGGGCTCGATCCCCGGCGGTTGATCCTCGATCCGGTCGTTGCGCCCCTCTCCTGGCAGGACGGTGCGCGTCACAATCAGGCCGTGCTCGAGGTGATCGGCGCGCTACCCGATCTGTTGGGCACTCCGGTGCGCACCATCGCCGGCATTTCCAACCTCGCATCCGGCGCCATTCCGCTCGATCGCAAAATTGCCCTGGAACAGGCGTTCATACCCATGTTGGCCGCCGTCGGCCTGGACATGGCCCTGGTCAACGTGTGCCATGGGCAGACCGTGGAGACGGTCCGGCTCTGCAACGGCCTGCTCGGAGACGGGGTCTTTGCCTGGGCGGCATCGGGGCCGGACAGCAGTTCTAACTGAGTATGGTACACCCTGAAGGGCATGCATTACAAAAGGCGTTTGATAAAAAAATTCGCATTGCAACGGTCATGGCAGGCGTGGGTGGCCCTGGCCACCTGCTCCACCCACGCCGGGTTTAATGTATAGAATTCAGTTGGAATAGATAGGGGCCGGCAACCGGAAAGGGCAAGACAAATTCAGGTTGATATGCTATCAGCCGTTGCTGTTGAAGATGGTTTTTTCAGCCCTACGAACGAATCAGGACAGCCCCACATGATTATCGACGCACATACCCACATATTTCCCCGCGACGTGCGCGACCGCCGCGACCGTTATTTTAACAACGAACCGGCCTTCGAACTGCTCTATGCGTCACCCAAGTCGAAGATGGTCGGGGCAGACGAGCTGGTGGCGGCCATGGATGCCCATGGGGTGGACAAGGCGGTGACCTTCGGGTTTCCCTGGCGCACGGCCGACCATTTCAAGCGCCACAACGACTATATTCTCGAGGCGGTCCAGCGCCATCCCGATCGCCTGATCGGCCTGTGCTGCATGGACACCGAACAGGCCGAAGCGCCCAGGGAGGCCGAACGCTGCCTGGAGGCCGGCCTTTCCGGCGTCGGCGAGCTGGCCTTTTACTGCTCGGACATGGATTGTCAGTATCTGTCCGGTTTGGACGCCATCATGGACCTGGCGCGGCGTTTCGACTGCCCGGTGATGCTTCACACCAATGAACCGGTCGGCCATTCCTATCCTGGCAAAACCAGCAATACCCTGGCCCAGATTTACACCCTGATACGGAAGTACGCCGGAAACCGAATAATTCTGGCCCATTGGGGCGGTGGCATCTTCTGGTACAACCTGATGAAAAAGGAAGTCTCCCAGGTTTTGGCCAACGTATGGTTTGACACGGCGGCCTCTCCATTTCTCTACCGGGCCGATATCTACCGGCTGGCCATGGAACTGGCCGGAGAGGAGAAGGTGCTCTTCGGCACCGACTATCCCTTGCTGGCACCCAGGCGCTACTTCGATGAGATGACCCAGGCCGGTTTGAGCGAGAGCCAAAAAGAAAAGGTCTGCGGCCTCAACGCTGCCGCCCTGTTCGGGATCAACGACCGGTAAGGTGGGTTTTGGACATGCCTATGCAGCGCTCTGAAAAAGAAATCGTCCACCGCTCGGAAATCGATGCCGTCATCGAGCGTTGCCTGATCTGCCACCTCGCCCTGGCCGCCGATGATGCACCTTACGTAATCCCGGTCTGTTTTGGATACGATGGCCGGCACCTATACGTTCACACCGCGCCCGAAGGTCGCAAGATCGATCTGATCCGCAGAAACCCGCGGGTCGCCTTTGCCATGGAGACGGATCTCCGACTGCTGGAGGCGCCCACTCCCTGCAAATGGAGCTTCGCTTTCGAGAGCGTAGCCGGCCAGGGCCGCATCGAGGAGCTGGACGACCCCATCGACAAAGCGGCGGCGCTCCATTACATCGTCCGGCATTACGCCCGGGAGCGGTGCATGCCCCTGGTGTCCCCGGGTCCGGGCCTCAGGATCTGGCGCATCCATATCGAAGCGATCAGCGGGAAACGCTCCCAGCCCCTGCGTAACCTCAAATCAGGATCAGACCGATCATCCGTTTAATGCTCCCCCAACTGCCCGCAAGCCGCGCGGATGCCCGCCCCCTTGGCGCCGCGCAGGCGCACGAAGACCCCCATGTCGACCAGGGCGCTGCGAAACCGTTCGACATCTTCAGGCCAGGGCGCCTCGAACGGCGACGCCTCCCTTGGGTTGTAGGCGATCAGATTGACGCGCACCTGCAGCCCCGACACGAAGCGCGCCAGCCTGCGGGCATCTTCAGGCCGGTCGTTGACGTCCCGGATCAGGACGTATTCGATTAGCAGCACGTTGCCCCGGGCTAACGGATAGCCTTGCAGGACCGCCCGGAGCGTCCCGAGCCCGTAATGCCGATTGACGGGCATCAGGTTGCTTCGCAGCGCATCGTCGGCCGCGTTGAGACTGACGGCCAGTTTGAGCTGCGGCCAGTTCAAGTCGGCCAATCGCTCGATCCCGGGCACCCATCCCGCTGTGGAGAGGGTGATGTGCCGCTTGGCAATATTCAGGCCGCGTTGATCCGATAAGACCGCGATGGCCTGGACCACCGCATCGAAATTATCCAGGGGCTCGCCCATCCCCATGAAGACCACATTGCGCACCGCCAATCCCAGACCGACTTTGGCCACAAAGACCTGGGCCACGATTTCATCCACAGACAACGGTCGCAGCAATCCCATTTGGCCGGTCTGGCAGAAGCGGCAGCCCATGCGGCAGCCCACCTGGCATGAGACACACACCGTGGTGTGGTGCGCCATGGGGATGAGTACGGTTTCCACGGCCAGGCCGTCGGCCAGGCGAAACTTCAGCTTAGTCACTTCACCTTCGTCGATCCGGTCGGAAACCTCCGGCAGGCGCACCTCCAGATCCCGGCCGATACGTTGCGCCAGCTCCGGAGAACCGCTGAATTCAGGCACTTCCCGCAGATCCAGCGCCGGCTTGTTGTAGAAAGCCCGATAGAGCGCACCCGCATGGAACGGTCCGCGGCCGTAGCGCCGTTGGAACTGCTCCACGAGCTGGTCGTATGTGAGGCTGAGCGGATTCATCGGGCCGAATGTAGCGTGTTCGCCGGATGCTGGCAATAAACAAACAGGACGGCCAACGATGCTAATTGAATGCTACTCATTAGACCCGGCTGGTGTGGAACACATTGAGTTGGAATCCCTCCCGTACTGGCAGCAATTCTATCTGAATGTGATTCACCTTGAAGGGCATGCATTACAGGAGGCGTTTGATAAAAAGACTCTCATGGCAACGGACACGGCAGGCGTGGGTGGGGCAGGTGGCCAGGGCCACGTGGGCCTGCGGTCTTAGAGCCAGTTAAATGCAAACGGCGGACAAGCGGCCCAGACTGTTTGAGCGCAGCGAGTTTCTGGGCCGCCCGCCGTGCATTTTACTGGCACTTGACCGCTTGGCGTGTGGCATCGGCCACCCTCCCACCCGGGCCGGATTTGGTGAATGGCATTGGGTTAGAATCCCTTCCGTATTGGATATTTGATTGACTTTTTATGGTTTGTTTGGCACTCTCCAATGTTTAAAAAAATCGGAATGTTCCAAAAAGATCCGTTCTACAGGAGAGTTCTAAGCGAATGAAAATCTTGGTTGGATATGATGGTTCGGACATGGCACAGCGGGCATTGACCATCGCCCAGAGACGTGCCAAGGCTCTACAGGGGGAACTTCACATTTTTGCCGCCGCCGTGAACGGAAAAATGGACAGCCCCAAAAATTCGCGATTGGAGTCAGGGCTTAAAGACAGCGAAATGTTATGTCAGGCGTGCAATATCAAGTGTAAAATCGAAATGTCCCAACAGCAGAACATGTCCGTGGCTGAGGACCTGGTGCGCTACGCCAAGGAGAATGAGATCGATGAAATCGTCATCGGTCTGCGACGGCGTTCCCAACTGGGCAAATTGATTTTCGGATCGACATCGCGCCAGGTCATTCTCGAAGCCCCCTGCCCGGTGTTGTGCGTCAAATAAGGTCCTGATTTTCCCGGGACCGCCCCGGCCGCCATTGATCCTTCAAGGAAAGGACAGGCGCCATGAAACGTTCGATCACCGATGGGTTCCGTCGTTACCGGATCGCCATCTGGATTCTATTCGGCCTGCTGCTTTTCTACACGCTGGCCGGGTTCCTGATTGTCCCCCTGGTGATTCAGTGGGGCGTCGTCAACCAGCTGCCCGGTTTGATCCAACGCAAGGTCGCCCTGGAATCCGCGCGTTTCAATCCCTACACCCTTTCCGTCACCCTTCTTAATCTGGCCGTCACCGAAAAGGATGATGCGCCTTTCATGGCCGCCCGCCGGCTTTATCTCAACGCGCAACTCTCCTCTCTGCTGCAACGCGCCCTGATCGTCAAAACCGTGGAACTGGACGGCGCCGACCTGCGCGTGGTGCGCATGAAGGAGAAGCGGTTCAACTTTTCTGACTTCATTCCGCCGCCCGCGGCCGAAGAAGCTGACAAGGACGCGAAGCCCCTGCGCGCGGTGATCGGCCGCTTGGCCCTGACCGACGGCCGAGTCGCCATCGAGGATCGCGCCGCATCCACTCCCTTCGTCACCCGATGGCAGGCCATCGAGGTCCGAGTGCATGGGTTCGATACCGCCGATGGCGCCGAGCCGGCCAAATTCAGCCTCGGCGCCGTCAGTGAGGCCGGAGAAACCCTTAACGTCGAGGGCCAGGCCGCCATCGCCCCTCTCTCGGTCCGGGCCGACCTGCGCCTCGCCGCTGTTCCCCTGGCCCGCTACGCCCCCTATTATCAGCCCTATTTCAAGGGGCGCATCACCGGCGGCAAGTTCGATGTGAACGCGGGTGCGGTCTGGGGCCAAAATAGCGGCCGTATCGACCCGATCGGGCTGCGGATTGTCGACCTGCAGATCGCACCCGCGGATGGGGACAAGGCGCAACCCATGGTGACGCTGCCGCATATCGAGGTGGCCGAGGCAGCCGTCGATCTGAAAAATCGCACCCTGGCGGCGGGTCGCATCTTCACCCGTGACGGCAGGATCGCGCTCGTCCGCGGCGCCGACGGCCGCATCGATCTATTTGAAACCCTGGTCGACAGTCCCGTCGTGCCGGCCGGAACGCCCCAGGAGCAAAAGCCGGCGGTGGATTCGCAGCCCGCCTGGCAGGTGGACCTGGGCGAATTCCAGCTGGAGGGCTATGCCCTTGACTTCAACGATTTTCAGCTCTCCGATCCCCCGGCCCACATCCAGGCCCACGGGATATCGGCTTCAGCCCAGGGGATCAGTACCCGGCCCGATACCCAGGCCAAGGTGACATTCGCTCTTCTCTGGAGCGATCGGGGTCATTTCAATGCCGAGGGTACCCTGACCCCATCGCCGCTGCAGGCAGAGTTGAAGATCGACGCCGCGGAATTGGACATCCGCCCGGTTCAGGCGTACATCAGCCAGTTCTTGAATTTGACCGTGAATCGTGGTGGGGCCGCTGCCCAGGGGACCCTGAAGATCGCATCCAGGGCGGATCAGACAATGAACATCCACTATGCCGGTCAGGCCGCCCTGAATGATTTGAAAACCGTTGGCAGTGGCAAAAACAGAGACTTCATCTCCTGGAAGAGCCTTTTCCTTGCGGGGATCGACATCAACAGCACCCCCCTGAAGGTGAGCATCGACGAAATCGCGCTGACCGATTTTTTCAAACGTCTGGTGGTGAATGCCGACGGGACCACCAATCTGGGGACCATTCTGAAGCCAATGGCCCGGGCGGCCCAGACCAACCAAGCCGCGACGCCGGACAAGGAAGATCGACCCGGCGCCATCCGCATCCATACCATCACCTTTCAGGGCGGTACGGTAGACTTCAGGGATCGGCTCGTTGAGCCCAACGTGAAAGCGGTTCTGAGCGACCTTGGCGGCCACATCTCGGGCCTGGCCTCGATCACGGAATCCAGGGCCGAGGTGCTGCTGCGCGGCACCACCGGCCCCCAGATCCCTTTCGAGATCAGCGGCCAGATCAACCCCCTGATCGAAAAACCCTTCCTGAATATGAAGATCGTCTTCGCCAACATCGATCTGAGCGCCTACGCCCCCTATTCGGGCAAATATCTGGGTTACGAGTTGGATAAGGGCCAGCTCTCGTTGAATCTGGACTATCACCTGGAGAACAATCTCCTGGTCGGTCACAACAAGGTGGCCGTCGATCAACTCACCCTGGGAGCTCCGGTGAAGAGCCCCCAAGCCACCAAGCTGCCGGTGAAGCTCGCCATCGCCCTGCTCAAGGACAGCAAAGGCAATATCGACCTCGATCTGCCGGTCAAAGGATCGCTCGACGACCCCAAGTTCAGCCTGGGCAGCGCCATCCTCAACGTGCTGCAGAATCTGATAGTGGATATCGTCAGCGCGCCTTTCAAGATGCTCGGCGCGTTGTTCGGCGGTGGAGAGGAGTTGCAGTACTTGCAGTTTGAGCCGGGCAGCGCGGAGACGACCGATGCCGCTCGGGAAAAGCTGGCCATTCTGGCAAAGGTCCTCACCGAGCGGCCGGCCCTCAACCTGGACATCCAGGGCCGCATCGATCCCGACGCCGACCGCAACACCCTGCGCCGGCTTCGGTTCGAGCGCCGGTTGAAAAACATCAAGCTCAGATCCCTGGGCCGCGCCGTTCCCATCGAGGAGATCGAGATCTCCCCCGAAGAGCGATCGGCGTTGATTCGCCGGGCCTATGAAGCGGCCGACTTTCCCAAGCCGCGAGACGACAAAGGCAATTTCAAAGCGATCACACCTGACGAGATGGAAAAACTACTCGTCACCGCCATCGAGATCTCCACCGACGCCCTGCACCAGCTTGCCTTGGCCCGCTCCAACGCGGCCAAGAACCACCTCATCGACGCGGGCGGCATCGCCGCCGGCCGCCTTTTCGTGGTCGATCCCGACATCCAGGGCGGTGCGGGAGAAGAGAAGCACACGAGCCAGGTCCAGTTCAGAGTCAAATAGGTGCGGTTAAAATTTGGTTGTTTTTCCGCATCTGTTGCAATAGTCATAACGACAGGGCGATCGAGCCAAATCACATCTTCAGAACCACAATCTATCCCTCGGCGAGTTGGGGTGGCATTTCAGCCGTGTATCCTTTTCCACCTGATTCTCTTCTTGAGCTGAACGCAGCCGGGCAAATACTGTCGACTCGATTTAGCTGGTGGGATAATGTCATGGGACATACTTCGGCCGACGATGGAAATTTCGATAAACAGGATCATCCAGCATCAACCCCAAGGAGGGCTTGCGCCATGAACGACAAAATTGCGACCGTGTCTGCAAACCGTTTGCTCGTGAAGCTCCGCCCCTCTACCACGTTAAAGGCGGCGGAGTCCCGGGCCAATCTGCGCCCGCTTTACGACACCCCCCAGGCCAAGGCGGCCATGCTCGGCTTCGGCGCCGAACCGCAGTGGTTTCTGGCCGATCTGCCCAAGGGCGCCATCAATCCCTGGGACCTGGCCCACGCAAGGGTCGCCGCCGAGCTCGGCGTCGCCGAATCGGACGTGATCTTCGTGGAGCCGGACATGGTTCACGCCATCTACCCGGATGTCACCGAACGAAAGTTCGGCCAGGCGTTTGCGGTGGGCGAACAGTGCGTCGATATCCCCCAGGACGGCGGCCACGGCAAGGCGCTCGGCCCGGATCGCTTTGCCTGGCATCTTGGCGAAGACTATACGCAACTGGGCAAGGCGCGGGAGGCCGTGGCTTTCACCGAGCCGCGGACGCGCATCGCCCACCTGGACACCGGCTATTACCGGGCGCACTGCACCACGCCCCGGCACGTCCTGCGGCACCTGGAGCGCAACTTCGTGAGCGGCGACGCCGATCCGCACAGCGCCGAGGATCCGGACAACCGGCGTCTTCTGCTGGACAATTCCGGCCATGGCACCGGCACCATCAGCATTCTGGCCGGCGGTAAGGTGCCGGGTTTCGGCGACATCGACCTCGGCGGTGCGCCCGAGGCAGAGATTCTTCCCCTTCGTATCGCCGACAGTGTGGTGCTGCTCTACACGAGCGCCTTTGCCCGGGCCCTGGACTATGCCGTCGGCCAGCATTGCGATGTGGTGACCATGAGCATGGGCGGGCTGCCGTCGCGTGCCTGGCGCGAGGCCGTGGACAAGGCTTATCTGAGTGGGCTCTGCCTCGTGGCCGCTGCGGGTAACAATGTGAACGGCCTGCCGACCCGGCACATCGTCTATCCGGCCCACTACGGCCGTGTTCTGGCCGTCTGCGGGGCGATGGCCAATCACAAACCCTATGCCGGTCTCAAGGGCCTGACCACGATGGAGGGCAACTACGGCCCGAAAAGCATGATGAAGGTGGCGTTGTCGGCCTACACGCCGAACATCCCCTGGGCCCTGTTCGGATGCGAGGCGATGGTGCGGCTCAACGGCGAGGGCACTTCTGCGGCGACGCCCCAGGTGGCGGCGGCCGCGGCCCTCTGGTTCGAAAAGTACAAAAATGAGCTGCCCCGCGACTGGCAACGGGTCGAAGCAGTCCGCCACGCCCTGTTCAAGAGCGCCAGGGTCAAGGGCATCGATCAGAAACGGATGGGCCGTGGCATTCTGCAAGCCTTCGACGCCTTGGCCGTAAGACCGGTGCTGGGCCTCGAACAGACCCCGTCGGACAGCGATTGGTTCGCCTTTCTGCGGGTTATCACCGGTCTCGGCGTGGTGTCGCCGCCGCCGCGTGAAGAGATGTTCAACCTCGAGATCGCTCAGCGCTGGATGCTCAACCCTGCGCTGCAGAAGATCGTGCCCGATCCCGATGCGGGCGAGGCGCTCGACGAGAAGACCCTCGCCCAATTCATGGAAGCCATCCTAGACGATCCGCAGATATCCCAGGCCCTGCGAAAGCACGTCCTGGCGCGCTACCCGGTGGCCGCCCGAAAGCCTGCGCCGCGCACGGACATAGGAAAGGCCGGGACCGATGAGGAGCAAGGCGCCTTCGGTTCACATCCCCAGCCGGTCCTCGGCGATCCACCCTACCGCCGCATCCGGGTCTATGCCGTTGACCCCAGTCTCTCCACCCAGTTCCACACCGCGGGCATCAACGAGGTGGTACTCAACGTGCGCTGGGAACCCCTGAAGAAGGGGCCTTGCGGAGAATATCTCGCCGTCCATGATATGGATGACGCCGGCAAGATCTACGACCCAGTGGACCTGGAAGATCCCCGAGTGCTCGCCCAGGACGGCTGGGCGCCTTCGGAAGGCAACCCCCAGTTCCACCAGCAGATGGTCTACGCGGTGGCCATGAAAACCATTGAGCACTTCGAGCATGCCCTGGGCCGGCCGGTCCTGTGGCGGCCCCGGCCCAATCCCCAGGACCCCAACGACGACGGCGCCTTCGTGAGCCAGCTTGCGGTGCGGCCCCATGCGCTTCGGCAGGCCAACGCCTACTACAGCCCCCAGGAGGTGGCGCTCCTGTTCGGCTACTTCGAGGCCGGAGCGGACGATCCCGGCCATCATGTGCCCGGCAGCCGCATCTACGCCTGTCTTTCGCATGATATTGTCGCCCATGAGACCACCCACGCGGTGCTGGATGGGATGCACCGCCGCTTCAACGAGCCGACCAACCCGGACGTGCTCGCGTTGCACGAGGCGTTCGCCGACATCGTCGCCCTCATGCAGCATTTCACCATTCCGGAGATCCTCGAGGCCGAGATCAAGCGGACGCGCGGCGATCTGGAAACCGAATCCATGCTCGGCAGCCTCGCCATCCAGTTCGGTCGTGCGACGGGCGGCCGGGGCGCCCTGCGCGACGCCATCGGACGCATGGAGGACGGTGTCTGGAAACGCCTGAAACCCGATCCCGAAGAGCTCCAGCGGCGACTGACGCCGCATGCGCGCGGCGCTGTACTGGTGGCCGCGGTTTTCGATGCGTTTCTCGCCATTTACAAGTCCCGCATCGCCGACCTGTTGCGCATCTATACGGGCGGCACCGGGATTCTGCCCCAAGGCGCCATCCATCCGGATCTGGCGCGGCGGCTCGCCGACGAGGCCGTGAAATCCGCCAAACATGTCCTCAATATCTGCATCCGCGCCCTCGACTACCTGCCGCCCGTGGACGTGACCTTTTTCGAGTACCTGCGCGCCCTCATTACTGCCGATTTCGATCTGGTGGCCGATGACCGGCACAACTATCGCGTCGCGTTTGTGGAGGCTTTCCGTAGCCGCGGCATCTACCCGGTCAATCTCGGCGCGCCGTCCCGTGACACTCTGCGCACCCTCTCGGTGGATACGTTGCGTTGGCAGGGATTCGACTGGTCCAATGGTTCCAAGGCGGCGCGGGTGTTGATGAACAAATACAACGCGATCATCAGGGACCTGAAACGATTTTCGGACGCCTGCTTCTACATGGAAAACCGCGAGACGCTTTTCAAGAAGACGCGCGGGCATAGAGTGAGACTGCACCAGCAGCTCGAGGAGATCTTCGCTGCGGCGCCGGCTTTTGCCAAAGAATTGGGACTCGATCCGGCCGACAAGAGCTTCGAGGTCCATGAACTGCGCCGCGCCCTGCGCATCAGCCCCGACGGAAAGCCCATTCCCCAAGTCATCGTGGCCTTGACACAGTCGAAGCGGATGAAGGAAGATCGGAAAAACGGTCTGCCGGAATTCGTGTTCCGTGGGGGTTCGACCCTGGTCGTGGATTTGTCGGTGTCGGAGGTGAAATACCGGATCGTCAAAAACATCGACAGCAAAACCCGTCAGGCCCGCACGGCGGATTTCATTCGCCAGTCCACCGCCGATCCGCTGCGCGCGCTATTCTTCACGGCCGGTCGGGGAGAGCCATTCGCCGCCCTCCACGCCCTGGCCGATGACGGTGTGTGATGGAAGCTGAATTCTCATGGCAACGGAATCGGCAGGCGTGGGTGGGGCAGGTGGCCAGGGCCACGTGAGCCTGCGGTCTTAGAGCCAGTTAAATGCAGACGGCGGACAAGCGGCCCAGACTGTTTGAGCGCAGCGAGTTTCTAGGCCGCCCGCCGTGCTTGTTGCCGGCACTTGACCGCTTGGCGTGTGGCATCGGCCACCTGTTCTGCCCACGCCGGGTTTAATGAATAGCGTTCAGTTAAAATCCCTGGACGTGTGCCGGCAAGAAAGCAAATTTCTTCAAAGGAGTCACTCAGGCTTTGAAATGGGAGTAACATGGTCCCCACAAGGATTGATGAGCTGATACAGGTCCTCGCGAAGCATGAATTGTCTATCGCCGCTTTATATGAGACGTTTGCATCCAAGTTGCCTGAAGCGAAACAGGAGTGGCTGGTCTTCGCCGAAGAAGAGCGACTCCATGCCAAGTGGGTCGACAAACTCTATCTCTATCTGAAAGAGGGCAGGATACCGCTGGAAGGCACGAAGTTTACCGTCCAATCGGTCAAGACGGCCATCGATTACGTAGAAAAGCAGATCCAGCGGGTATCGAAGGAGCCGCCGGATTTAAAGCGGTTCTTAAACATGGCGATCGATATCGAAAAATCGCTGTTGGAGACGGCCTTTTTCAGACTATTCAAACTGACGGCTCCCGAGGCGCAAAAGGTTCGCACCCGGCTGGAAGAGGCAACCAGAGTACACATGAAAAAGCTGATCGAATGGAAAACGCGCATAACCTGATGCATCTGGTGGAAAATGCCCGCACCTTGGGGGCCAGCCGAGCGGCCATCGTTCCGGCCGGGCGGATCGTGGTCAACGATGCCTTGGCCGATTTATGCCGGCAGCCGCGGTGTCCCAATTACGGGTTGTCGAAGAGTTGTCCACCCCATGTGGCCGGTCCTTCAGAATTGAGAAAGCAGCTTGAAAGGCGGACTCATGCCCTATTTTTTACGATCGATGTGCCGGCCGAGGTGATCGATGCCGCAAGCCGATCGCGTTCCGCCGAGAGCCGCGCGATTTTCAGGCTGCTGCACGAGATTGCCGCCGGCATGGAGAAGGCGGCCATCGAGGCGGGGTTCGGCGACGCACAAGCGTATGCCGGTGGATCCTGCAAACAAATCTTTTGTGATGACGACGATGCGTGCCGGGCGCTTAAGGGCGCTGGCACCTGCCGGTATCCGCAGTATGCCAGACCCTCCATGTCCGGATTTGGAATCGATGTGGCCCGGCTGTTCAAAACATGCGGATGGGAGATGCGCTGGGTTTCACCCGGCCATGGTGGACCGCCTGTTCCCATGGCCAGCATCTGTGGATTGGTGTTGATGGGATGAGGGGCGATCGATTGACGATTTGGGTGACGATTTGGGGTTGACTCTATGGAAACCGACGATTTTAAGGGATTCATCAAATATCTGAGCTCGTTATGGGGAGCGCTCGGCAGCGTCACAGTGGCTTTCCCCTTGGCCGACGTCCTTTTCAAGGTGATACCGCTTCCCGTTGACCCTTATGGGAAATCCACTGCTCCGATCGCTATTCCGATCACCTCCCTGGTGGCGTTGTTCATGTTGTTTTACACATTCGCACAACGCCAAAATCCAAGAGTCTTATCTGTCCGTCAGTCGGCGGCCTGTTTCATGCTCGGCTTTGTCTCGCTGGCCCTGTTTTTTCTTATGGCGCACTTTGAATACGTGCTTCGAGACCGGCTGTTTCCGTTCCTCGATAGTACGGACGACTATATACTCTATCTCGTGGGTGTCGTTCCGTTCTATGTCTTGTTTTTCGCTTGCGTGACGCGTGCTTTTGCCATTCTCGCGTTGATGGAATTCAGGCATCGGCGACCCCAGACAAAATCATAAGTAAAGGATGGCGGCACATTCGTATCTCATTTGCCGCTTTCGGTACCGACCGTGGGAAGAATGATCCGCTCGGAAAATCCCATGATAAAACCGAACGCAAACCCCAGCGGACCGAACATATATGAATTCTGCGCAATCTTATCCACCATCTGGATTTCACCCAGATTGAGGGCTACAATATTTGATTTGATGATGATGTACAGGATCGTTGCTGCCACCGCCCCGACGATGGGTTTGGTCAGCATGTAAGTGCGCAAATAGACATCCCCTATGTTTACCTCCCTGGACCTGAGTCGCATCACCGTGCTGAAAAAGCCGCCCAACAGCCCCGCAAAGAAGATAAAGACCAGCAGGTTGTTCTGTACCATGTAAACCGCAAGGTCCATGGGTGCCTTCGCCCATGAATAGGGTGCGGTGAGTTCAAATGTTTCCCTGAATTGGTTCCACGCGACCCAGTAAGGCACAGCATCGGAGGTCAAACGTTCGTTCAGGTGGAGCAGGAGAAATGAAAGCAGTACGAGCAACAATAGGGCGACATTGTAGATCTTCTTGATCCTCAATTGCGCATTGATATCATTGAGACGGATATGGTTCAGTTTGGCCAGCATCATGGCGATGGTTCTTCTCGCTTTGCGGTTGTTCATCCGTTTTGCTTCATCTCCATTACTATCCGCTTCATTCGTATCCACCAGTTCGAGAGCCGTGTCGTGACACATCTCTTCCAGGGCATTGTCTCTTCCTGGGCAAATTTTGGCACATTCCATTCGGCAGTATTCCAGTTGGTCCGGCAATCGCTCATCGGAAATGATCCCATCGGTCAGCAATCGTGATCGAACGAATGTGATATCCCGCCACATCATATTGAGTGCATCGGCTTTGTTAAGTGACTCCAGGTTTTGCTTGGAAAGAATGCGCGCGTAAATCAATAGATTGCCAAATGACTTGGCCTTTCCCGTATCGACCGTGTTCTTTTGAAGGAACTCATTGAAGGCGGCAAATTTCTCTTCGACCTCGGCGGTGTTTCTTTTGTCCTTAATTCCGGTAAAGCCGTAATGTTTTAATTCGACGGCCCTGGCATGCATCTCGGATTCCAATTCCCGCCACAGGATCCAGTATTTTTCCTTGGCGTCCTGTCGGTGGATAGGTGACGTTTGCCGAAAAAGAAAATTTTTGATTTTTGACCAGATCTGAAGCGGCAGAGCCCTCGCCAACACAGCTTCTTTGGTTGTCGGGTTCATGTTTTCACCTCGCTTGGTTAAGGTAAACACCATGGGTGTCGACTTGAAAGAAAAAACAGAATCCGCTTTCAACCAGGGATGCGCAACCTTGCCGATGGATGATCTGAGATCGGGACGGCACCTGACGACTCAGTTCCGGTGTCGCTGCCAAAGAGATGGGATTGAGGAATTTCTATAAAAATACAAGCGAGTTAAGCGTGCGTCAACAATTAAATCGGGGAGATAAGGATTTGACACCGTTCTTCTCATCGTTCGGGAAAATAAATATCCAGGACATTATGGTCCTCACGGCGATCGTAGGCCATGGCGCGGCTCAGTTCTCTGGCCAGGAAGATTCCCAGGCCGCCGATCTCGCGTTCGTCGATACCCAGGGTAATGTCCGGCGATGGCTGTTCGAGGGGGTTGAAGGGGCGACCCGCGTCGATGACGCGCACGAGAAACTTGCTGTCCGGTGTCATACCGCACCCCACGGCCACCGGCGCCACCGGCCCGACTTCAAAGGCATAATCGAACACATTGAGCAGCACCTCTTCCATCACCAGGTCGATCTTATCCTGGATTGCCTCGGGCAGGCCCGCGATTCGGGCGTGGGACAAGACAAAATCACGAAACTGGTTCAATGATTCCGGCAGACCGGGCAGGTGCCGCCACGCCAATAGGGCGTCATCCAGTGGCTTCAATGGCTTCCTCTATAGTGCAGGGCCAGTACGGTGATGTCATCGGACTGGACCGTGCCTCCGGCATACGCATGTACGGCGGCCATCAGTCGATCCACCATCTGCCGGGGCGTCTCTCCGGCCATCCATGTCGTTTCGCGCAACAGTCGCTCGTCGGAAAAGAGCTTCTCATCGGCGTCCATGGCCTCGGTCACCCCGTCGGTATAAAGCAAAAGCCGGTCGCCGGGTCCGAGGCGGATGGAGCGGGTTTCAAAGACAGCCTCCTCGGCCACGCCCAACACCAGTCCCGGCGGCAGCGGCAGAAATTCGGGGCGCTTGCCGGCGCGCAGCAATACCGGCGGATTGTGGCCGGCGTTGGAATAGACCAGGTCGCCGCTGATAATATCCAGGATGCCACATACCAGGGTAACGAACATCGCCGTTTCATTGTTTTGACACAACTCGGCGTTGACCCGGTCCAGCACATCGGCCGGCGTCGATCCCTGTTCGGCTATACCCTTCATCAGTGTTTTGGTCACCGCCATGAAGAGGGCCGCGGGAACGCCTTTGTCCGACACGTCGCCCACCGAGAAAAAGAGATGGCCCGGGTCCAGCATGAAAAAATCGTACAGGTCGCCGCCGACCTCCCTGGCCGGTGCCAGGGCGGCGTAAAGGTCGAATGCCGTCTGATCGGGGAAGGGTGGAAAGCGTTTGGGCAAAAAATTCATCTGAATGGCGCTGGCGATTTTCAACTCGCTCTCGATTCGCTCCTTGGCCCGGCTGGTTTCGGCAATATCGGCGATGTATGCTTTGAGGGCGACGCGCATTTCATCCACCGAACGGGTCAGCACCTGCACCTCATCCCCGGTGCGCACCGCTGGCAGTTGCACTTCCAGATTCCCCTTGGCGATCTCTGCGGTGGCACCGACCAGGTGCTGCAACGGCCGGGTGATGGAGCGCGAAATGGCCACTACTACCAAAAGAAGTAAGGTTAATCCAGCCGCTGCAATCGCCAGTACCGTTCGGTTGAGGGTCCGGATATCGGCAAACAGCTCGTGTTCCGGAATCACCACGCCCACGGACCAGCCGGCCGCCCTTACCGGCGCATAGGCCAGCAGGGACCGCCGGCCTGTATGGGGACAGGTCATGGCGGTAAATCCAGATCCGCCCTGGATCATCGCTTTGCCGACGCTTCTCAATTCAGGAAGTTCACGGGCCTCGGCCATGCTGAAGATACTTTCGCGCATGATGAGGGTTTTATCCGGATGGGCCAGAAAAGCCCCCCGGTTGCTGATCAGAAATGCATAGCCTGTTTCATACAGGGAGATGGCGGCGATGTCCGCCACCAGATTTTCCAGGGAGACATCGGCGGTCACCACACCCCGGAACAGGCGTCCTTCTTCAGAGCGCTCATAGAAGGGATGGGAATAGGTGGTCATGAGGATGCCACCTCCGCCTTCGTCAAAGTACGGTTCGCTCCACACCGGCCGGTTCAGTTCCTTGGGAATCAAATACCAGTCCCAGAGAAAGTAGTTATAGGCTTCGTTGCCCAGTTGGCTAAAGGTTACCTCTTCATCTCCTCCATGGTAGTAATAGGGGGCATAGAAGCGTTGGTCGGGCGCGAATGCGTGGGGTTCGAACGCCGCCGCCGCGCCGTAAATCTCCGGCGACCCGGCCACCATGTCATGCATCAGGGGCAGCACCAACTCGTCTGTCACCGTTCGGTTCTCCAGATACCGGGACACCACGCGGGGCAGTGCCTCCACCGAACGCAGTTTGATTTCGATCTGCAGGACCACGGATGCCGCCCGGTCCAAGGCCGCCGCGCTCACATTTTTTAGAACCAGGCGGCGGGAGTGGTCGTGGCTGTATCCAAAGGCCGCCAGGAAGATCAAGGTGGTGCTGGCGATAATGAACAGCGCCAGACGTAAAGCCAGTCCCCGGCGTTTAGGGTGTCGCGTGGCGCGGGTCATAGAACTCCTGATAGTCCGGAATGGCTTGAATGATGCCGTTGTCGCGCAGCTGCCGGCCGACGAACAGATAGTTCGCTTCGTTCAGTTTTCCCATGTCATCGCAATTGCCGCCCGGGCAGATCATATCTCCCATCCGGGCCAGCATCCATCGCTGGTGGACGCGGTTGGTGGGCAGGTTGGCGGCGTCGACACAGGCCATGACGATGGTCAGCGCTTCTTCGGGATGGTCGAAGGTGTAGCGCCACCCCTCGATGGAACCTTGCACGAAAGCGCGCACCGCCTCCGGATTGCCATGCAGCGTCTCTTTCAGGCAGTAGATGCCGTCTTCTGGAAAATTGAAGCCATAATCGGCCAGCAGGAAGGTGCTCAACTCCTCGGCGTCGATGCCGGAATTGAGAATGACATGATATTCGTTGTACCACATGGCCGAGGCCGCATCCACGCCGCCCATCAGGAACAGGTTCGGTGTGTATCCCTGAGGTACGAGGGAGACCGACAGATGGTTTTGGCGGAAAAAGGCCAACGGCTGCAGCCGGAACTCGTCCCATACGCTCACCCGCCGGCCATCGAGGTCATCGGGCGTGTGGATGCCGCTCTTTTTGTGGGCCACCAGCATCAGGGCCGAGCGCTGAACGATCTGCCCGATGTTGACCAGCGGCACCCCCTGGTCGCGCAAGGCGATACCTTCGGTCAAAAAAAGGGTCGTGAAAGCCACCCGTCTATTCGACAGTTGTACCCCTGCCGGCCGATCCGGACCGCCTCGCATCACGTTCACCATCAGGCCCCGGCGTTCGTAGAATCCTTTGGCATCGGCCACGTAATAGCCGGCAAACTGGGATTGGGGAGACCACTGGGGGAGAAAGTCGACGGATACAGACGCGTCGCTTCGCGCCGTCCCGGCGGCGAGCAGGCATGCCAACAGCCAGATGCAAAGCACGCCGGTTATCCTATTTGCTCGCGCATTGTTCACGGTGATCCATCCTTTTTTCCAAACGAGCACGATATCGACGGCCGGCCCATTGGATCAATGCCGTTGTAGGCGCCCGACCGAGTGTCGGTTGTCGTTTTTTGATCGGCACTCAGGCGCCCGATCTTTAGTTTTCAGTGGTTTGACATGGCATGTGTCGTCCTTTATGGTTACGTTTTGACAACGACAAGGCGGATCTGCCATGGGTGGAATTCTCGAAAAAGGGCGCAATTGCTGGCGTCTGGCGCAAGTCGAGCGGGCGGCGTTCCTGATAGATGGAGAAGATTATTTTCGCGCGGTGCGAGAGGCGATGTGCCGTGCGCGGCGCACCATTTTCATCGTCGGTTGGGACATCCACAGCGAACTGCGACTGGCTCGCAACGGCCAGGATGACCGCTATCCCGAAAAGCTGGGCCAATTGCTCGACCGCCTCGCCGACGACCGCCGCCAGCTCGAGATCTACATTCTCAACTGGGATTTCGCGATGATTTACGCCATGGAACGCGAATTCTTTCCCGTCTACAAGCTGCGTTGGAAATCACACCAGCGGATTCATTTTTCCCTCGACGGCCAGCATCCGGTCGGTGCTTCCCAGCATCAGAAGATCGTGGTGGTGGATGATCGGGTGGCCTTCGTCGGTGGACTGGATCTGAGCAAGTGGCGTTGGGACACGTCGCGCCATCTTCCGGATGACGAACGTCGCGTGGATCCGGACGGCGAAGTGTATCCGCCGTTTCACGATGTGCAGATGGCGATCGACGGCGAGGCGGCGGCCGCCCTGGGGGAGCTGGTACGCGAGCGCTGGCGGACGGCCGTGGGGCAAGACGCCGCGGATCCGGATCCCAATGATGGTGGCGATCCCTGGCCGTCAAGTATCTCGCCGGACCTGGAAAAGGTGACACTCGGCATTGCACGCACACTGCCGGATTATGGCGGTCGCGACGAAATTCGCGAGGTCGAGCGGCTTTATGTGGAGAGTATCGAGGCCGCTCAATCCATCATCTATATCGAAAACCAGTATTTGAGCGCCCATTGTATCGGAGAGGCCCTGTCCCGGCGTCTCGAACAATCCGATGCGCCTGAAGTGGTGCTTGTACTGCCGGAAAAGACCGGCGGCTGGCTGGAGCAGCACACCATGGACGTATTGCGCGGCCGGTTGCTGGCGAAGTTGCGCGAGGCGGACCGCCATGACCGCCTGCGGGTCTACTATGTGCGCCTTTCAAAAGATCCCCACGTTTCCCTCATGGTGCATGCCAAGGTGATGATCGTCGACGACCGCATCGCCCGGGTAGGCTCGTCCAATCTGAGCAATCGCTCGATGGGCCTCGATTCGGAATGCGACCTCGCCGTGGAAGCCAGCGAATCCCAGCCGTGCGGTGCAGCCATTGCGCGTTTTCGGCACCGGCTGCTGGCCGAGCATCTCGGCGTGGATGTGGATGGGGTGGCGGCGGCCCAGGAGCGGCATGGATCGCTCATCGCGGCCATCGAGTCCTTGCGGGACGGCGAACGGACGCTAGAGCCGCTGTCCGGCGACGTGCCCGAGGAGGTCGACCAATGGGTTCCCGATTCGGCACTGCTCGACCCGGAAAGGCCGGTCGAACCGGATGCTTTTATCGACCAATTTGTTCCACCCGATCAGCAAAAGCCCGCCTATCGCCATATGTTGCGCATCGGACTGCTGCTGCTCGGCGTGGCGGGCCTGGCCGCCATGTGGCGCTGGACGCCGCTGTCCGACTGGCTCGCCATAGAGCGAGTCGAAAGCGCCTTGCACTGGATTGCGAAAAGTCCCTTCACCCCGCCGTTGGTGCTGGCTGCGTTTGTCGTCGGCGGCATCGCCGTCGTACCTATCACCCTTTTGATCGTCGCCACGGTGACGGTGTTCGGTCCCTGGCTCGGTGCGGCCTATGCGCTGCTCGGGGCCGAAGCGTCGGCCCTCGTCACTTTCGGGATGGGACACCTGCTGGGACGCGAAGCGGTGAGCCGCATCGCCGGAAGCCGCCTCAATCGGATCGACCGCGCGCTTTCCAAGCGTGGCGTGTTGACCATTGTGACGCTGCGCATCGTGCCGGTGGCGCCGTTCAGCGTCATCAATGTCATCGCCGGCGTCTCGGATATCCGGCTGCGAGATTTTGCCATCGGCAGCTTCATCGGCATGTTGCCCGGCGTGGTCACCATCGCCCTGCTTGCCGACCGCATCGTCGCATCACTGCGCGAACCCGGCGTCGAAAGTATCCTTATTCTCGTCGCCGTGGCGGTTTGCGTAGTCCTGTTTCTGGCCGGCCTGCGTTACCTGGTGCGACGCAAGCGTGAGCCCGGGAAAGCATAGAAAGGGCCTATGCGCATCGTCACCTACAACATCCACCGGACGGTCGGCAGTGACGGTCGTCCGGATGCAACGCGCATTTCAACGGTGTTGAAGGAAATCGATGCGGACCTCATCGCACTGCAGGAGGTCGGCTATTGTCACGATGATCCGGCTCATGTGCTGAATGCCTTGAGCGACGCGCTGTCCGCGTCCGTCATCGAAGGGGTCACCCTGCTCGACGAACGGGGCCATTACGGCAACGCCGTGCTCACCCGCCTGCCCGTGGGCGTGATCCAGCGTCACGACATCAGCGTGGCCGGCCGCGAACAGCGCGGGGTCATCGAACTGCACCTCAACGCAGAGGGCGTCGCGTTGCAGTTCATGGCTACCCATCTCGGCCTGCGCGCGTATGAGCGCGGGTTCCAGGTCGGGAGACTGATATCGTTGCTCGACGCCTCGACGGCCGGCGTGAAGATCCTGCTGGGCGACTTCAATGAATGGTTCCCGTGGAGCGGCACGCTGCGTCGGTTGCGCCGCACCTTCGGACGTTTATCAGCGTTGCCAACTTTTCCGGCACGTTCGCCGCTATTGGCTCTGGACCGGATCTGGGCGCAGCCCGCGTCTGTGATCGCAAACGTCTATGCGTATCGCAGCCCGTTGGCCCGATCGGCATCCGATCATTTGCCGCTTGTTGCTGAATTGAATTTGCGCTAATTTTGATGATTATGTAAAAAATCGCTGTCGGACGGCGCCGTAAAAAGTTCAAGATCAAGGCGCGCGAAATTCCGTGTCCTGAGGTGTACTTGTCGCACGCCGCAAGGACTACGGGATGAGCACAACGCAGATATTGGACTTTTTGCGGTGGCGTCAATTTTGCTTAAAGGCGTTTCAGTCCCGGGTAAACCCGAGACGGATTTCTGAGCATGGATACGAAACCATACTTGGCGGACGCATATACGCCGCGCGAGATTGCCCGTTTGGTCCAACACCTGGGGGTCTCGAAGGCCCAGACCGATACCATCACCCTGTTCGTGCTGGCCGTGCTCGCCGGTGCGTTCATTTCGCTGGGTGCGTTTTTTTACACTGTAGTGGTGACAGGGTCGAGTCTCGGTTTCGGGGTGACTCGCCTGCTCGGCGGCTTGAGCTTTTCTCTCGGTCTGGTGCTGGTGATCGTTGCCGGCGCCGAGCTTTTCACCGGGAACAATCTTCTGGCAATGGCCTGGGCCAGCCGCTTGATCGGCACCCGCGATGTGATGCGCAACTGGGTGATCGTCTATATCGGGAACGTCATCGGTTGCATGGGAACGGTTCTCTTTGTCGTGTGGGCCGATGTCGGCACGCTCGGCGGAGGCGCCGTGGCTGAAACGGCCGTTCAGATCGCCCGCAGCAAAGCCGGCCTTTCTATTGGACAGGCATTTGCCCGCGGGGTGTTGTGCAACGTGCTCGTCTGTCTGGCCGTCTGGTTGACCATGGGCGGGCGCAGCGTGGCTGACAAGATCCTGGCGATTCTTTTCCCCATTACCGCTTTCGTGACCATCGGCTTCGAGCACTCGATTGCCAACTGGTTCTTTTTGCCTTTCGGTCTGGCGATAGACATGCAAGCAACAATTCCGATCGCCGGCGCGGCGCGGAACCTGCTCTTTGTCACGGCGGGCAATATTGTGGGCGGGACCCTCCTGGTCGCCGGCGTTTACTGGATCGCCTATCTGCGCGGCGATCCCAAGCAAGACGATTGATGCCCATTTAAATCATTGGAGGAGATCGCGTGCCCCATAGAACACTTCAAGATAAACGGATTCTCGTCACCCAGGCCGACGCCTTCATGGGACCGGCCATTTGCGAGGTGCTGGCCGAAAAGGGCGCCACGGTCATCGCCAGCACCGCATCGCTTGTCCCTCCCGAAGCACCGGGAGCGGTTGTCGCCGCCGCCGGTCGTATCGATGTGCTCGTTGCCAATCTGTCCATCCCGGCGCCCTCAACACCGGTGACCGATGTGACCGATGGGGAGTGGCGCGACACCTTCGCCGCCCTGGTCGATCCCATGCCCCGCCTGGTGCGTGCCGTTCTTCCGCAGATGATCGAGCGCCGCAGGGGCAAGATCGTGGTCATGGGAAGCGCATCGGCTTTGCGGGGCATGAAGCGGGCATCGACTTACAGCGCGGCCCGGGGCGCCCAGGTGGCCTATGTGCAGGCCGTGGGGGTCGAGGTGGCCCCGCACAACGTGCAGATCAACATCATCGCCCAGAACTTTGTCGACAACCCCACCTATTTTCCTCCGGAGATTCAGGAGAATCCACGCTTCCAGGAGCGGCTTAAGCGGGAGGTGCCGCTGGGGCGCCTGGTTTCGGCGCGGGAAGACGCCCAATTTGCCGCATACCTGTGCAGCGACGGTGCGGGCTGCTTCGTGGGCCAGGTTTTTCCGGTTTGCGGGGGTTGGGTGGCGCGGTAGATGTCGAGGATAGTTCTTAGATAAACGTTTATTTTAACACTTTCGAAAAGGCTTTTCGCCCTCTTTTTGCGAGGAGAAATTATCATGACCCAATCGTTTCGGCCGCTCCTCGGGGGAGGACTCACCCTGCTGTTGTTCAGCCTCAACACCATCTGGTGGTGTAGCGTTTTATACCTGTTTGTCCTCGTCAAATTGATAGTTCCCCATAAAGGCTTCCGGCGCTATGTTTCACGCATACTGATCGTCATCGCCAACGTGTGGATTGAATGCAACAGTTTCATTTTCTCCATCATCCACAAGGTCCGATGGGATGTCCGGGGAGCGGAAAATCTTACTCCCGCCCACTCCTACCTGGTGGTGAGCAACCATATTTCCTGGGCGGACATCTTCGTTCTGCAGCACGTTTTCAAGCGGCGCATTCCTTTCCTCAAGTTTTTCCTGAAACAGGAGCTGATCTGGGTGCCTCTGCTGGGGATCGCCTGGTGGGCGCTGGATTTTCCGTTCCTGAAGAGGCACTCGCGCCACTTTCTCGAGAAACATCCGGAGATGCGTGGCCAAGATGTGGCCGCGACGCGCAAATCGTGCGAAAAGTTTAAGGATTACCCGGTTTCCGTCATGAATTTTCTGGAGGGGACCCGTTTTACTTATCAAAAGCACGCGAAGCAAAACTCGCCATACGAGCATCTGCTTGTGCCCCGCGCCGGTGGCGTGGCCCTGGTCTTCTCCAGCATGGGAGACTATCTGTCGAGCGTTCTGGACGTGACGATCGTCTATCCGGAAAACGCCCCGCCGGTGCACTTCTGGGATTTGCTCAGCGGGAAAGTGCCTCACATCACGGTGCATGTGGCGGTTCTGCCTATCCCCGAGAATGTGGTCGGTCGAAGTTATGAAGAAGATGCAGGCTTCCGGAATGAGATTCAGAAATGGGTCAATGGACTCTGGCGGGCAAAGGATCGGCGCATCGCGGCGATCAAGGCGGGCGATGAGGTTTCGGCCGAGGTGAACGAAGTCTCGTAGCACAGACGGTGGGGCGATATTCGTTTCAGCCGACGATCGCCTGGATGAAAGCGTTTTCCATCTGACGGCGTAACTGCTTGATGTGCTGCAGGCAGGTTTGCGTCTGGTGCCATGGCGCGGGGTGTTCCCGCAGGATTCGGGTCTGGGCCGGGCAGAGATACCAGGTGCACACGAAGGGGCGCTGCAGGCGGTCGAGGCTGCAGCCGTCTGGGGCGGCGTAGCGACAGCGATCGCCGCGTTTTTCGCGCAGTTGGCGGTCGGGCAGCGGGACGGCGGCCAGGTGCAAAAAGAGCAGATCCTTGAAATCGATCCAGACAAAGGCGTGTTGACAGCAGATATCAGAGCAGGTAGGGCACGTGGCATGGCATAGATCCACCATGAGCGGAAACAGGGATGCGAGCCGCTCGCGAATCTGATCGGCCAGCCGGCGGGTGGCTTGGAGCGCCGGCCTGCGGTGATCGAGTAGATGGGCGATCGTGGCATTGGCCTCGCTCCAGAGGGACTGGGTGCGCCAGGGGATGACGGCGTCGAGTATCTGCATGGCGTCGTCATATACCGTTGGCGCGGATTTTTCAAAGGGTGCAGGTTTTGACCAGGGATTCTAACTGAATGCTATTCCTTTAACCCGGCGTGGGTGGGGCAGGTGGCCGGAGCCACGTGAGCCTGCGGTCAATAGTGCCGGTTTAATGCAAACGGCGGACAAGCGGCCCAAGCTGTTTGACTCCGGCGAAGGCCGGGTGAGTTTTTGGGCCGCCCGCCGTGCATGTTACCGGCACTTGACCGCTTGGCGTGTGGCATGGGCCACCTGCTCCACCCGGGCCTGCCATGCCCGTTGCCATGCGAATTTTTGTATCAAAATATTTTTGGAAAACGCGCCCTTCAGGGTGAATCACATTCAATTAGAATTGCTGGGTTTTGACATCTATTCGGCTTGTCCGTCCACAAGTATGCAAATTGGGTCGAGATCAAGGCGCGCGAAAATTTAACCGCAGGCATAGGGTCGACGATATACTCATGATTAAATTTTTCGCGCAACGCCGATATCGGGACAATTGGTCATTTGTGGATGGACACGGATTCGGAAGCAAGCGGATAGACGATGGCGACGGGTGATGGCGGGATGAAAAATTGGTCGGTTGGAGTGCTGTGGCTGGGCACCGGTCTTCTTTCGTGGTGCCTGACGGTCTATCTGTTTCACTTTTTCGTATCGCCGCTGTTCATCGAGTCGTTCAGGACGATCAACGCCGGTGGCCATCCCATGCTGATCAAGCATGTGGCCAATCTGTTGTATTCTCATATGGCGGCATTCCTATTGAGTTTTCTGTTCGCTTTCATTCTGGGCCTCTATTCGGACGCCACGCCCCCCAGAGTTCTGTTGTTCGTGATCGGCGCGGTGGCCGTCGCCGTGTATCTCCAGGTGGGCAGCCTCTTTGCCTACTGGCGCCAGTACGACGAAATACCCGGCTGGGCCGCGGCCTCCATTGTGCAGGGATTCATCTCATCTTTGTTGATCGTGCCTCTGCTTTCCGTTTGCGGCAGCAGGATCGGCAGTCTACTGAGGTCCCGAAGGAAAAAATAGCCGCCCGTGCCGGCCACATGCAATCAACCGACGAAACGGGGAGAGTCCCTGTTGGCCCATATCACCATACATGACGATCTGCGGATTTACTACGAGTCCATCGACGGGGATGTGGATATGCCCTGCCTGGTGTTCCTGCACGAAGGCCTGGGGTGCACGGCCATGTGGAAGGATTTTCCCCGGCGGCTTTGCCGGCTCACCGGTTGCGCCGGTCTGGTCTATGACCGCCTGGGTTATGGCGGATCCTCACCAGCGGTCGCGCCGCGCACGGTTCACTACCTGCACGCCTATGCCCTGCAGGAGTTGCCCCGGGTGATCGCGGCGCTCATACCGGAACGGCCTATTGTTCTGGTGGGGCATTCGGATGGGGGGACCATCGCCCTCTTGCATGGCGCCGAAAGGCCGCCGCACCTGGCCGGGATCATTACCGAGGCGGCCCATGTGTTCGTGGAATCGATCACACTGGAAGGCATCCGGGCTTCGGTGGCGGCCTTTGAAAACGGCCGGTTGGGCGGACTGTTCAAGTACCACGGCGAAAAGAGCGAAGCGGTCTTTCGCGCCTGGAGCGAGACCTGGCTCAGTGACTGGTTTACAGATTGGAATATCGAATACGCTTTGCCGGCCATCGCCGCGCCCCTGCTGGTGATCCAGGGGAAAGAAGATCAATACGCCACCGAACGACAGGTGCGGACCATCGTCACCAGGTCGGGTGGGCCGGCAACCCCGGCTTTCATCGACCGCTGCGGCCACATCCCCCACCTGGAACAGCCGGAGGCAGTGCTTCAGCTGATGGCCGATTTCATTAAAATCGCTTCGAGTCCATCCAGCAATACGCCGCCCAATCGTCGCCAGGCCGCTGGACCTTGCTGATAGTGATACTGGTTCAACTCCAGCTCGATGCCCACATAGCCGCGGTTAAATAGGGTCCGGAGGTGGGTGGCCAGGCCGTCGGACACACCTTTGTACGGCGCGTTGCAGCGGACGGAATACTCCGGGCAGCCTGCCTGAATCTCCTTTTTCCATGTTCGGCAGAAGTGACGTTCATCTCCGCGTTGGGGGTCATAGAGCAGGCCGACATCCATGGTACGGCTCCGGCCCCTCAGGACCGGCGTGAAGCTGTGCACCGCGATGTGCAGCACTGTTTCTCCTTTTCGGATGGCTTCGGAGACGGCCTGTTGAATCGGGTCGCGGTAGGGGGTGTAGTACTTCTCGAGAATGTTTTCTTTTTCTGTTGCCGGCAGCGTCCGGGTGATGCCGGAAAAAAGATTGGGGTGGCCGATGCTGCGGTTCAGGTCCACCAGCAGGCGTGAGCGCATGGCGGCAAAAAGGGGCGCGCCGAACCGTTTGGCCATGCGGCGTGCCATGGCCAGGGCGCCCAGGTCGTAGCCGCTGTGAGAGTCGAGCAGGTGGCGCCGGCCCTTGAAAAGGTCACGATACGGTCGGGGGATGACATTGCCGCCGTGCTCGCAGGTGACGATCAGAGTGCGCGACTTCACAGGAACTGCTCTCCTTTGGCCAGGCAGTCGCACAGGGCACCGTAGATTTCGCGCAGCTTTTCCCGGCTTGGACTGGCGCCTGCGGCCTTGCTGATGCGCCGGGCCAGGCAACCTTTGGCAAACATGCTTTCGAGGGCCCGGTTCAGGTCCGGATCGATCGCTTCCGTGGACAGGGTCGTTTCGGCCAGGTGCTGCCAGATCTCCCTGGCCTGGGCCTTTGAGGGGCGCATGCCCACGGCCTGTAAGAAATCTTTGTCCTCGATGATGGTTTGGTCGGCATCGCGGATGACGCGGAGAAACAGGTCGGCCAGCGGCCGTGTTGCCATTGCCTTGAGACGTTCCAACGGCACCCAGCGCTCGTCGCACAGGGCCTTGAGGGCGGCCGTGATCAGGGCGGCGGCGGCCAGGTCGGCCCGGGGGCACTCCTGGATGTCGAGGACCCGGATCTCGATGGCGCCGCGGTCGAAGCGGGAGATGGCGCCCCGGGAGTTGAGAAATTCATGTTTCAGGGTGCCGTCGGGATCGAAAGGGGCGATATCGGCGTACATGCGCTGGAAGATCTGTCGTTCATAATCCGCCCGGGTGTAGACCGGTTCGGGCACGATCCCGCCGGCGATCGAGGGAATGCGCTCGGCATTGTGGCGGTAGACCTCCAAGCGGGCGTCCATGAATCCGGTCGGGCGGCCGTCGAGGATCGGCGAGGCGGCGGTCAGGGCCGGCATGACGGGCAGCAGGAGGCGGATGGCGGCGTGCAGCCGGGCGAATTCATCGTCGCCGTGAAAGGGCAGGTTGATGTGCATGCTCTGCAGGTTGGACCAGCCGTGCCCCTTGCAGCCGAAGATACGGTCGTAGGCTTCGTAGACCGGGCTGTACTCATGGGGCCACAGCACGGTTTCGCGCAGGGGGTCCATCCAGGGATGGCAGGCCGTGGGCATGAGCCTGGCGTCCATGGGAAGTAAAATGCCATCGATCCGATCGAGGTGCTGGTCGAAGGTGCGACGCAGGCCGGCCAGGGTTTGTACAGGACCGTTGGTTTTGAGTTCGATCACGTGCAGCACCAATTCGTTGGACCAGGCCAGCGGCCCCATTTCGATCTCCGAGACGATGTCGCCGGCCGCGGCCATCAAGACCCGATCGGCCAAAGGCCGGACACAAAGATCCCGGCGATCCACGATCATGTATTCGAGCTCGATGCCCATGGCGTCGAACAGGTGCAGGGGGTTATCGTTCATGCGTTGCGGCTTCCCGATGTACGCATTTCGATGCGTTTCAAAAAAACCTCCATGATGCGCGTATAGAGCTCTTCCTGGAGCACGTCGTCCTCGTAGCCGGCATCGATGTTGGGGTTGTCGTTGACTTCGATGACCATGGCCGTTTTGCCCACCTGTTTGAGATCCACGCCGTAGAGGCCATCGCCGATGAGGTTGGCGGCCTTGAGGGCGGTCTTGACCACCACTGATGGCGCTTTGGCCACGGGCAGGGTTTCCACCTTGCCGTAAATTTCCCGGCCGCCCTTGTCCTTGCGTACGATCTGCCAGTGGTTGCCGGCCATGTAATATTTACAGGCGAACAGGGGTTTGCGGTCCAGGATGCCGATGCGCCAGTCGAATTGCGAGGGCAGGTAGACCTGGGCGATGACGAGCTCCGATTTCTTGAGCAGCTGCCGGGTCTGTTCCAGCATGGCCGCTTCGTCCTCGGCCCGCACCACCCCCTGGGAAAAGGCGCTGTCCGGCTGTTTGAGAATGCACGGGTAACTGATTTCCGGAAGGATCTGTTCGAGGTTCTTGCTGTGTACGATGTGGGTCTGGGGCGTGGGGATTTTAGAGCGCCGCAGCAGTTCGGCCAGGTACACCTTGTTCGAGCAGCGCAGGATCGATTCCGGGTCGTCGATCACCACCAGGCCTTCGGCCACGGCCTTGCGGGCCAATCGGTAGGTGTGGTGATCCACGTTGGTGGTTTCGCGAATAAAGAGGGCGTCGAACTCGGAGAGCCGGTTGGAGTCCTCCTTGGTGATCAGCTCGGTGCCGATGCCCAGTTCATCGGCGGCTTTGATGAAGCGTTTAAGGGCCCGGGCATCGGAAGGCGGTCGCTGCTCGGCCGGATCGTATAAAATGGCCATGTCGTAGCGGGAGATGGAACGCTTGGGGATATAGAGCTTCTTGCCGGCGAAATACTCCGAGGCCACCGATTCGGCAAAGGCGCGCTCTTCGACCGGGATCTCCTTGACGGTCAGCGGGGAGACGTTGGAGAGTTGCCAATTGTTGTAAAGTGCAAAGTCGGCCCTTAAAAACGGCGCCGGAAAGTATTTGAAGAGCCGCGATGCGATCTGCTCGAAGCGTTTGTCCGTGCACTTGCCGAAGTAGATATTGATCGATACCTTTTGCGGGTCTTCGGGTGTGAAAATTTTTTGAAGGAGCTCGCTCTGTTCTTCGGATACCAACCGGATGATGCCCATGGATTTAATGTCCTGGATGGTGGTGATGTTGGGCACCGGCTTGTGGTTCCGTGCTTCGGCCAGCAGGCTGACGTAGTAGCCGATGCTCTGGTAGCGATAGGAGCGACAGATGTTAAAGACTTTGACGCCCTTCAGGGCGGCATAAGACGAGTCGGACAGATAGGTGCGGGCGGCGACGGGTTCCACATCACTGAAATTCAGGGGGCACTCTTCCGGGTTTTCGATGACCACGAGAACGGTCACTTTTGCTTCCTCCTTGGGCTTATCCCTTTTTCGGGGTGACGACCAGCAGATTGGCGTCGTAAGTGAGAATCCCCAACATGATGGCGCACACAAGCCGGTTCAGTCGCACCGGGTAGATCTGGCTGTCGCTGATGGGGTTGGGCAGCAAGGGGTCGGCCACCAAAGCCGTGCGGGTGTTCATGCTATAGCCGCACAGAACGACAAAATGGCCGGTCGGCTCCCCTTTGATGTCGTCATAGACCATTTTACGGCCTACCGCGACCTCCCGTGCCGTGCGATACAGGTAGGTGGCAGACAGCCCGGTTAGTATAGGCACACCGCGCTTGAGCAGGCCGCGAATGAGGCTGGCGGTCATGTCTTCGAAGCGGATTGTTCCGCCCAGGCGCAGAAAATCGAGGTAGGCTTTACTGGCCGACCTGATTTTAGGATGGACTTTGGTGCGCATCTGGCGTTGGAGCCGTTCGCCCATCTCCTTGGGACTCATTTTGAACCAGGTGGGATCGAACACCTCCAGATTATAGGTGTAGAGCTTGGCCCGGTAACCGCGTTGCAGGGCGTGGCAACCCATGAGTACGGCCAGGGTACCGCCGCCTTTGAGCTGCTTGACCTCGCGGATGACCTGCTTGAGCGGGATGTCGTCTTCATAGTAGCTGTAGACGGCCTGGAGGCAGGTGGGACCGCAGGTGGTATCGTCGGGTTGAGCCAAAATTTCAAATTGCAGCTGGGTGTCCATGATGGCACGGGTAGGCGATGGTAATCCATGTTTTCAAGTTGTTTCGGCGGCATAACTCCTTTTTCAATGTCACAAGCGACCATAATCTCGCCCGACCCCAAAATCAATCGAATAATCAGGTGATCCGCAAATCTCAGGGAATGGGATTCATTGAACCCGGGGCGGCCCTGACCGCCTGCCCGACCGAGATCTACCGTCGGGTGATGACAAACATCCCCACATGGGCCATCAGGTTGGTCACCGTGATGGGCAGCCGGTGCATCCATTTGCCGGCGATGAGGTAGCGCTCCTGCACGATCCGGATGTTCTGGGCGCGGCAGTATTCGAAAAAGTCGCGGATGGAGAGCACGCGGATGTTGGGGGTGTCGTACCATTCGAAAGGCAGGGCCGGCGATTTTGGGGCCCGCCCGCCGAAAAACAGCCCGCGCCGCAGCTGCCACTGGGCGAAGTTGGGAAAGCCCACGATGCCGTACCGGCCGATGCGCAGCATTTCGTTGAAGACCAGCAGGGGATGCTTGACCACCTGCAGGGTCTGGTTCAGGATCACGTAGTCGTAGGCATCGTCGGGAAAGTCGGCCAACCCCTCGTCCAGGTCGCCATGGTAGACGTTGAGGCCGAAGGCGAGGCCGTCGATCAGTTGGTCGCCGCTGATGTCCACACCGGTGCCGCGGATGCGGCGCTTGGCGACCAACTCGTTGAGCAGGCTGCAATCGCCGCATCCCAGGTCCAGCACAGAGACGCCCTCGGGCACCAGGGTGAGAATCACATCCCGGTCGGTGCGGCTGAGGCGGTCCACATATTGGGCGCTCATGCGGTCACCTCCTTTTCCACGCCGGTGAGGAATCCCGAAACGATACGGGTCAACGTCTCCTCCTCTACCAGGAAGGCGTCGTGGCCGTAGGGCGAGTCGATGTCGATGAACGACACTGGTTTGCCGCAGGAAAGCATGGCGCGGACCATCTCCTTTGTCTGACTGGTGGGAAAGAGCCAGTCGGTGCTGTAGGAGACGAACAGGCAGCGCGCCTGGACCCGCGCGAAGGCCTCTTTCAGCGGCCCGTAGGATCGTTCGATATCGAAGTAGTCCATGGCCTTGGTGATATAAAGATAGCTGTTGGCGTCGAACCGCTCGGTAAAGGCGCTGCCCTTGTGGTTGAGGTAGCTTTCGATGGCGAATTCACTGGAGAAGTTGTAGCTCAGCCGGTTGGCCGACTGGAGCCGGCGGCCGAACTTGGCATCCAGCAGCATTTCGGACAGGTAGGTGATGTGGCCGATCATTCGGGCCGTGGCCAGTCCCTGTTCCGGCCCCCTGCCGGTGTAGCGTCCCTCTTTCCACTCCGGATCGCGGGTGATGGCGCTTCGGCCGATGCTGTTGAAGGCGATGGCCTGGGCCGAAAGGCGCGGGGCCGATGCGATGCAGATGGCCGAACGCACCATTTCGGGATACCGCAGGGTCCACTCCAGCACCTGAAACCCGCCCATTGAGCCGCCGGCCATACCGTAGAGACGTTGGATCCCCAAGTGGTCCAGGAGGCGCTTCTGAGCCGCCACCATATCGCCGATGGTCACCACCGGAAAGGTGAGACCGTAGGGTTCGCCGGTGCGCGCATCGATGCTGGTCGGACCAGTCGATCCTTTGCAGCCGCCGATGATATTGGAGCAGATGACCCAGTAGCGGCGGGTGTCGAACGCCTTGCCCGGGCCGATCATGTTGTCCCACCAGCCGGTACGGCGATCGTGGGGCTCGTGGTACCCGGCCACGTGATGGTCTCCGGACAGGGCGTGGCAGATCAAAATGGCGTTGGAGTGATCCGCGTTGGGCTCGCCATAGCTCTCGTAGACAATGTCCACCGGACCCAGCGTATAACCGGATTCGAGGACCAGCGGATCATCCTTGCCGCCGAAGGTGAATGTTTGGGGGGTGACCCGTCCAACCGACTTGCGATCCATATGAATTCTACCTTTAATCTCCCTGCAGGGTACAGCTGACGCCTTGTTTCAGGGCCTGATCCAGATCTGCGATGATGTCTTCGATATCCTCGATCCCCACGCTGAGGCGGATAAAGTCGGGTGTGACGCCGGCGGCTTGTTGCTCCGCCGGGCTCAGCTGTTCATGGGTGGTGGAGGCGGGGTGAATGACCAGGCTCTTGGCGTCGCCGATATTGGCCAAATGGCTGAACAGGTTGCAGCTCTCGATGAATTTGACGGCCGCGTCGCGTCCGCCCCGGATGCCGAAGCCGACCAATGCCCCTTGCCCCTTGGGAAGATATTTCGCTTTCAGGTCATGGGTGGGGGACGTGGGCAGTCCTGGATAACGCACCCAGGCCACGCAGGGGTGCTTTTCCAGCCATTGGGCCACGGCCAGTCCATTTTCGCTGTGCCGCTGCATGCGCAGGGCCAGGGTTTCCAATCCCTGCAGGAAAAGCCAGGCATTGAAGGGGCTGATGGCGGCGCCCATGTCGCGCAGCCCGAGCACCCGGGCGCGCAGGATGAAGGTCATGTTTCCGAACGTCTCGTGGAACTTGAGGCCGTGGTAGGCCGGCTCGGGTTCCAGGAAAGCGGCGAAGCGGCCCGAAGCGGCCCAGTCGAACCGGCCCGAGTCGATGATGATGCCACCGATAGAGGTACCGTGGCCACCGATGAATTTGGTGGCCGAATGGACCACGATGGCGGCGCCGTAAGCGATGGGGCGGAGCAGGTAGGGCGTGGTGACCGTGTTGTCGACGACCAGCGGAATGCCGTGGGTTTGCCCGGTTCTGGCGATCTTTTCGATGTCGATGATGTCGAGCTTGGGATTGCCGATGCTCTCCACGAAAAAGGCTTTGGTGCGATCGTTGACAGCCTGCTCCCAACCGTTGAGATCGCCCGGTGTGACATAACGAACCCGGATGCCGAGTTTGGGCAGGGTATGGGTGAAGAGGCTGACCGTACCCCCGTACAGATCGGTGGAGGCCACGATTTCGTCGCCGGCTTGAGCCAAAGTGAGAATGGTCAGGGTCGCGGCCGCCTGGCCCGAGGCCACGGCCAGGGCGCCCACACCCCCCTCCAGGGCCGCCATGCGCTGTTCGAGCACGTCTGTGGTCGGGTTCATGATGCGCGTGTAGATGTTGCCGAATTTTCGCAGACCGAACAGGTCGGCCGCGTGGGTGGTGTCGTCGAACGTGTAGGAGGTGGTCTGGTAGAGCGGCACGGCGCGCGAATGGGTCTCTCTGTCCGGTGTGTGGCCGCCATGGATGGCCTGGGTGGAAAATCCTTTATATGTCTCGGTCATGGCAATCCTCCTCGGATCGTCTGTCGGGATTAAAATAAAAAAAACCTCTCGCGCCGGAGAGGTCTAACATATCCCATGTTGTCTCGCCGACCTCATGTTTCCCTGTACGGGCTGGATTTGGCACCTTTATGGACAGGTTGCCGGGCGGTCGTCAGGCCAGTTCCCTCGCGCCTCTCAACATGATTATGTATGTGACCGGAATATTTAAGGCCTCAACGCCGAATTGTCAAGTCGTGGATTAGGGCAACGAACGCGTTGTAAGGATCAGCGGCCCGATTTGGCCTGGTGGTATTCTCGCGCCCGGGCCACGAGGGCGGGTGCCCATTGGGGGGTACCCAGGGCGTGGATGTGGGTATAGGTAGCCAATACGCGATTGTGACACAAGCCGTCCAGGCCGTCTTTAAGCCCCTTTCCGCGCTCCATTTCAAAAGCCATGGATTCTTGGGGGCTTTCCAGAAGCTGCACCGTGGAGTAATGGAATTCGTGTCCCTTTATGGTCTGGCCTGTTTCAAAGAACGGATTGGGGCGGGCCACCCGAGCGATAGTGTAGCCGTGCCCCTGGGGCCGCCTGGAAAAGCCGAACGAGACGGGCAGCACGCCGGTCATGGGAAAGGTTCCGTCGTCGAGCATCAGTTCCCGGCCCATGTACATCAGACCGCCGCACTCGGCATAAATGGGCAGGCCCTGCTCGGCCCGGCCTTTGATCTGCTCACGGTAGGTCACATTGCGGGCCAGGCGCTGGGCGTGGGTTTCGGGAAAGCCGCCGCCGATATATAACGCATCCACGTCGGGCAGGTTGTCTTCGAACAAGGGGCTCGTGACGACCAGGTCCGCGCCCGCCTGAACCAGGGCATCGAGGTTTTCCGGGTAGTAGAACTGGAAGGCCGAGTCCCGGATGATGCCGATCCGCGGGCGCGGCAGGGCCGGCTCCGCATCGGTTGTTTTGGGTGTCATTGTTCCGGCGGCGCGGGGCTCTGTGCCCATGGGATCGAAGGGGCCGTGTAAGGGTATCCCGGCGATGTCGGACAGCCGGCCCAGGTCGATATATTGCTCCGTCAGTTCGGCGATGGTGGCCACGGCGTCCTGGGCCCACTGATGCTCGTAGGTGGGCACCAGTCCCATGTGGCGTTCGGGGAAACTTTGTTTGCGCAGCTTGGGGACCGCTCCCACCACGGGGATGCCACAGTGCTCCTCGATACTGGCGCGCAAGATGGTTTCATGCCGCGCACCCGCCACATGGTTCAAGACAACGCCCTTGATCTGAACGTCCGGGTCGAACTGGGCGCATCCGGCTACCACGGCGGCCATCGTACGAGTGGTTTTGGTGGCGTCGAGGCAGAGTATCACCGGAAGGCCGAGCAGTTTGGCCAGTTCGGCGGTGGAGGTCATACCGTCGGTGTTGATGCAGTCATAGAGGCCGCGATTGCCTTCGATCACGGCGACGCCGGCGGTTTGCGTGTGCCTTTGAAAAGAATCGACAATGGTGGGGGTGTCGATAAGGAAGGTGTCCAGATTATAGCAAGGCCGGCCGGCGGCCAAAGCCAGCCAGCCGGCATCGATATAGTCGGGACCTTTTTTAAAGGGCGCAACCCTTACGCCACGGTTCTTCAGCGCCGCGATGATGCCGACCGAGAAAATCGTTTTTCCTGAACCACCGCGCAGGGCGGCGACAACGACACCGGGACAGCCGGCCTTGGGCGTTTGTAGTAGAACCGGTTTCAACGTTGTGATACCGAAGGTCTATTCTTCGCCTTCGCTATGGGCTTGCTTACCGGTTCCATGAAGGCCGTACATGGAGGTGCTGCCGCTGGACCAGTACTCCAAGGTGCCATCCTCGACCAACTTGTTGACGATCTTCTTCGCATCCCGGGGTTTCATGTCGAGAATCTTGGAGAGATCGTTGAAGTAAAACTTCGATTTGGTCTTCAGCTTCTTGGTCAGTTGGTCAACGATCAACTGTTTCGCCTCTTCATATTCCATTGCCGTATTCCCCTTTCATCCTCTACGGGTCTAAGGGCTGCAGGGGGCCAAGGCCCCCTGCAGTTCGTATGTAACACGTCTTGCTGAGCGGTCGATCATTAGAACTTGAACTGAGAGGTCTGCCGCCAGGTGTAGTAAGCCGGATCGCGGAAATCATCGATCAGATGATGCGTGAAGTCAAGTTCGCATTTTTCGAAGAACCGCTCCCAGCCTATACGCTCGGCCCATTCACCCAGCCGCTCGTATTTGCGCGCATCGCCTGCATAGGCTTCGATGATTTGCTTGATGGTTGCCGACACTTTGGGCCAACGCGGCGCCTCGTTGGGAATGAAGGCCACGACGACTTTGGAGAACTTAGGTGCGCTGATGCGGTTGGAGACCTTGCCGCCGGCCATGATGACGATACCGTCACCCTCGGTGTCGGCCAGGGGCATGGAGGGGCACATGGTGTAGCAGTTGCCGCAGAACATGCAGCGCTCGTTGTTCACGGCCACCGAGTTCAACTTCTGGCCGTTGATTTCGACCTTGGCCGGTTTGATGGCGGCCGTGGGGCAGGCCGCGATGGCCAACGGAATTTCGCACATCTTGTCCAGGTACTCATGGTCCAGCATCGGCGGTTTGCGATGGTAGCCGAGGATGGCGATGTCCGAACAGTGCACTGCGCCGCACATGTTCAGGCAGCAGGCCAGGGAGACGCGCACGTGGGCTGGCATGCGATGTTGCTGGAAATCGGCGAACACTTCATCCATGACCGCCTTGACCGGTCCCGAAGCATCGGTGGCCGGGGTGTGGCAGTGGATCCAGCCTTGGGTGTGCACGATGTTGGAGACGCCGGCGCCGGTGCCGCCCACGGGGAACTTGAACGAACCGCCCTTGAACTTGCGGCCGGCCAGGTCGTCGAGCAGGGGCTGCACCTTGGATTTGTTATCGACCATGAACTCAATGTTGTTGCGGGTGGTCCAGCGCACGTGACCGCCGCAGTGCTTGTCGGCGATCTCGCAGATTTCACGGATATGCGAGGTGCTCATCAGGCGGGCGCCGCCGCAGCGAACCGTGTAGACTTCGTCTCCGGATTCGGCCACATGAACCAGTACGCCCGGCTGCAGGTACTCGTGATAGAGCCATTTGCCCTTGTTTTTGGCGATGACCGGCGGATAGAACTCGTCGTATTTGCGCGGGCCGATATCGGTGATCCGGTCTTCCATCGGTTTTTCCGGATTGTATCCTGAAGAAATAAATGCCATGGTGTCGCCCTCCTATCTCAAGTGATGTTTTCTGAACTCGTTGATGTCGCGCTCCCAGCCGCCCGGAACCTCATCTTCCTTCCAGAAGATGTACGGATTGGAGCGCGGCTCTTGCACCATGCGCGGATCAGGATCAACGCCCAGCACCTCAATCACTTTTTGCAGGCCCTGGCGTTTCATCAATTCGCCCAAACGTTCACGGTTCTTGCCCTCTTCCATCCACCAATCCCAGATCGGCTCGATGACCTCTTCCTTGATCTTGGTGTAGGGGGGCTCGCACTCGATAAAAGGCACGATCAGGGTGCCCATCTGGGCGCCATCGAGGATCGGGGCCTTGGCGCCTGCCAGGATGGAGACACCGCGTTCGTCGCCGATGCGCAGGGCGCGCGGCATGACGTTGATGCAGTGCATGCAGCGGGTGCACTCACGGTTATTGATCTTCAGGGTCTTGCCGTCCATGGCCATGCAGCCGGTGGGGCAAAGATCAATGACCTCTTTTTGAATGTCGAACTTGCCCCAGTCGCGTCCGGAGTGGGCGCCGGCGTTGGGGACGATTTCGCCGCCGATGTAGGCTTGCACAGCCGCCTGGTCGATCTTGATGTCGTCTTTCCAGGTACCGATGAAGGAGAGGTCGGAACGGGCGATGGAGGCCACGCAGCAGTTGGGGCAGCCATCGAACTTGAACTTGAATTTGTATGGGAAGGCCGGACGATGAAGCTCGTCCTGGTACTCGTTGGTCAGGTCGTAGCACAGCGCCTGGGTGTCGTAGCAGGCGTATTCGCAGCGCGCCTGGCCGATGCAGTCGGCCGGGGTGCGCAGGTTGGAGCCCGAACCGCCCAGGTCCTGATTGTATTTATGGGTCAGTTCATAGAAAATTTCTTCCAGTTGGGGGGTGGTGGTGCCCAGGAAGATGATGTCGCCGGTGGAGCCGTGCATATTGGTGATGCCGGATCCGCGGAAATCCCACAAATCGCAGAGGTCGCGCAGGTATTTGGTGGTGTAGAACTTGCCGCCCGGTTGGTTGATTCGCATGGTGTGAAAGTGTGCGACACCGGGGAACATCTGGGGTTGGTCGCAGTAACGGCCGATGACGCCGCCGCCGTATCCGAAAACACCTACGATGCCGCCATGTTTCCAGTGTGTACGACCATGCTTGTAGGAGAGCTCGAGTACGGCCAGGAGATCTTCAACGGCGTCTTGGGGGATCTGGAACTCGACACCTGCCGCGTTTTTCGCCCGTTTTTCGGCTTCCTGCTTCAAGTCAGACACAAAGCTTGGCCACGGTCCGGATTCAAGCTGGTCCAACATCGGGGTTTCGTGTTTTGCCATCTTTTTACCTCCATTTGGTTGATAAACAAATCTTATGACTTAACGACGCAATAGGCTGAGTTAAAAAATGGTCACCTCCTCTCGGTATGCATTATTTATCGCTAATTTTCAGTTTATATCCAAAAAAGCATCACGCTGGAAAAACGGGCGGTAAAAATATCGATCAAAGGATGCTGATATAGAAAGATTTGCCTTGTTTGTCAATAAAAAAGCCCTTATCGACGGCTGATGGAGACCCTGGCGGCTCGCTGCCCCGCGCAATGAGGGGTATGCTCTGGAAACCCTTCGTCTCGCAACATGCCGGTCAGGGCCGATAGGCTTTTGCGTCAAGTGGTTCTGCGCATCAGCGCGTGGACCTGTTCGGCGTGTCGTTCTAAATGGCATTTGATCATGGGCGCCTCCGGCAGGGACCGGGGATATCGGGTCAGGATTTCCAGCCCCAAATCGATCAGGTCGTCCCGGCTGTGGGATGCCAGATATTGCTTTGCGACCTCTACGAAGGCCGGTGGCAGATCGTGGCGGCCGGCCATCTTTTCGAGCCCCTGCCCGAATCCCTTCCATATGGGGGCCAGGGCGGACTCTCCGGCCCAGATCAATTCACCGACGCCATCGATGCGATCGATGCGCATCCACAAGGAGGTGCGCAGAAAAAAAACAACCAACGTTTCCAGCACGGTTTCCAGGGTAATGGGGTCTTCTGTGTCCGGGCTCAGCAGCGGGGCATAGCGGCGGACGGTGATCAGGCGCAGGTCAATGCCATCAGGCGTTGCCTTGACGACGAAATCCCCGGCGGCGTGGTGCCATTGTTGAATGGCGGACAGGGTGTAGGGATCGAAGTAGGACGTGAGAATCAGCATGGCCTGGCGATAGAGGTCGGCGCTTTGAATCTCGTTAAGGAACCAGGGACCCCGATCCGGATCCCACACCACATGGCGATTGGCACCGCTGGGACTGCAGTGGGTCAGGTGAAACTCGTGATAGCGGGAGAACCATTCGCCGGCGAACATGGGGAGTTCGACGCCGCTGCCGGGGCTGCCCGCGCCGGAATGGTAGACTTCCGGCAGGAAGTGATCGGTAAACAGGCGACTCAGCCGGCTCAGGCAGTCGGTTTCGACCGCGATGATGTCCCGCCCCTCTCGACTGACGGCCACATTGACCACCAGGGGGATATCGGCGCCACCCGTTGCCAGGGTGGCCATGGCCGGGTGATAACAGGCGCCGTGTTTGACCAGGTGGATGCGGATTTCCTCGATGGTATCGCTTGTCGCCGCTTCCCCCTGCATCCTGCCGATGGCCCGGCGGTAAACGGCCATGCGATCTCGGGTCAAGAAGTCAACGACCGCCGTGAAGTAGTCTCCGTATGTCACTGCAGCCTGGGTATGATGAGTGGCGCCCTTATTGAAATACGCTCGATCGAGGGGCAGCGGCTGATGCCATTGATTGTCCCCCGGGCCGATGGACATCGGTGGATGGCCGACGAAAAAGACCACTCGGGGTGCGGCGTCGGGTTCAGGCCGATTCATAGAGGGGATTCCGCCTCTGTTGAGTGACAGGCTATGCCTCGATATCTTTGAGGATTTGGGGAGCGACGTCAAATCCCAATTCCACTGCGCGCCGGGCATGCAGCCGCGCCTTTTCCAGATCTCCTTTTTCAAGGTAGGCGATGGCCAGGTTGTTGTGGGCCACGGGAAAGTTGGGTTCGGCCTTGAGGGCATTCTGGCAGGCTTCGATGGCCAGGTCCACCTCGCCTTTCATGAGATAGGCCGTCGCCATGGAGGTGTACCCCTGCACAAAACGGAAGTTGAAGGCGGTGGAGCGTTTGAATGATTCGATGGCCTTGTCCACCTCACCTCTTTGCAGGTGCACATAACCGATGTTGCCGTAGCCTTCCGAAAACCCCGGTCGGGCTTTGACGGCCCGTTGATTCCAATCCAGGCAGCCGTCCAGGTCGCCGCGCTTCAGGCACAATCCACCCAGTTGGACGTAGGCTTCGGCCAAACTTGGACTGCAGTCGATGGCTTCTAAAAAGGCACGCTCGGCCTCGTCATCCTGATGTTTGCCCAGCAGGGCCACGCCGAGGTTGTAATGGGTCGTCCCACATTCGGGGTTGGCAGCCAACGCCTGTTTCTGAATTGCGATATATTCGTCTATGTTCCTTGCTTCGGGCATGGTTGTCGGTCCCTTTTTTCTTTTTGGATTTTGATTACAAGTCCTTGGATAAAATGTTGAGCATAATGCAGATATCGAACAAATTGGCCATTTGCCGATGGGCACCCGGTCATGGTTATGCTGCCGTTCGGGGCTTGTCAAGGCATTTCACAATAAGATCTTGACAGTATTGATGAGCTTCTCTAATTCTTTAATTTTAATTCTGCAAACCTGACAAGAGGGGGGAAAATGAAACCCGGATGTTATACCGCGCTGGTGACACCGTTCACCGCAGACGGGAGCCATGTTGATCGCGAGGGGTTGGAGCGGCTGGCGGCATTCCAGATAGACGGCGGCATCACCGGTATTCTTGCGGTGGGCACTACCGGCGAGAGTCCGACCCTGGACTGGGAAGAGCACAACCTGGTGGTGGAGCAGGTGGCCAGGGCCTGCAAAGGGCGCTGCCTGTGTATTGCCGGTACCGGCAGCAACAATACCCAGGAGGCCATGGAGGCCACGGCCCATGCCGTCGGACAGGGTGTCGATGCGGTCCTGCTCGTGGACCCTTACTACAACGGCCCCAGTTCCATCGAAATCCGTAGGGAGTATGTCGCGCCTATCGCCGCACGTTTTCCGGGCGTGGAGATCATCCCCTACATCATCCCCGGCCGTACCGGAGCCCAGATGTTTCCCGAAGACCTGGCCCTGCTGTTCAAGACCCATCCCAATGTGAGCACGGTCAAAGAGGCCACGGCCGATCTGAACAATATGCGCCGCACGCGTACCTGTTGCGGGGCGGACTTTACCATTCTCTCCGGTGACGACGCCATGACCTACGACATGGTGACCGATCCGGCCATCGCCGGTGCCGGGGTTATCTCGGTGGTCAGCAATATCGTTCCCAAGGCGACCACCCAGATGGTGGAACGGCTCATCGGCGGTGACCGGGCCGGCGCCGAAGCCCTGCTCAAAGGATTGGAGCCGCTTTTCGGGTTGGTGACCGTTAAGACCCGGGAGATGACCGCGCATGGTGAAGTGGTTTGCCGCGCCCGAAATCCCCTGGCCATCAAGACCCTGATGCGTTTGTTGGGCATGCCTTCGGGACCCTGCCGGCAACCCCTGGGCAAGATGACGCGAAACGGCCTGGACGCCGTCCTTGCGATTGCCCGCGGCGTGTGGCGCGACCATCCGGAACTGCTTCAGCCGATTGGTGATTTCTTCAACGTGGACATCTCCGAAAGGTTGAACAATCCGAAGTACCAGGCTGGGTTGTATTACGAGAACTACTAGCCGTTCTTGAGGGATCTCAATATTGACGGCACCGTAAGAAGCCCAATATCTGCGTTGCGCTCACCCCGTGGTCCTTGCGGCGTACGACAAGTACGCCTCAGGACACGGAATGTCGCGCGCCTTGATCTTGACCTTCTTACGGTGCCGTCCAAAAACGAATTTTTACGAGTCTGTCAATTTTGCGCGGTGGTTCAAGCATCGCGCTTTATTTTTCGGCGCTCCCCCATTTGCCCCGCGAGCGCTGAGGGATCACCACAGAATTGTCTTGTCCGGCGCTCGAAGGCGGCAACACCCGTCGTTCCTTTCATGCCAAGGGATGAGAATCGGGTAGATTTTAGGATCGGGGGAATGGGCTGTCGGACCGCTGGTCGACCACCTGTGCGGCTGTTTGATAGGCCACGTAATAGATATAAATGTTGCTGACGTATTGAACCGGTTCGCGTCCGATGAACCTGAGCGCCGCCTGTTCCACATTGGAAAACCATTGATTGGGGTCCAGTCCAAGTTTTTCGGCCCTTTTGCGCATCTGGTTGATCCGCGTCGGGCCGGCGTTGTAGGCGGCGATGGCAAAGTCCATGCGGTATTCGGGCGCAATGGCCGGATCGTCGAAATAGGTATCCCGCAGGTAGGCCAGGTATTTGACGCCGGCATGAATGTTGTTCTCGACGTCGGTGATGTCGGGGATGCCGATGGCCGGGCCGGCTGCGGTGCTGGGCAGCAGTTGCATGATGCCTACCGCACCGCGATGACTTCGGGCCGCGTGGTCCAGGCGGGATTCCTGGTAGGCCAGCGCCGCGATTTTCAGCCAGTCGAATCGGTAGGCCCGAGCATATTTTTGAAACAGTTCCTTCAGCGTGTCGAATTGATTTCGATATTTGGATGAAAGTGGATTTTGAATCCAGCGAATGTTTTCGTAGTAGCGCCGGACGAGCATGTTGCCGGCAAAGGTTCCCTGCCTGTGGGTCCTGAAAAACTGGTTCAGATTGGCCAGCAATTCGGGGTTTTCTTTACGCACGGCCCAGGCGATCTCTCCACCTCTGCTGACCTTGATCTCTTCGTGCACCTGAATATCGGGCAACACCCTGGACCAGATCTGGGCAAGGTGTGAATCGACGACGGTCATGTCGTAAATCCCGGCATTGACCATCTGCATCAAGTCTTCTTCTTCGAGATGGGCATCGGCCTCGATGATCCGGATCGGGCGCTGGAATCGCATTTGAAGATCGAGGTTCAACTCTTTCAGGTGGGTCGCGTAACTGCTTCCTGCCATGACATGAATCGTGCGGCCTGACAAGTCGGCAGCGGTTGCAAGGTCGCCCAAATTGGGGCCGGTGACCAGGACTTCGTCGACATCTGATAGGTAGGGAGCGGAAAAAGCAACCCTTTCGCTTCGGTCAGGGGTGATGGTCAGGCCGGCCGCGACGATATCTCCCCGGCCATCTTCGAGAGCCGAGAGCAGTTGGTCGAAAGGCAGGACCGAAAAGACCATCTTGATCTTGAGCTCATTTTTTTTCCGGTTTTGGTTGAGAAATTCCTCGTAGCGTTTGAGCAGGTCGTATTCCAATCCCCGCGGCGTTCCATTTTCGATGAAAAAGTTGGTTTGATTGTAGGTGACCAGCGCCCGGATGAATCTTCTGCTTTCAAGGATTTCAGGTAGATCACCGTGCCAGGGCGCCGATATGCGTTCGACCGCGGCGGCGGAACTCTGTTCGGAAGGCGCGTTGCCGTCGCATGCCATCATGACGAACGCGGACAGGAAGATGAAAAAAGTGCAGCCGGTTAGTTTGCTCCTATGCATGATCCATTTCCATCCACGAACCTATTGAACCGCTTTGAACGCGCTTTTCCAATAAAAGGCCATCACTTGCAAGCCGACCAGGATCGTCAGACCGCAACCCGCTGACAGAAGCGCGATGATGCCGATTCGATCCGACCATGGTTGGGAGATCAACGCCATGCCGGCGGCACCGGCCACGAAATGGACGAACATCAGGAGGGCAGCGGCGGTTCCCACATCCTGCTCCACTTGCTCGAGCACCAGGTTATTGCTCATCGGCCGTGTCAGCCCCAAGCAGATGGTTACCGTAAACATGGCGGCGGCAAAGGCCGGCGGTCCCAGATGGCCGATGAAACCGATGGCGCATCCACCGACGACCATGCCGGCGAATCCGATGCGCAGCAGCAGCCAGCCTTTTACCCGCCGGGTCAGCCAACCGCACAGAAACGAGCCGCACATCATGGCCAACGCGTTGGCGCCAAAATAGAGTCCGAAGCGCTGTGGGTCGAGTCGGAAATGAGACATATAGATGCTCGGTGAACCGGCGATGAAGGCGAAGAGCGGCGTCATGCACATGGAGATGAGCAGGGTCATGACCAGGTAGCGGCCGTTTTTCAGCAACCGCAAGTATCGTCCCAGGATTTGGTTGATCGTGGCCGGAACCTTGATTTTAAGGGGTTCCGGCATGCGCAGCACCCCGCCGAAGGCAATGAGGCCCCATAAGGCCTGGATGAAGAAGACCCACTGCCAACTGAGCCATTTGATAATCAGGCCCCCCAGCATGGGGGCCAGCATGGGGGCCAGGGCCACGATTACGCCCAGATAGGCCAGCAGTTGCTGACGCTCGTTCGTCTCAAACAGATCTTTGGCAATGGCCATGGTGAGTGAGGCGGCCGAGGCGGCGCCCAAGGCTTGAAAGATGCGAAACAGAATCAGACTGTGCACGCTGTCGGCAAGGCCGCATAAGACGCTGGCGGCCATGTAGACGCCGATGCCGACGAGAAGCAGCGGGCGACGGCCGAAGCTGTCCGATATGGGGCCGTAAATCAGTAGGGCGGCACTGAAACAGACGAAAAAAAGAATCAGGGTCAGGTTGATGGTGGCGGTGTCGGCGTGCCATAGGGTTTGCAGGGTGGGCAACGCCGGAAGGTACATGTCGGTGCTCATGGGCGGAAAGGCGGCCAGCAGAGAGAGCAGCAGCAACGCACGGATATGGTTCATTGGGTCACTTTCGGATGGCCGGATGGACCAGCGTTAAAAACCTTATTCCTTACTTTATGAATTCCTGATCTTCAAGAACCATCGAAAAAAAAGGGGGGCGCCGATGCGCCCCCCGATGATAGGTTGAATGCGTTATCTCGTTTATTTGGGTCGAGAACCGGCCAGGCCGATGGTGTTCAAGGCCGCCTCGATTTCGCCCAGGATGGCCGGGTCATCGATGGTGGCCGGTGTTTTGAACTCTTTGTTGTCGGCGATTTTCTGGATCGTGCCACGCAGGATCTTTCCCGAGCGGGTCTTGGGCAGCCGTTTGACCACGGTGGCCTTTTTGAACGAGGCCACCGGTCCGATGCGGTCGCGGACCATTTTCACCACTTCGTCGATGATCTCCTTCTCGGGTCGCTTGACCCCGGCCTTGAGTACAACAAAGCCCACCGGCACCTGTCCCTTGAGGCTGTCTTCAACGCCCAGCACGGCGCATTCGGCCACATCCGGATGATCGGAGAGCACCTCCTCCATGGCGCCGGTGGAGAGGCGATGGCCGGCCACATTGATGATGTCGTCGGTGCGGGACATGACGAAGGCATATCCATCCGCGTCGATAAAGCCGGCATCGGCGGTTTTGTAGTAGCCATCAAACTCTTCCAGGTAGGATTCAATGTAGCGTTGGTCATTGTTCCACAGGGTCGGCAGGCTGCCCGGCGGCAACGGCAGTTTGACCACCAGGGCGCCGATGTCGCCGGCCTTGACCGGTTGTTTGCTTTCTGGATCCAGCACCTGCAGGTTCCAGCCCGGCACGGGTTTGGTGGGCGATCCCTCTTTGACATCAAAGACGTGCAGGCCCATACAGTTGGCGCATATGGCCCAGCCGGTCTCGGTTTGCCACCAGTGGTCGATCACCGGTATGCCCAGGTGGCCCCGGGCCCACTTGAGGGTATCGGGGTCGAGGCGTTCGCCCGCGAGGAAAAGGGCCCGGAATTTGGACAGGTCGTACTTTTTGATCAGTTCGCCCTTGGGGTCTTCGCGTTTGATGGCCCGGAAGGCGGTGGGGGCGGTGAACATGGTGCACACTTTATGTTGGGAGATCACCCGCCAGAAGACGCCGGCGTCGGGCGTGCCCACGGGTTTGCCTTCGAAGAGGATCGTCGTACAGCCTTTAAGCAGGGGGGCATAGACGATATACGAATGGCCCACGACCCAGCCCACATCCGAGGCGGCCCAGTACACCTCGCCGGCCTCGACATCATACACGCTTTTCATACTCCATTTCAGGGCCACCGCATGGCCGCCGTTGTCCCGCACCACGCCCTTGGGTTGGCCCGTGGTGCCCGAGGTGTAGAGGATATACAGCGGGTCGGTGGCCGCCACAGGTACGCAGTCGGCCGGTTTAGCCGAGGCCATGGCCTCCTGCCAATCAAGGTCGCGTCCGGCTACCAGCTCGCTTTTGTGCATGGGCCGTTGAAAGATGATGCACTTCTGGGGCTTGTATTTGGCCATTTCGATGGCGCCGTCGAGCAACGGTTTATAGGGGATCACCCGTTGAACCTCGATACCGCAGGAAGCCGAGACCATCACCTTGGGTTTGGCGTCGTTGATGCGCGTGGCCAACTCGTTGGCGGCAAAACCGCCGAAGACGACCGAATGCACGGCGCCGATACGCGCGCAGGCCAGCATGGCGATGGCTGCCTCGGGTATCATGGGCATGTAAATGATGACCCGGTCGCCCTTTTCCACACCCTGGGCCTTGAGAACGCCGGCAAAGCTCGACGTCTCCTGCTGCAATTGGCTGTAAGTGTAAGTTTTGATCGTGTTGGTGACGGGGCTGTCATAAATGATCGCCGGCTGGTCTCCCCGGCCCGTGGCGACGTGATGATCCACCGCGTTGTAGCAGGTGTTGAGCACACCGCCCACGAACCATCGGTAAAAGGGCAGATTGCTGCCGTCGAGCACCTTGTCCCAACGTTTGATCCATACAATGTCCTCCGCCGCTTCGCCCCAGTACCCTTCCGGGTCGTTGATGGAGCGTTCAAAAGCCAGATCGTACGCGTTGGTCATGTGGGCCTCCTCTATTCTGTGGATTGATATCGGTTGTTGGCCGTTGTTCGCAGACCTGAACCTGTCATCTTGGGTTTCTTGAACGGATGCATGGTTTTTGTAATTTTTTCATCAGGGGTGAGGCTGGCGCACTCGAAGACGAATATGCCCAAGCTTGACGGCACCGTAAGAAGCCCAATATCTGCGTTGTACTCATCCCGTCGTCCTTGCAGCGTACGACGAGTACGCCTCAGGGCACGGAATTTGGCGCGCCTTGATTTTGAACTTCTTTCGGCGCCGTCCGGCAACGACTTTTTACACGGCCATCAAGCTAATTCGACCATAAAAAAGCGTAATGGTGATGTCAAGATAAATAATGAATGGGATACATTCGATGAATATAAAACGAAAAAATGTGCCTTAATCATGTCCCGTGCGGATCAGGCAGTTTTCCACCAGGGGCGATGACAAGTCCCTGAAATGCTGGATCTCTGATGGTGAAACGACGGGATCGATTGTTTCGAAGAAGTCTGGCTGGAGCATTTTTTGGGGTCGAAAGGATTGCAGGACATAGCGACGGGCTCCCTGGATGGCCCGGGCCATGTCGAGGATCCGCTGCTCGTCGACAAAGGGGCGGACACAGGTGGTGCGGAATTCATAATCCGGGGAGGTCTCCATGATCAATTGGATGCTGCGCCGGAGGTGGGCGGTCATGTCCCTTTGGACCAGGTCCGGAAGATACGACGCGATGGGCGTTTTGATGTCCATGGCCACATAGTCGACCAGACCCTCGTCGAGCAGCCGGGCGAGAACATCGGGTCGACTGCCGTTGGTGTCGAGTTTGATGCGCAGATCCAGCCGGCGCACGGCCCGGCAGAGATCGGCCAAATGGGGATTCAGGGTCGGCTCGCCGCCGCTGATCACCACGCCGTCGAGCAGCCCTCTGCGGGGTGTGAGAAATTCGATAAACCGGTCGAGGGGAAGGCAGGAGGGCCACTCTCCCCTGGCCAGTTCCCCATTGTGGCAATAGGGGCAGGTGAAGTTGCAGCCCGTCAAAAAGACCACACAGCTGACCAGCCCCGGATAGTCGATCAGCGACGTCTTTTGAAGTCCGGCCAGGTTCATGATGGAGACAGATCCAATGGTTGCCGTTTTATCGGCAGGCTGCACCGGTTTGATCGGTCTGTGCGGCTACGGGAGCCTCCAGATGGACCGTGGCGACCTTCTCTATCGCGCGGCCCGCTGGACTTCGGCCGATCACCGTAGCGGTGAGGTCCCCATCGATGGATGTCGCGCGATACGTTTTTCGCAGGGCGAATTCGGCCTGCTTGCCGTCATTCCACTGTTTGACCGGCCGCAGGTAACCGACCACGCGAGAGTAGATTTCGGTCTCCTGGTTGCAGTGGGGGCAACGCGGCTGTTCACCGGCCAGATAACCGTGGGAGGGACAGATGCTGAAGGTGGGGGTCAGGGTAAAGTAAGGCAGCCGGTAGTTGCCGGCGATTTTGCGCACAAGGGACTTGACCGCAGCGATGTCGCCGATCCGTTCGCCGAGAAATACGTGCAGTACCGTGCCACCGGTATATTTGGTCTGCAGCTGGTCTTGAAGCTGGAGGGTTTCATACAGGTCGTCGGTGTAGTTGACCGGCAACTGGGTCGAGTTGGTGTAGTAAGGCGCGGCTCCCTTTTCATACTCCACCTCGTTGGAGCACACGATCCCGGGGAATTTTTTCTTGTCCAGCATGGCCAGGCGGAAAGAGGTGCCTTCGGCCGGGGTGGCTTCCAGGTTGAAAATGTCTCCGGTTTCTTCTTGAACCCCGGCCAGCAGGTCGCGCAGAAAGTCCATCACCTTGAGCGCGAAGGCCTGTCCTTCCATGGTGCCGATATCCTTGCGGATAAAGTTGAGGCAGGCTTCGTTCATGCCGATGATGCCGACGGTGGAGAAGTGATTCTTCCAATAGGTGCCGCTGCCTTGTTTGATCTCCCGAAGGTAGAAACGCGAATAGGGGTAGAGATTTTTTTCGGTGAATTTTTCGAGTACCTTGCGCTTGATGGTCAAACTTTCCACGGCCTGGCGCACCCGGGTTTCCAAACGCTGGAAGAAATCCTTTTCCCCATCGGCCAGGTGTCCGATACGGGGCAGGTTGATCGTCACCACCCCGATGGATCCAGTCAGGGGATTGGCGCCGAACAGGCCGCCGCCGCGTTTGAGCAGTTCCCGGTTGTCCAGGCGCAGGCGGCAGCACATGGAGCGGGCGTCCTCCGGCGACATGTCCGAGTTGACGAAGTTGGAAAAGTAGGGGATGCCGTACTTGGCGGTCATCTGCCAGACCAGATCGAGATTGGGATTGTTCCAGTCGAAATCGGGCGTGATGTTATACGTGGGAATGGGAAAGGTAAATACCCGGCCCTTGGCGTCGCCGGCCATCATCACTTCGGCAAAGGCGCGGTTGATGAGGTCCATTTCGGGTTGGAACTCGGCGTAAGTGGACTCCAGTTCCCGGCCGCCCACGATCACTGGGTGGTCTTTGAGAATCGAAGGTACGGAAAGATCCAGGGTTATGTTGGTGAACGGGGTCTGGAAGCCGACCCGAGTGGGAATATTGATATTGAAGATAAACTCCTGGAGCGCCTGCTTGACCTTGTCGTAGGTCAATTCATCGTAGCGCACGAACGGTGCCAGCAGCGTGTCGAAATTGGAAAGGGCCTGGGCGCCGGCGGCCTCTCCCTGGAGCGTGTAGAAAAAGTTGACGATTTGACCGAGGGCGGAACGCAGGTGCTTGGGCGGCGCGCTCTCCACCTTGCCCTCGACCCCCTTGAATCCGTTTTTCAGAAGGTCCTTCAGGTCCCATCCCACGCAGTAGACCGAGAGCAGGCTCAGGTCGTGTATGTGCAGGTCGCCGTCCTTGTGGGCATTACGGATATCCGGGGGATAGATCCGGTTGAGCCAATACTCGGACGTGACATCCGAGGAGATGTAGTTGTTGAGCCCCTGCAGGGAATAGCACATGTTGCTGTTCTCTTTGATTTTCCAATCCAGGCGCTGGATGTAGTGTTCGACCAGGTCCACGTTGGCCTTGGTGGCGATGCTGCGGATCTGGGCATGCTGCTCGCGATAGAGGACGTAGGCCTTGGCAGTGGCGTGATACGGAGAATCGAGCAGGACATGCTCCACGATGTCCTGAATCTCTTCCACCTCGGGCTGATCGCCCAGGCGCATTTCGTGCGCCAGGGTCAACACGCGCAACGTCAGTTTGCGCGCCTCGCGTTCGCCGAATTCACCGGTGGCGTTGCCCGCTTTGGCAATGGCGGCAGTAATCTTGGTGGAATCGAACTCAACAATTCGTCCGTCGCGTTTTTTAATTTGTTCAAACACCAGGCTCTCCTTGCAGGGCTGAAGGTTTGCTGAATGACACCACGCTTTCGGGCACCCGGGTGCCGAACGCATCGGGATATATGACAGGTATTCAGGATGAAACGTTGCAATGCAGAATAGTGGGGTAGTTACATCAATATCTTGTTGTCTGTCAATCGAAAATTTCTACATCTTGTGGAGGGCCGGATCTTCCCAGATCCAACCGATAACAAACGCCGACCCTAATATATAGGGAATAATTACTGTTGACATACAACATATTGTGTGCCAACACGATCACCATCCACGTTGTCGCACATCGTCGCTCCTTTTCGATCAAGCATCGGGCGTGAAGCGTCTTCACAGCCCCTGAATCGCTGTTTCAGTAGCCTGAGCTCGAAAGGCGGCGCCATCCGGCATCATCCATACAAATATCCAAGCATACAGACAGGAGCACAGCCCGTGGGTCATAAAGCCAAAATCATTGAAACCACCGAAGGCATCATCGACCTGGCCGCCTATAGCTGGGACGACGAGCGTTTCTCGCGCGTGTTGATCCAGCAGCATCCCATGGACGACGAGCAGGCCCAATCCATCAGCCGTTTTGTTCGAGAGGCCATCGATGAACTCAAGATTCAACGCATCACCCCGCCCATCGTGGATGCGGTGGTCAAGGCCACGCTCGAAGAACACGGGGTCTCCAAGCTGGTGCATGTGCCCCTGGACAAATCCCTGTTCGTGCGCAACGGTTTGCATCTGACCCCCAACGCGGTGACGGTGTTGGAGCGCCGCTACTTGAAAAAGGACGAACACGGCCGGCTGCTGGAAAATCCTTCCCAGATGTTCCGGCGCGTGGCGCGGCATATCGCCCAGGCCGATCTCAACTACGACCCGGAGGCCGATGTGGGGGCCGTCGAGGAGGCCTTTTTCACGTTGATGGCGGAACAGAAGTTCTTGCCCAACTCGCCCACGCTGATGAATGCCGGGCGGCGCCTCGGCCAGTTGGCCGCCTGTTTCGTTCTCCCGGTGGAAGACAGCATGGAAGCGATCTTCGAAACGCTCAAGAATGCCGCCATCATTCACAAGTCGGGCGGGGGCACCGGTTTTTCCTTTTCCCGCCTGCGGCCCAAAAATTCCATGGTGGGGACGACCGGCGGGGTGGCTTCCGGGCCAGTGTCGTTTATGAAGATTTTCAACACGGCCACCGAGCAGGTCAAGCAGGGCGGCACCCGTCGGGGCGCCAACATGGCCATCTTGAAGGTCGACCACCCGGACATCATGGAGTTCATCTTCTGCAAGCAGAACGACAACGAGCTGAACAACTTCAATATCTCCGTGGCGGTGACCGACGATTTCATGAAGGCCGTTGCCGAAGGCGCCTCGTTTGACCTGATCGATCCGGCCCGCAAAAGAAAGACCGGCTCCCTCGACGCCAGGGAGGTCTACGCGGCCCTGGTGCAACAGGCCTGGAAGAACGGGGACCCGGGGATCGTCTTTCTCGATCGCATGAACCGCGACAATCCCACTCCGGATCTCGGCGCCATCGAGAGCACCAATCCATGCGGCGAGCAGCCGCTGCTGCCCAAGGAGGCGTGCAACCTCGGATCGATCAATCTGACGCGTTGCGTGGTGACGGATCAGGAGGGGGCGGCCATCGATTACGAGGAGCTGCGGCGGGTGGTGTGGGAGGCGGTCCACTTCCTGGACAATACCATCGACATGTCCCAGTATCCCCTGGCGGCCATCGACAAGATGGTCAAGGGCAACCGCAAGGTGGGCCTGGGGGTCATGGGGTTCGCCGATCTGCTGTTCCAGCTCAAGATTCCCTACAACTCGGAACGGGCGCTGACCCTGGCCGAAGAGGTGATGGGTTTTATACAGGCCGAGTCCCACGCCGCATCCGAGGAGCTGGCCCGGCACCGGGGGGCCTTCCCCAATTTCGAGCGCAGCATTTACAAGGAAACGGGGCGTCCGCCGCTGCGCAACGCCACCTTGACCACTATTGCGCCCACCGGCACCCTGAGCATCATCGCCAATTGCTCGAGCGGTATCGAACCGTTGTTCGCCCTGAGCTTCGTCCGCACGGTGATGGACCAGGACCGGCTGGCCGAAGTCAACCCGATCTTCGAGGCCGTGGCCCGGGCGCGCGGCTTTTACAGCCAGAAGCTGATGGAGACCGTGGCCGCCAGCGGATCACTCAAGGATGTGGATGGGATTCCGGAGGATGTGAAGGCGGTGTTTGTCACGGCCCACGACATATCGCCGGAATGGCATATCCGCATGCAGGCCGCCTTTCAGAAATTCACCGACAACGCGGTTTCCAAGACCGTCAATCTGCCCCACGACGCCACGGCCGCCGACGTGCGCAAGATTTACGATCTCGCCTATCAGTTGGGATGCAAGGGGGTCACCATCTATCGCGACGGCAGCAAGGAGAACCAGGTCCTCTCCACAGGCACCCCCAAGACAGAAAAGGATGGCACCCCGGCGGCCGTGCGCGAGCGCCCGGAAACCCTGGAAGGGTTTACCACCAAGATCCGCACCGGTTATGGCCATCTGTATGTCACCGTGACGGAATTCGACGGCCGGCCCTTCGAGGTTTTTGCCACCATCGGAAAATCGGGACGTTCCACGACGGCCAAGACCGAGGCCATCGGTCGTCTGGTCTCCCTGGCCCTGCGTTCGGGGGTGGATGTCCGGCAGATCGTGGATCAGCTCAAGGGCATCGGCGGTGAACATCCCATCTTTCAGGAAGGGGGACTGGTGCTTTCCATCCCCGACGCGATTTCGAGAATCCTCGAACGGCGTTACCTCGTGGGAAACACGGATAAGATGGCGCGTCCCGGTAACAGCCTGCTGGGCGGTACGTGTCCGGAATGCGGGCAGACGATCAGCTTCGAGGAGGGGTGTCAGATTTGTCACTTCTGCGGATTTACCAAGTGCGGATAGAAAGAGGTGGCAAGCGTTGGATGGGCACTTTAGGGTGACCCATCCGAACCGATCAACCGGCCGGTCAGATAGGTGCCCAGGATAAAGTGGAGAGGCGTTCCCGGGCCGAACGATACGCTTCTGCGATATCGCTGCTCATCGGTGGTCCTCGTCTGTCGTGGTAAGATTTTCCCGAAGTTGTTCCACAATCGCGTCGCGTTGGTCTTCGAGGTCGAACAGCGCCGCCATGAGCGCCGGTTTGACCGAATGGGCCGGAAGCCGTTGTCGGGCCTCTTCGATCTCCGCTTCGATCTCTTTCAGTTCCCGGCGAAGCGCCTGCTCGTCAGCCATACCCCCTCCTTTCGGTTTGCGGTTGTGCGTTTTTCTGGTCCCTATCGTAGGGCCATATCCGTCGAAAGCAATTGATCCAAGTCAATTGATTCACTTTTTGCCTCGAATGGGTTATGACTGTCCCTTCTGACATCGATTCGAGAAATCGACGAATCCGCTCAAAATTTCTGTTAATAGAGATTTCGGGAAACAGGCACTTTAATGAATGTGGTCTTTCTCGTCATGGTGGCGGTCGCCTTCCTGTTCGCGGCCTGGCGCCAGGTGTTGTGGCTCCCGGTGGAAGGCGCCGTCGCACCCATGGCGGCACTCTCCACCGCCATGATCGAGTCCGCAGCCGGCGCCGTGGATCTGGCCATCGGACTGGTGGGCGTCATGACCCTTTTTCTGGGGCTGATGAAGGTGGCCGAGGCGGGCGGCATGCTCAAAATACTGGCCCGTCTGATCCGACCGCTCATGGTTCGCCTCTTCCCGGACGTGCCGGCCGACCATCCGGCCATGGGCGCCATGATCCTGAACCTGTCGGCCAATGCCCTGGGATTGGGCAACGCCGCCACGCCGTTCGGCATCCGCGCCATGCAGGCCCTGGATCAGCTCAATTCCCGGAAAGGGAGCGCCACCGATGCCATGGCCCTGTTTCTGGCCATCAACACCTCGTCCATCACCCTTTTGCCCACCGGGGTCATCGCATTGCGTGCCGCCGCCGGTTCGACCGATCCGGCCGGCATATTGCCGACCACCCTGTTCGCCACCATCGGATCGACCACCGCGGCGATCGTGGCTGCCAAGGTGTATCGACGATTCTCCCCTGTGGGAACCGTCGGCGGAGAGGATGAAAAGAGGGCCGTCGATGCGTTCCCGGATGTTTCGGAACAGGACGATACGGAGGCGGAGGCTTATCCCCTGTGGGTCAGCGTGACCGCCCTGGGGTTTCTGGTGGCCCTGGTGCCGCTGGCCGTCCTTTACGGGCGCTTCATTTCTCCGTGGATCGTGCCCGGATTGATGGTTTTTTTCCTGGCATTCGGCGCCCTGCGGCGGGTGCGGGTCTACGAAGTGTTGGTGGAGGGGGCCAAGGAGGGGTTTCAGGTGGCCCTGCGCATTATTCCCTACCTGGTGGCCATTCTGGTTGCGGTGGGCATGCTGCGCGCCTCCGGCGCAATGGACGCCCTGGTGGGGCTCCTTGGGGCGGTCACCGAACCGCTGGGGCTGCCGGCCGAGGCGCTGCCCATGGCCTTGATGCGGCCCCTGTCCGGATCCGGCGCCTACGGCATCATGGCGGCCATCATCAATGATCCGGCCATCGGGCCGGACAGTTACACCGGCTATCTGGTCAGCACCTTGCAAGGTTCCACCGAGACGACCTTCTATGTGCTGGCGGTCTATTACGGTGCCGTCCAGATCCGGCGCATCCGTCACACCCTGGCCGCGGCATTGACCGCCGATCTGGCCGGCGTGGTCTGCGCGATCCTGGCGTGTCTCTATGTGTTTGGTTTCTAACGGAATGAGAAAGGAGAAATCCATGACTGTTCGCTTCGATCTATCTGGGAAAGTGGCCATCGTCACCGGCGGCGGCAGAGGCATCGGACGGGCCATCGCCCTGGGGCTGGCCAAGGCTGGCGCCACCGTGGTTGTTGCCAGCCGGTCGGCCGATCAAATCAACGCCGTGGCCGAGGAGATCCGGGCCAATGGCGCCCAGGCGCTGCCCCTGATGACCGATCTGACCGACGGCGCCCAACTCGAACGACTGGCCGCCGAAACGGTTCAACAATTTGGCCGTATCGATATCCTGGTGAACAACGCGGCCCGCAGCTTCCTGCGCAGCCTGATGGATCTGCGCGAAGACGGTTGGGACAAGGTGTTCGACACCAATGTCAAGGCGGTGTGGCTGCTGAGCCGCGCGGTGGCGCGTCAGATGATGGCCCAGAAGAGCGGCCGGATCATCAACATCACCACAGTGGGCGCGGAAAAGGCCGAATTGGGGATGGCCGCCTACGGGTGCAGCAAAGCGGCCCTGAAAATGCTCACCCGCTGCATGGCCCGCGAGTGGGCCGCGTTCGGTATCCAGGTCAATGCGGTGGGGCCCGGTTTGACCCGCACCGACTTCAGCAAGCCGATCTGGTCCAATCCGGACATCGAAAAGCACGTCACCGCGATGCTGCCCATGGGACGTATCGGCGAGCCGGAAGAGATCGTTCCGGCCGTGCTCTTTCTGGCCTCGGAGGCGGCCAGCTATATGACCGGTCATACTATCTACGTCGATGGGGGCGCGCTGACGACGTAGCGCCAGGGCAGCGATTCTAACTGAATGCTATTCATTATACCCGGCATGGGTGGAGCACGTGGCCTTGGCCACCTGCCCCGCTTACGCTTCTTAATTCCGTTTTTATGGATCGATCACCATGGTTAGAAGCGGTAGATCAGTTCGAGCATGTGGGTGTTGAGCCCCGGGTTTTCCATGAATAGACCGGCATTGGACATGTGCTGAAAGCTGTAGCCGATGATGACCGACCTGGAAAGCGGGTAGTCGATGCCCACGGTCGAGGTGAACTGGAGCGATCCGCCGAAGTCTTCCGAGTCCAATTGGGATCGGGAAAGATAAGTCACGTACACACCGGCAAAGAGGGCGAGCCGTTTGCCGGGGCTGAGCAGGTAAAGACCCGGTCCCGCCGAGCCCACGAAGGTGTTTTTATCGGAGAGCAGGACGCCTGCGTTGAGCCCCAGAAAGGGGCCGACCAACCAATGCGCGTCCGATTCCCAGGTATAGGGCAGCCCATAGGCCAAAAAGAGTTCTGATTTTGTAAATTGCTCGCTGTTTCGCGTGTCGCCGACACCCGTCCGCACACCGGCGGCCAGCCAGTTGCCGTCTTCCGCGTGGAGAAGGGGTTGTCCGGCCGTTGCAAAGAGGATCGCCAACGCCAGGGCCAACAGCATTCGCCGCCGGTTGTTTCGTTTCGGAGCCGAACCGTTCCTGGCCCAGGCACGGGATCGGAAGAACACGCCTGGTGAGCATGTCGTGAACCCCAACATGGTTGTCCTTTAAAATAATATCGGGATGTTCGATCTGGAGTCGCGTTTGAGAGAATTGATGTTTAGGGCAATTCCGGACGGAAGTCAATTGTGATGGATTCGGAAACATAGAGAGGTGCCATCGGCCGTTTCTGCCTTATATTGTTGGTTCGGCTCGAACCGCGGCAATACCGTTTGCCCTGAACCATCATGCAGGAACACAAGATGACCGCTTCCATTCAACTTCGCGGCGTCCGTCAGAACAATCTCAAAGACGTCGACATCGATATCCCCCTGAACCGCATCACCGTGGTGACCGGCGTGAGCGGTTCGGGCAAATCTTCCCTGGCCTTCGATACCCTTTACGCCGAAGGCCAGCGGCGCTACGTGGAAACCTTTTCGCCCTACGCACGGCAATTCATGGACCGCATGGACCGCCCCCAGGTCGATCGGATCCTGGGCGTACCGCCGGCCATCGCCATCGACCGCAAGGACCCGGTGCGCACCTCGCGTTCGTCGGTGGGGACCATGACCGAACTGACCGATTACGTGAAGCTGATCTTCGCCCGCCGGGGGGTGTTGCACTGCCGCCGATGCGGCCGCCCGGTGAGGCCCGATGCGCCCGAACAGATCGCCCGGCGTCTGATCGACGAAACCGACGGGCGGCGCCTGACCATCACATTTCCCTACCGTTGCCCGGATGGGCCCAAAGAGGGTTGCAAGACCTTGATGCGCCTGGGATACGACCGGGTTTGGGTCAAGGGAGAGGTCCAACACCTGATGGACTTGCCGGACAAGGCCCTGGAGACGGCCCTGGATGTGGTGGCCGACCGTACGACGGTGGACGCGGGCCAGCGGCAGCGGCTGGTCGATTCGTTGGAAACCGCTTTCCGATTCGGCGATGGCCGGGCCGATGTCTGGATCGCGGACGGCGGCCGGCAGGCCTATTCCAAACGCATGCACTGCGCCCACTGCGACATAGATTATACCGCACCGTTGCCTAATCTGTTTTCCTTCAACAGTCCGCTGGGCGCCTGCGACACCTGCCGGGGGTTCGGCCGGATAATCGACATGGACCTGGACTTGATCATTCCCGACCCGGCGCGCTCGCTGGAACAGGGGGCCATCAAACCCTTCGGCGGAGCGGCCGAAGGGCGGTTCGAATACCGGGATTTGAGCGGGTTCTGCGGCAAACGGGGCATTGCCATGGATGTTCCCTTCCAGCGGTTGCCGGCCGAACAGCGGCAAGCGATCATCGACGGTGACGATGGCTATTACGGCATCCGCGGCTATTTCCAATGGCTGGAAAGCCGCAGCTACAAGATGCATGTGCGCGTCTTCCTGTCGCGCTATCGCAGCTACGATCAGTGTCCGGCCTGCCACGGCACCCGCTTCAAGCCCGAGACGCTGCTGTACCGCATCGAGGGCCGCACCATCGCCGAACTCTATGCCCTCAACGTGGATCAGGCCCTGGCCTTTTTCGACGACCTGGAACGCCGCGCCCGGGACGAGGCCGACGTCCTGGTGCTCGGGGAGATCACGGGGCGCCTGCGGTATCTGCGCGATGTGGGGCTGGGTTATCTGACCCTGGACCGCCAGTCGCGGACCCTGTCGGGCGGCGAGGTGCAGCGGGTGGCACTCGCATCGGCCCTGGGCGCATCCCTGGTCAACACCCTCTACGTGCTCGACGAACCAAGCATCGGCCTGCACCCCCGGGACAACGAACGACTGGCCCGCATCCTGCAGCGGCTCCGCGACTTGCCCAACACCATCGTGGTGGTGGAGCACGATCCGGCCATCATCCGGGCGGCCGACTACCTGCTCGACATGGGCCCCCGGGCCGGTGAGCAGGGCGGGCGCGTCATGTACTTCGGTCCCGTGGCCGAGGCCGGGCCCTCCCTGACCGGCCAATATCTTTTGGGTGAAAAAGGCATCCCCATGCCGGGTCGACGCCGGACGCCCAGACGCGGCCAATGGCTCACCGTGCGCGGGGCGGCCGAGCACAACCTGAAATCCATCGACGTGAGGCTGCCCTTGGGGCTGCTGGTGTGCCTGACCGGCGTGAGCGGTTCGGGCAAGTCCACCCTGGCCGAAGAGATTCTCTACAAAGGGATCAAGCGCCGGCTCGGCGAGGGCGAAGGCCGGCCGGGCAGGTTCCGTCGGATCGACGGCGGCGAAAAGATACGGCAGGTCGAACTGGTCGATCAGCGGCCTATCGGCCGCACGCCGCGGGCCAACGTGCTGACCTACACCAAGGCGATGGACCCGATCCGCCGGCTGTTGGCCGCCACGGAGACGGCCGTTGCCCGGGGCTTCGGTCCCGGCCACTTCTCGTTCAACGTGGCCGGCGGCCGCTGCGAGACCTGCAAGGGCGAAGGTTACGAGACGGTGGAGATGCAATTTCTCTCCGATGTCCTGATTTCGTGCCCCGACTGCCAGGGCAAACGTTTCAAGCCCGAGGTGCTGGAGGTGAGCTACCGGGAGCATAACATTCACCAGATCCTGCAGCTGACCGTGGATCAGGCCTTGGTGTTCTTCGGCGATCAATCCAGAATCGTCGCCGCCCTGCAGCCGCTTGCCGATGTGGGGCTGGGCTATCTGAGGCTGGGGCAGCCGATTTCGACCTTTTCGGGCGGCGAGGCCCAGCGCCTCAAGCTGTCACGCTACCTGGGGGTCGGCCGCCAGGACAGGCTGCTGATCTTCGACGAGCCCACCACCGGTCTGCACCTGGCCGACATCGCCACCTTGCTGCAGGTGATGCAGCGCCTGGTGGACGAGGGGAACAGCATCCTGATCATCGAGCACCACCTGGATGTGATCAAAACCGCCGACTGGGTCATCGACCTGGGGCCCGAGGGCGGCGACGAAGGCGGACGGGTGGTGGCCGCCGGCCCGCCCGAAACCATTGCCGCTGCGCCCGCGTCGCACACCGGCCGATTTTTGAAGCCCTGCCTGGAGGGCCGTATCGAAGCCGCGGCGCGAGTGGCGCCGCCGGCCGCTTCGGACAACGGCGGTGCGATCCAGGTGCGCGGCGCACGGGAGCACAACCTGAAAAATGTGGACCTGGTGGTTCCCCACAACCAGTTGGTGGTGTTGACCGGAGTGAGCGGCTCGGGAAAATCCACCCTCGCGTTCGACATCCTGTTCGCCGAAGGGCAGCGCCGCTACCTGGAGAGCCTGGCGCCCTACGTGCGTCAATATATGAAGATCCTCGAGCGGCCTGAAGTGGATCTGGTCACCGGCTTGTCGCCCACCGTGGCCATCGAACAACGCATCAGCCACACCAGCCGGCGCTCGACCGTGGCGACCTTGACCGAGATCTACCATTTTCTGCGCCTGCTCTTTTCCAAGCTGGGCAATGCCCATTGCCCGGGATGTTTGCGGCCCCTGTCGCGTCAGAATGAAGCGGAGGTCAAAGAACAGATCGCCGGCCGGTGCGGTCGAAGGGGGGCATTGCTCTTGGCGCCCAAGATCGCCGGGCGCAAGGGCTATCACAAAGAGGTGCTCGCCCGGGCCCTGAAACTCGGATACGAGCGCGCCCGCATCGACGCCCAGGTGGTGGCGCTGACGCCGGGAATGGCCTTGAGCCGTTACCATGATCATTCCATCGATCTGGTGGTGGGCGAAATTCCCAACGGACGGGGCGCCGAAATGCGCCTGACGGATCTGGTGAACACGGCGCTTAAAGAAGGCGACGGGACCCTGATCGTGCTCGATCCGGAGAGCGGCCGGGAGGAGCTGTTCAGCGTACACGGCCACTGCCCCGCCTGCGGCCTGGGCGCGGTTCAGGGCGATCCGCGGCTTTTTTCCTTCAATTCCCCCCAGGGCGCCTGCCCGCACTGCGGCGGATTGGGGGTTGTGGGCGTGGACGAGTTCGAGGAGGGAAAAGATGCCAAGGTCTGCCCCGAGTGCCAGGGCAGCCGACTGCGGCCGGAAGCCCTGTCTGTGCGGGTTCAGGGGCGCACTATCTGGGACCTGGTGCGGCAACCGGCCGGTGAACTGATCCCCATCCTGGATCGCCTGTCGTTCCCCGAACAACAGCGTCCCCTGGCAGACCCCATTTTGAGCGAGCTCAAGACCCGCCTGGCCTTGATGAACCGGCTGGGCCTGGGCTATCTGGCCCTCTCGCGCTCGGGCGACACCCTTTCGGGCGGCGAGGCGCAACGGGTGCGTCTGGCAGCCCAACTCGGCTCCAACCTCACCGGCGTCACCTATATCCTGGATGAGCCCACCATCGGCCTGCACGCGCGGGACAACCATATCCTGGTGGAGGCCCTGGGCGACCTGCGCGACCGCGGCAACACCGTCATCGTGGTCGAGCACGACGAAGAGACCATCCGGGCCGCAGACACGATCATCGACCTGGGGCCCGGGGCCGGCGCCAACGGCGGGCGCGTGGTGGCCACGGGCGGCCTGGACGACCTGCGGCGCGAGCCCGCTTCGGTCACCGGAGCGGTGCTCGAGGGTGGCCGAACCCGGATCACCAGCCGGATGCGTCCTTGCCGGCGGGGTCCGGCATTGAAGATCGTCGGCGCCTCGGCCAACAATCTCAAAGGCATCGACGTGCGCCTGCCGCTCAACCGACTGATCGGCGTGACCGGCGTGAGCGGTTCGGGAAAGTCCAGCCTGGTCAAGACGACCCTCTACCAGGGACTTCATCAACGGCTGCGAGGCCAGTCGCCATCCAATGACACGTGCAAGGGCATGGAGGGCTGGCAGGCGCTGACCCGCGTCCTGGAGGTGGACCACACCCCCATCGGCCGGACGCCCCGATCGGTGCCGGCCTCATACGTGGGTTTTCTCACCGACATCCGCAATCTCTTCGCCCAGGTACCCGAGGCACGGGCCAGGGGGTACAGTGCGGCCCGATTCTCCTTCAACGTGGAAGAGGGCCGTTGTCCGGCCTGCAAGGGACAGGGGCGTCCCAAGGTAGAAATGGCCTTTCTGCCCGATGTGTATGTGCCTTGCGAGGTGTGCGGCGGGGCGCGCTACAACGCGGAGACTATGGCGATTCGGTACAAGGACAAGCATATGGCCGAGGTGTTGCAGATGACCTTTGCCGAGGCCTTGCAGTTCTTCTCGGCCATACCGAAGATCCGCCAGGCGGTGCAGTTCGTTTGCGACATTGGGCTGGGCTACTTGCAGCTGGGCCAGCCCAGCCCCACCCTGTCGGGCGGGGAGGCCCAACGCATCAAGCTGGCCCGGGAGATGGCCCAGCGCGCCAACGGCCCGACTCTATATCTCCTGGACGAGCCCACAACCGGCCTGCATCCCGCCGATGTGCACCTGTTGATCGACGTGCTTCAGGGGCTCGTGGAACAGGGACATACGGTAGTGACCATCGAACACAACATGGAGATTATCAAGGCGGCCGATTATCTCATCGACCTGGGACCCGAAGGCGGAGCCGCCGGTGGAAAGCTGGTGGCCGTGGGCTCACCCCGGGAGATGCTTGGCAAGACGAAGAAATCGCACACCGCCCGCTACCTCAAGCGCTATCTGGATGGGCATTGATGGACCGGTTTTGCTGTTTGACGATTTTGCGGCATGTTCTCAATGAAAAGCTGTCCAATGTCTAATGTTTGTTATTCAGCACCTCTTCCAGCGCCGCGGACAAGGCCGCTACGGAGAACGGTTTGGGAAGAAAGCTTTCTGCGCCGGCATTGATGATCTCCCTGGCCGGACCATCGAGGGTGAAGCCGCTGCAGACGATCACCTTCAGGTCGGGCCGCAGCTCCTTGAGCTTGGGATAGATCTGGTTGCCGCTCATGTCCGGCAGGACGACATCCAGGAGGGCAAATGCGATGGCATCCGGATATTCTTCTGCAAGTTGCAAGGCCTCCTTCCCCGATTTGGCTTCCAGGACCCCGTAGCCCAGTTTTTCGACGATGGCCCGGTTGACCTCCATGACCAGTTCTTCGTCTTCGATGATCAGCGCCATTCCGGTGCCATGGCCGGTGTGCAGCGGTTTGACCGTTTCGCCGGGTGCGGCGTCGGCAGCGCTGGCGCACGGCAGGTAGATGGACACCGTGGTGCCCTTGCCCAGCTCAGATGCCACGTAGACAAACCCGCCGTGCTTTTTGACGATGCCATACACGGCCGCCATGCCGAGGCCCCTCCCTTGGAATTTGGTCGTGTAAAACGGCTCGAAGACGCGTTCGAGGGTCTTTTGATCCATGCCTTTACCGGTGTCGGTAATGCTGAGCAGGACATGTCTTCCCGGCTTGAGGCCCTGATATTTGATGCAGTCGTCCGGCAGGACGTCGACGTTGCGCAGTTTGACGCGCACCGTGCCTTTCTCTTCGATGGCCTCGGAGGCGTTGGACAAAATGGCGGCCAGCAGCATCTGCATCTGGGTGCTGTCCACCTCGATGGGATCGGTGGACTCTTCCAATTCCGTCTCGAGCTCCACATAGGGCGACAGGCTGTGGTTGACCAGGCTCAGGGTTTCGCGGACGAAACGGTGGGAGGCCACGGTCTGGGTCTGGAATTTGCCGCCGCGGGCATAGGCCAGCAATTGACTCGTCAATTGGACCATCTTATGGCCCGCCTGCTGGATGGGTTCCACGAACCGCATGATTTTGGCGTCGGCCAGACCGTCCATCTGGATCAGTTCCAGATTGCCGAGGATGACCGCCAGGGCATTGTTGAACTGGTGGGCGATCCCGCCGGCCAATGTCGCAATGGACTCCATTTTCTGGGCTTGTTGCAGGCGTGCCGCCAGCCGGCGTTGATCCTTTTCGGACTCCCGGTTCAGGGTGACGTCCACGATGAAGGCCAGTGCGCCGGAATAGTTGCCGAGCGTGTCGCGTTGGGCGATGGCGCTGAGCAGGATGTCTTTAATCTCTCCCTGCCGGGTAACAAATTGGTAGGGCCGGTTTTTGATAGAACCGGATTTGTAAAATGCGGGGAAAGAGTTCTCGATGGCATCCCGACGGCTCTGGGAGGTGAAAAAATCAAAGGCGGATCGGCCGATGACCTCTTCCCGCTGGTATCCCATGGTTTCCAGCCACATGTTGCTCACGCTGGTGATGCGGTCCTCGCTGTCGAGGGAGTAGAGCATGACCGGGGCGTTTTGATAAAGATCTTTATAGCGCTGTTCGCTCTCCTGGAGCGCCCTGGCCGTTTGCTTCTCGCGAGTCACATCCCTGGCGCAGCCCACCGTTCCGATCAATTGACCGTTATCGTCCCAGAAGGGCGCCTTATGGACATCGAGCATCAGGTAATGATTGCGGATCAGGCCCTCTTCGAGAAAACGGCCGGCCGATTTGCGCAACTTGGTGATTTCGTCCGAGTTGATGGCGCCGTCGCCAAAGGTGTGCTGGTGGCCGAGTTTCCGTTCCTTCTCGGCGAAATACGCTTCGGAGTTGCCGATGGCCTCGTCGGGATGGCGGCATTGGAGCAGTTTGTCGCACAGGGCCTGGTTGGCGAACATGTAACGGTCGTCCAGGTCCTTGGCCCAAATCAGGTCCGGGACGTTGTCGGCCATCAGACGCAACATTTTGTGGAGCCGGCGGTGCTTGGCTTCGCTCTGGCGTAATGCCGCCTGGGCCTGTTTGCGCTCCTCTTCGAGGGAGAGGAATTTCGCCAGGGTACTGATGATGTAGATATCAATATCATTGAATCGCCGGACCTGCGTGTCCACGACGCACAGGGCGCCGATGACGCTCTCCCGGCAATACACCGGATATCCCAGGTAGCTCTTCAGGCCATATTGGCGGACATAGGGATCGCTTTCGTAATAGGGGGTCCGGGTGAGGTCCTCGAGGATCACGGGCCGGTTGCCGCTTTGGATGGTCGCTTCGAAACAGATATGTCCGGCGGCTTTGTCCTTGGCCGGGAACCCCGGGGGCAGATTGTATCCGGACCAGCAGGCCAGCGAAGCTTCTTGCTCGTCGATGCGGTTGTAGAGTGAACAGGCACTGCCGAGCAATTGGTAGGCTTGTTGAACGATGATGTGAATATTCTGCTGGGGGTCAGGACCCATCAGGCCGAACAACTCGCCCAGTTTTTTCAATTTTTGGGAGACTTGAGGATCATTGGGAGCATCGGCCGTTGCTGGCGGCGATTTGGGGGATTTGGGATGCATAAGGGTTGACCCTCCAGAAAATAGGCGCAAAATCTATTTAAAATTTCATATCGCGAAATAAAAAACAAGCAAAATTTTATTTCAAACCTTGTATCAAAACAAAGAGTTATGAGAGGCATGGGGTGGACTCCCGGTTTTGTTTTCATTTCCGTCAGGAGCGGCCTGGGCATTTCGAGGGGACCGGCCGCCCCCTTTACAGCCCTATGGATTCATGGCACAAAGGCCATGGGGACGGTTTTAAGCCAACTGCCTGTATTTTTGTCCAAACGACGCCGTGGGGGCCTTCCGGGGCCATGAATTTTCGATGCAGATTCGATGCAAAGAGGTGGCGATGAGACTTATCCGAATGGGAACGCCGGGCCGTGAACGCCCCGGATTGTCGATCGGCGGCAAGGTGGTGGACTTGCGCGTGCTTTTTCCGGAAATTCCGGATATCGACGAGCAGTTTTTCAGGCAGGGGTGGCTGGAACGTCTGGCCGGACTCGACCTGTCGGCCCATGCCCGTGAATCCAAGGAACGCTGGGGGCCGCCCATCGCAAGACCCTCCAAGATCATCTGTCTGGGGAAAAATTATGCCGAGCATGCCCGTGAAGGCGGTTTCGAGACGCCGGCCAGCCCGTTGATTTTTTCAAAGACGCCCAACACGCTCAATGGTCCTTTCGACCCGATCCTGCTGCCGCGCAGCTCCGGAAAGGTCGACTGGGAGGTGGAGTTGGCCCTCGTCATCGGAAAAGCGGGCAAGCGTATCGCGCGCGCGCAAGCCTTGTCCCACGTGGCCGGTGTGACCGTGATGAACGAGGTGTCCGGGCGCGAGGCGCAATTCGCCGATTCCCAATGGTTTCGCGGAAAGTCGTTCGACACCTTCGCCCCCATGGGACCTGCCATGGTGACCCTCGACGAGATCGGCGATCCCCACGATTTGCGTCTGACCGCCTCGGTGAACGGCCGGGTCATGCAGGACGGCCACACCCGGGACCTGATTTTCGATCTCCCCGCACTGATCGTCAACATCAGCGAAGACATCACCCTCGTTCCAGGGGATGTGATTTCCACCGGCACGCCAGCCGGCGTGGGGATTTTCCGCGATCCGCCCATCGTTCTGGACGAGGGCGATGAAGTCTCCTGCTGGATCGAGAAAATAGGGGCCATCACCAATCGTGTGGTCCGGTGACGGGGCGGAGCCCAATGGTTTATCACCACCAGAGCGACGCGGCTCGCTCAATGCGCACTCCAGCGGGTTTCGATCCATCGGGCAGCCTCATCGGCACCGTTTTCCCGGTCGGGGCGGCTTTTTTCGAGGCGGAGCAGTTCGGGCAGCATGTCGATCCACCGACCCTCCGCATAGTCCCGTGCGCCGATCGATCGGCAGACCAGGTGATCGGTGATGAATTTTTCCAGTGCAGGGGATTCCGGCGATTGCGGTCTGGCGATGTAAGCGAAGGGCACGCCCGCATGATAGGCTTCGGCGATGGTGCTGTATCCCGCTTTGCCGACCAGCAGATCGGCCGCCGCCACCAGGTCGGGGTGATAAAAGCGTGAACGGGCCGGCAGATGAATCACCCGCGGGTGCGAGACAGTGCTCTGGGCGCTGCCGGGAATCACGATATAAGCGCCAATGCCGGCCGGCAGGCGATCGAGAAACTCGAAGCGGTCGGGAATGCCACCCATGGAGACCAGGACCATTTTAGCGTCGGAAGGGATGTTCAGCTGGTTACGGATTTCGATCCGTTCGGTTCGGGGAACCCTGGCGATGGGCGGCAGACAGACGGTCCCCTGGATGCGACGGCAGAGCGGTTCGGTCTGGAGCCGAAAATCGGCATGGCCGTATTGGCCGGCCAGGTATTCGGTGACCGCACCCAACGCAGGCCATTGTCGGGCATAGGCGCCGTAAATGAAATCCCACGTGAAGTTTTCGATCAGCACACTGGGCACCCCGGCCCTGCGCGCCGTCGCAATGCCCAGGGCGGAGACATCGCACACGACCAGGTGGCACCCCAGCCGTTGAAGCCGATCGGCCAGATGGTCGAGCCGGCGGTCATCGAAGGGGAGCCACTGTTTCAGCGCCTGCACGGTGGTCTCGAGGTCCTCCTTCAATGGTGATCGCTGCACGACGCCCACATCGGTGGATACTTCATGATAGCCGAAGTGTCCGGCCAGAGAATCCGCGTAGATCCATCTGGGACTGGTGGTGAAAATTTCGAATCGCACTTTCCTGGTGCGGCGTTCGATGGCGGACATGACGGCGGCGGCGCGGCTGGCGTGGCCGAAACCGTGATCGGTGATAAAATACGCAATGGTCGGTACCGGGGTCATTTCGCTCCTTTGCATGGCAACGGTCATGGCAGGCATGGGTGGAGCAGGTGGCCAGGGCCACGTGCGCCTGCGGTCCTAGAGCCAGTTAAATGCAAACGGCGGACAAGCGGCCCAGACTGTTTGAGCGCAGCGAGTTTCCGGGTCGCCCGCCGTGCTTGTTACCGGCACTTGACCGCTTGGCGTGTGGCATCGGCCACCTGTTCTGCCCACGCCGGGTTTAATGAACGGCATTCAGTTAGAATCCCTGGCCTGGCGGTTTGGCGCTGGATATCATGAATGATTCGTTGTATATCACATTCTTTTAGACCCCATGATAAAGGTTTTGGACGATGAATCGCAAATCGGGATTTGCCTGGCTTCTGGTGGGCCTGTTGCTGGTGATCACCCGCGTGGCGGAGGCAGCCATGGCGCCCGGCGACATCCCTCCGGGTCTCGAGGCTTGGGCGCCATGGGTGTTGCATGGCCAATCCGAAGCGCTGTGCCCCACCGATTACGATGACGGTGCGGTGGCGCGTTGCCAGTGGCCATCGCGATTGCACCTGGAGTTTTCATCTGATCAAGGTGCCTTCGAACAGCGTTGGCTCATGTTTGCCGAAGGGTGGGCCGTTTTGCCGGGCAATGCCGATTTGTGGCCCGACAGCGTCACGGTGGACGGGCAATCCGTGGCCGTGATTCATCGCAACGACGCACCCATGATCCGTTTGTCGCCCGGCGATCATAGGATCATGGGGCGATTCATCTGGCAACAGCGTCCGGAGATGATCCAGGTGCCTCCCGAACTGGGGCTGCTGGAACTCATCATCGACGGCCGCCGGGTCCGCACCACGACCATCGACGCACAGGGACGGCTTTGGCTCCAGGAGGGGGCGTCCGCCGAAGGCCGCGAAGAGCGCATCGCGTTGCGGCTATTCCGTCTGCTGGACGATACCATTCCCATGCAGGTCACCACGCACCTGCGCCTCGACGTATCGGGAAATCCGCGCGAAATCGAACTTGCCGGGGTATTGTTGGAAAACAGCATCCCCATGGACATCAAAAGCCTGCTGCCGGCGCGGTTGGATGCCAATGGGCGGTTGACGGTGCAGGCCAGGGCCGGACGATGGGAGATTTCCATCGTTGCGCGGATGTCCGGCCCTCAATTCAAAATCAACGCCGGTCCCTGCCCTTACGGGGATGAGGTCTGGTCCTTTCAAGCCCGGCACGCGTTGCGCATGGTGGAGGTTCTCGATGTGGCGCCCGTGGAGCCCGGTCAAACCGACATGCCGGATGCCTGGCGCGGCTATCCGGCTTTTTTGTTAAAATCGGGCGGCACCATGACCCTCAAGGAGATTCGCAGGGGCGATCCGGATCCGGCACCGGATCAACTTGTCCTGCATCGGACCTGGTGGCTTGATTTCGATGGCGCCGGATTTACCCTTCGTGACGTGATCAGCGGCACCCTCAGCCGCCAATGGTCGCTGGCCGTCAACGCGCCCATGGTGCTGGGACGGGTGGCCGTGGACGGAGAGGAGCGGGTGATCACGGAACAGGGCCCCGCAAAGAAGATGGGCGTCGAGTTGCGTCGGGGCCATCTGTCCCTGGAAGCGGACAGCCGCTTGCCCGATCGCCCGGCGGCGATCTCCGCCGTGGGATGGGACCACGATTTCCAGACTGTCACAGGCGTCCTTCACCTGCCGCCGGGATGGTGCATTTTTTCGGCGTCGGGCGTCGACTGGCTCTCTGATACCTGGTTGAAACGCTGGTCCTTGCTCGATCTGTTCCTCTTGTTGATCATAGCCCTGGCGGTAGCCAAACTGCGGGCCTGGTACTGGGGGATAGCGGCCCTGGTGACCATGATGCTCATATGGCACGAAACCGGTGCCCCGCGTTGGGTCTGGCTGCATCTGCTGGCCGTGCTGGCCTTGTGGCCTCTTCTGCCGGCCGGTTGGTTCAGGCGCCTGGTGACGATGTGGGGCATCGGCGCCGTGGCGGTTTTGTTGATCACGGCCATCCCTTTCGTGGTGCAGCAGATCCGCTGGGGCTTGTACCCCCAATTGGCCCCTCATGCCGATCGGCCCATGCCGGCCCGAACCCAGCTGTCGAACCTGGCGCCACCCGCTCCCATGGTCGAACGCATGGACGAATCGGACATGAGTTCCAGGATGATGGCCAAGGCGGGGCGGGCGCAGACGCCGTCCGCCGCTATTTCCGTTCCCGTGAAGGAGGCCGACCTGATCGTCCATGATCCCGATGCGCTGATTCCCACCGGGCCCGGCCTGCCGGACTGGCAGTGGCGATCGGTTCAACTGCGCTGGAGCGGCCCGGTATCCAAGGCGCAAGATATTCGGTTCTATCTGCTCTCACCGGCCGTGAATTTTATCCTGGCGATGCTCAGGGTCGCTCTTCTGATCTTGTTGATGTGGATCCTGTTCGATTGGCGATCGTGGTGGCGGCCCTGGTGGCAGCGGGTACGCGACAGGTTCAATGCAACCGCGGCGGTGGTATGGGTTGTTTTGTGCCTCGGCATGCTTCGGCCGGAGGCGTATGCGGCCGATGCATCGATTTTTCCACCGCCGGCGCTTCTGGAGGAGCTCCGCCAACGTCTCCTGGAAAAGCCCGATTGCCTGCCCCACTGTGCCGAGATTGCACGCATGGAAGTGGTCGCATCCGGAGACGACCTGCAGGTGATGTTGAAAATTCACTGTGCCGATCGCATGGCCGTCCCGCTGCCGGTCAACCGAAGGTCGTGGCTGCCCGATCAGATCCTGCTGGATAACGCACCGATCAGCGGGTTGCGCGTCGACGACCAAGGTCAGATGTGGGCTTTAGTGCCTTCGGGCGTCCACACCCTGATTCTGACCGCCGATGTAGCAGCGGTATCGGTGATTCAAATGCCGCTGCCGCTCCGACCGCACAACGCCTCCTATGCGGCGTCAGGGTGGCGCCTGGACGGCATCGATCCCAATGGCCAAACCGGATCCAGTATCCAATTGACCCGTTTGAAGAACGACCGGTCGCCATCGGCGGAGCGCCCCACCGACAGCCTCCCGCCGTTCTTGCAGGTCGAGCGGCTGCTGCGGTTGGGACTGACCTGGCAGGTAACGACCACGGTGAAGCGTTTGACCCCCACCGGTGCGCCCATCGTGGTGACGCTGCCCTTGATGGCCGATGAATCGGTCACCACTTCCGGCGTCCAGGTCGACCAGGGGCAGGCCCTGATCAACATGGCGCCGTCCGAAAGGATGGTGACCTTCGAATCCGTGTTAACCATCACGCCCATGATTGAATTGACGGCGCCAAAGGCCGTTCCGTGGACCGAAACATGGATATTGGATGCGGCTGCCATCTGGCATTGCCAAATGGAGGGCATTGCAGCCGTCCACCATCAGGACGCCGCCGGTCAGTGGCGCCCGCGCTGGCAGCCCTGGCCTGGTGAAAAAATCACTATCCGGGTGCATCGTCCGGCGGCCGTATCCGGACAGATCAAGACCATCGATGGCGCCGACCTGGTGTTGACGCCCGGGCAACGTTTCGGTCAGGGCGATCTGCATATGCGGATGCGGACCAGCCGCGGGGGTCAGCATACGATCGAGCTGCCGTCCAATGCCAATTTGCAGCAGGTGACGGTCGGTGGCAAAACGCTTCCCGTACGCCAGGACGGACCCTATGTCACCGTGCCCCTGCAGCCGGGGGCCCAGGCGGTGGCGGTCCGGTGGCAGCAGCTTTCTGCCTTCGGCACTTTTTTCAAGGTTCCCGAGGTGAAATTGGGCCAACCGGCGGTCAATGCCCGGGTGACGGTGAACGTGCCGGCCCAGCGCTGGATCCTGATGGTCGGCGGTCCTAGCTGGGGGCCGGCGGTGCTCTTCTGGAGCTATCTGATCGCCATCGTCCTTGCGGCCCTGGTGCTGGCGCGTCTGCCCCTGACCCCCTTGAGGAGCTGGCAATGGCTGCTGCTGGGGTTGGGATTGACCCAGGTCCCACCGGCCATGGCGTTGATCATCGTGGGATGGCTGCTGGCCCTGGGCCTGCGGGCGAGGTCTCCCCTGCCGCAACACTGGCTGCCGTTCAACGCCATTCAAATCGGGCTGGTCGCATGGACGTTGGCCGCCCTGGCGGCCCTGTTTGCAGCGGTCAAAGCCGGCTTGTTGGGCCAGCCTGAGATGCAGATCGCCGGTAACCAGTCGAGCCACATGGTGCTCAAGTGGACCCAGGATCACATTGCGGGGAACCTGCCGCAACCCTGGCTGATCAGCCTGCCGGTGTGGTTGTTCAACCTCCTGATGCTCGTCTGGTCCTTGTGGCTGGCATGGGCTCTGCTGGGTTGGTTGAAGTGGGGATGGCACTGTTGGGTCAAGGACGGCGGCTGGCGAAAGGTATCCCTGCGGCGCGGCGCAGGTGCATCGCCGCAATAGGCAGGAGGCAGAGCGTCGACATATGCTCCAGGAACTCACCATTCGCAATTTTGCCATTATCGAGGATCTCAGCATTCGATTTTCCCCGGGGTTGACGATCCTCAGCGGTGAAACCGGAGCGGGAAAGTCGATCATCATCAATGCCGTGAATTTATTGCTGGGCAGCCGGGCATCGGCCGCTCTGATCCGCACCGGCGCAGAAAGCGCCGAACTCGAGGCGTTGTTCGACATTCCTGTCGGCAGCGAGATCGCCCGACGGATGGCCGATGCGGGGTATGACGCCGGCGATGGGCTGCAGGTGCGACGGATCATCTCCAATCAGGATCGCCATCGCATCTATATCAACGGCCGACTGGCCACCATGCAACTGCTCGGCGACCTCACCGCCCGACTAGCCAGCATTGCCGGACAACACGCCCATCAGGGGCTGCTCAGGGAAGAGGAGCATCTTTCAATTCTCGATCAATTCGGCGATTTGTTGCCGCTGCGCGTCCGTTACGCTGAGAGCCACGCCCGTATTTTGCCTTTGATCCGCGAAGAGCAGGCGCTGCTCGAGCGCCAGCGTCGCCAGGACGAGCAGTCCGAACTGCTGCGTTTTCAGCTGCAGGAGATCGAAGCGGCGGCCCTGCAAGTCGATGAGGATGCAATCCTTGAAAAAGAGCGCCTGCGGCTCAAGAACGGAGCGGAGCTGTTTCAAACCGTGCAGCAGTGCATCGAAGCGCTTTACAGCGGCGACGGGGCCGTGTTTGAAATCCTCGGCCAGATGGCCAAGGCGCTTTCGCGAGTGGGTCGAATCGACGATCAATTGCAGGACCGGGCCGGCGAACTGGAAGATGTGACCTATCGGGTGGAAGACCTGGCTGGTCGACTGCGGGACTATCTGCGGCACATCGACCTGGATCCCGGCCGGCTGGAGGCCGTCGAGGCGCGCCTGGACACGCTGAACAAACTCAAACGCAAATACGGCGGATCTTTGGAAGCGGTTCATGCCCACGCCGAAGAGATCGCCCGCCAATTAAAAGATATCGACACCCTGGACGAGCGGCTCGCCGGGATCAGAACCGAACTGCAGCGCAACCATCAGGTGCTTTGCGATTTGGCCGAAATCTTATCGGGCAAACGCCGGAAGGCGGCCGAACTGCTGGCGCAAAAGGTGGAGCGGGAACTGGCCGATCTGAAAATGGCAGGCACCCGGTTCGTAGCGGACATACAGCTGGTGGACCAGCTGAGGGAGGCTGGTCCGTTCCTGGCCAACAAGGGTCGTGCGCTGACCGAAAGCGGTTCGGACCGGGTAATCTTCATGATGGCCCCCAATGTCGGAGAAGCGATCAAGCCGTTGGCCAGTATTGCTTCGGGCGGAGAGTTGTCCCGGGTGATGCTGGCCCTGAAAGCCATTCTGGCCCATAGCGATGCCTTGGAGACCGTGGTCTTCGATGAGGTCGATGCCGGTATCGGCGGCGGCGTCGCCGACGTTGTGGGGAAAAAACTGGCCCATCTGGCCCGTCATCACCAGATTCTGTGCATCACCCATCTGCCACAAATCGCAAGGTATGGCGATCATCATTTTCGCATCGTGAAAAGCGTTTCCCGGGGTCGAACCCGGACGACCATCATGCCGCTGGCGCCCGAAGCGCGGGTCGAAGAACTGGCCCGCATGCTGGGCGGCGAAAAGATCACGGCCACCACCCTGGCCCACGCCCGTGAGATGCTTTCCATGGGCCGATAATCCACACCCTTCTGAACACGGCATTCGCCGTCTATTGTGAACGAACCGAAGATTTAAATCCCGGATCTGCCCTGGCGGTCGCGCAGGGCCGCCATTGTCCATCCGGATGAACGACTTGCGCCTTGTCATCGGGATGAGCCGCCGGTCTCATCTGCAATCTTTTCACAAAAAAGGGGTCGCCATGTTTTTCGACCGATTGCTGTACAGCCTGCCGCCGCTCTTCACCGCGGTGCTGCTGGGCGCAATGGCAGCAAACATCGTTTTTGGCCGGCACAAGGGAAAGTCCGACCGCTTGTTTGCCGCGCTCTGTTTTTTTGGAAGCTTGCTCTACATCGACATGCTGATCAATTTCAATGCACCGTCTGCACGGATTGCCTTGATGGCCAGCCGCATCGGCCACCTGTTTCACCCTTTTTTACTTCCATTGTTCATCCATTTCTTCCACCTGTATCTTGGAATGGATCACCGGCGGAGTGTCATCCGATTCGCCTACGGTTATGCTGCTCTGGTGGCGGCCTGCGCGCCGTGGGGGGGATGGATCATCGCGGATACACGTTCTTTCTCTTTCGGTTATTTCGGCCAGGGTGGGCCCTTGTTCATCCTGATGGGAATCGGCGCCGTTCTTGCCACCGCCTACAACGTCATCATTTTATACCGGGCCATTCGTCGTGAATCGCGCAGTATCTACAAAAACAAACTTCACTATCTATTTATCGGCTTCGGCCTGCTGGGGATACTGACCACGCTGAACTGCCTGACCCTCTTCGGCGTGCCGGTTTACCCACCGGGCGCTTTTGGGTTTATTCCATTGATCATATTTGCGGCCGGTTTTTTCCGCTACGATCTGCTGGATTCCGGTGTGTTCCTGCGCAAAGGTTTCGTATACTTGACAGTGACGATGGTGTTGGCGGCCGTTTATCTTCTGGTGGCTTATGTCTTGCCTTTGCCTGCCATGGAAATTCGATTCAGCGCGGCCCAACTTTCGGCCCTTCTGATTTTGATTCCCGCGGCCATAGCTGCCGAGCCTCTGGCCGGATGGCTCCAACAGGGCATGGATCGCATGCGGCTCAGGGGTTCGTTCGATCATCGCATGACCTTGAACCGCGTCAGCCAGACCATTGCATCTATTCTCGACCGGCAAAAGATCACCCAACTGTTGCAGGGAACCATCATCGACGCCATGCAGGTGACGCATTGCACGCTCTTTCTCGCCGATCCAGCCGGCAATGGCTATCGTGCGATTGCCGCAGCAGGACACGGTACAAGCCAGTGGCAGGATGCGTTCCTGGCCGAAGAATCCTGTCTCGTGTCCGCCCTGCAAGGCCGGTCACTTCCCATTTTAAAGCAAAAACTGTTGGGATCGGCCCGCGGCGGCAAAACCATTGGGATGCTGTCGCAGATGCGTTGGCTTCGGGGAGAGGCCGTTTTTCCCATGTGTTTCAGGGAGCGTTTGAAAGGTTTTCTGGTGCTGGGAGAGAAGCGCAGCGGCCGGATTTTTTCCGCCGAGGACCTGGACCTGCTGTTGCCGTTGTGCCATCAAAGCGCTCTTGCCATTCAAAATGCCCATGCCTACCAGGCGCTTCGCGAGCTGAATCAGACATTGGAAGCGCAGGTTGCCGCGCGGACCGAAGCGCTGGAAACCGCTCTTGCGGAAAAAGAGCGTTCCCAGGAACAACTGATCCGTTCCGAAAGCCTGGCCGCTCTGGGTCAACTCGTGGCCGGCGTGGCCCACGAGCTGAACAATCCGCTCACCAGCGTGACCAGCCTGCTCCAGTCGATTACCGAGGAGCTGTCCCAGTGGGATCGGAACCGACCGCTCGACGCCGATCTGCTGGACGATCTGCATTTCGCCGACAAGGAACTGGCCCGCGCCAGATCCATTGTCGCCAGCCTCCTGGGCCTGTCACGCCAGACCCAAGCCTACGAGGAAGCGGTGGATATGACGTCGGTGGTCCAGGACGCCCTGCGGGTATTGCACAATCAATACAAGCACCGGCAGCTGTACGTCGAAACCGATCTTGACCCGCAACTGCCCAAGCTGCAAGGCAATTTTGCCCATCTGGGGCAAGTGGCCCTGAACATCATTCAAAATGCCATCCAGGCGTTGGCGGATAGTGGCGGCCAAGTCTGTTTGCGCACCTGGCACGATGCGGCCGGCGGGCATGTGGTCTTCCAGTGCCGAGACAATGGATCGGGCATCGAGGCCGCTATCCGCCAAGATGTTTTTAAGCCGTTTTTTACCACCAAACCCGTTGGTCGGGGAACCGGGTTGGGGCTGTACATCTGTCACCAGATCGTTCAACGACATGGGGGCACCATTGCATTGGCTGCGGCCGACCCCCGCGGCACCGAAGTGACGGTTCGCTTGCCGGTCGGGTGAATGACGGAATACGGTGGTGCGGCATCGCGCATTTGGAAATGCCTTTGCAGCAACTCTAACTGAATGTGATTCACCTTGAAGGGCATGCATTACAGAAGGCGTTTGATAAAAAATTCGCATGTCAACGGTTGAGGCAGGCCCGGGTGGGGCAGGTGGCCAGGGCCACGTCAGCCAGCGGTCGCTAGTGCCGGTTGAATGCAAACGGCGGACAAGCGGCCCAGACTGTTTGATCGCAGCGAGTTTCCGGGTCGCCCGCCGTGCATGTTACCGGCACTTGACCGCTTGGCGTGTGGCATCGGCCACCTGTCCCAACCGGGCCGGATTTGGTGAATGGCATTCAGTTAGAATCCCTCATGCCTTTGACCACGGCTTGACAAGCCCCGGTTATTGATAATAGAAAGAAAAGTTCTAATTATCCCGATGATAAAAGGAGCAGAAATGCCGATATATGAATTCAAGTGCCTGAAGTGTGAAACTTTCATGGAAGTGCTGGTCATGGGGACGGGCGACGAAAAGGTGCCCATGCGTTGTAAGAAGTGTGGCTCGGAGGAACTGGAGCGTGTCATCAGCGCGACCAATTTCAGCATGGGTGCGGGGGGGAGCGGCGCCAATGCCAGCCCGTCCACCATTTCGCGTGCCTGTTCCAGCGGATCGTGTACCACTTGGAACTTGCCTGGACACAGTAAATAATTCTGTTTTGAGCGATGCGGATCTCAAATGCTACCCTGAAGAGGTCGTTCGGTAATGACGTCACTGGCCATCCATAAACGGGAAAAGGAACAATTCATCAAGCTGTTCAAGGGCGATCGCATCGATCGCTTCGAGGATCGTTTGGTTGTTTTGGAAGTCTTTTTAAACATCGAAAAGCATGTTACGGCCCAGGAGTTGACGCAAGCCGTGCACGCGGCGTGTCATCACCTGGAAGAGGCGTTTGTTCAGGAAACCATCGAGATGATGTGCCACTACGGATTTGCCCAGGCCAGCCGTTTCGACAACGGGCAGGTGCGATACGAACACCGTCATCTCGGGCAGCACCACGATCACCTGGTTTGCACCAAATGCCGAAAAATCGTCGAGTTCGAAAACGATGCCCTGGAAAAGCTGCAGGAGCAAATCGCCTCGACCTATGGCTTCCATATGTTGCAGCACAAAATGGAGCTTTACGGGATTTGCCGGGATTGCCTGGCCCACCGGGACGATCTCCTGTCCCTCGACGCCGCCCGACCCGGAGAGCGGTTGAAGGTGGTGGCCTTCAGGGGCGGCGGCCGTTTGAAAATGCGGTTGTTGACCATGGGGTTGCGTATCGGAGACGAGATCGAGGTGATCACCAATATCAACCGAGGACAAGTCGTGATTGCCTCAGACTTCAATCGACTGGTCCTCGGGCAGGGGTTGGCGAGCAAAATCATGGTGTCGGCATTGACCCGTGAAGAGAGGCCAGGCAGCTTAAAGGTCCAGTCCTGAGCAACATGCGATGGGGTATAACGATAGGATTTAAATGAGATTAGCGCACATCACAAAAGTCGTCTTGATCGGCGTGTGGGTCGCCCTGGCGGTAGGGCAGGCTGCAGCGGCCGAGCGCATGGCCGCCAAGGAAGATATCGTCAACATCCGATCCGGTCCGGGGACCAGCCATGAAACCTTATGGCAAATCGAAAAATATCATCCGGTATTGATTGTTGAAAAAAAAGGTGAATGGTACCGATTCAAGGACTTCGAAGGGGATCAGGGGTGGATCCATGCCGCCCTGCTCGACCAGACACCCACGGTGATCGTTCGCGTATCCCGATGCAATGTGCGTTCGGGTCCGGGGACAGACCATGGCATCGCCTTTACCGTGGATCGCGGAATTCCCTTCAAAGTGTTGCAAAAGAAGGACCGCTGGTTCGAGATCCAACACGCGGATGGAGACAAAGGATGGGTTCTGGAGACGCTGGTATGGTGAACATGACCCAGATTTACGACCGATTGAATCCGCAAAGACGGAAGGTGACCGGTGTCGGTTCGGCCCTGGTGGATATTTTGGCCCGCGAGGATGATACATTTCTGCAGCGAGTGGGCGCCATCAAGGGCGGCATGACCTATGTGGACAGGGAGTTTATCGATCGGACCGTCCAACAGGCGACCAATCCGCCGCAAATCGTTCCCGGCGGATCGGCGTGCAATACGGTGGTGGGTATCGGCCGCCTGGGCGGACACGCTCAATTCGTCGGCAAGTGCGGCAACGGCCCCATGGGCCGGTTGTTCCGTGACGATTTGACCAAACAGGGGGTTCACTCCTTTTTGCTGAATTCCGATTCCCCCACCGGTCGGGTGCTTTCCATCGTCTCACCCGATGCCCAAAGGTCCATGTTCACCTATTTAGGGGCTTCCGCCGAAGCGCGGCCCGAGGAGATGACCCCGGCTTGTTTCGAGGATGCCGCCATCGTGCATATCGAAGGCTATCTGCTCTTCAATCGGGACTTGATCCGGGCCGCCTTGAAAGCGGCCCGCGAGGCCGGCGCGCTGATTTCTCTCGATCTGGCCAGCTTCAACGTGGTTGAAGAGGCCAGGGATATTCTGCCTGAGTTGATCGCGGAGTATGTGGACATCTTACTGGCCAATGAGGATGAGTCCTATGCTTACACCGGAACCCGGGACGAATCGAAAGCGATATCCATCCTGGCGTCCCAGGTGCCGCTGGCCGTTTTGAAACTCGGCGCCCGGGGTAGCCTGATCGGTACTAACGGAGATATTCTGGCTGTCAGCGCCCTTGGAAACGGCGAAGCTCAGGATACGACGGGTGCCGGTGATTTGTGGGCATCTGGTTTTCTGTACGGGCTGGTGAACCGGATGCCGCTCGATCGCTGCGGACGGTTGGCATCGCTCTGCGGCTATGAGGTGTGCCAGGTCATAGGGGCAAATATTCCGGAAACGCGCTGGACGGCGATCCGAAAACAGATGGAGGGCTAATGGCCGGGAAGAAGATCACGCGCAAGGAACTTGTTAAAAAACCCGATGAATTTTTGACGCTGACCGGCAAGGTCGTGCAGTGGGCCAGTGCCAATGCCAAGCCCCTGACCTACAGCATCGGCGCCTTTTTCATTTTCCTCATCCTCGTGGCCGGATATCGATTTTATTCTGAAAATCGAGAGCGGGCCGCTGCGGCCCTGCTGAGCCGGGGCATGACCGCCTATGCGGAGGCCGTCAAGGCCGGCAGTCCACCGGCCGAGGCCTTGGTCGCGGCCCAACCTGAATTGCAGCGGCTGGTGGATGGTTACGGCCGTTATGACGCCGGTCGCCTGGGAGGTGTTTTCTTGGCCCACGTCAGTTTGTCCGCAAACATGCCGGATCAAGCGATCGCGCTTTACAGCAAGGCTCTCGACCGGCTTGGTGGGCATTCGAGTCTGGGCAACACGATCCTTAACGGGTTGGCCATGGCTTACCTGCAAAAGGGAAACCCGACTGCTGCGATCGAGGCCTTTGAAAAGGTCCTGGCCAGCGGCAGCACCGTACTCAAAGACAACGCCCTCTTCCAGTTGGGACGGTTGTATCGGGACGGCGGGGACGGGGCGAAAAGCAAGCAGGTCTTCGAACGGCTCGCGGCCGATTATCCGAATTCCATTTATGTCGATATCGCCCGTGAAAATGCCGCTGCCGCTGAAAAAGTAGCGGGGTAAGCCGTTTTTTACGGCGCCGTCAGAAAATGACTTTTTACATAGCCATCAATCTTCAGGCGGGATGAACTCCGACACATCGATCCCGTATTTCTTCAGCTTCTGATTCAGACCGCTTTTGCCGATGCCCAAAAGAGACGCCGCATGGGCCTGGACATATCCGGCCTGTTGAAGTGCCTGAAGGATCATCTGCTTTTCCACATGGGCCAGCGTTTCGTAAAGGGTGGCTTTTGGGGAGAGACCCTCAAGATTGAGTTTGTTGTTCTGGGTTAAACTATTCCTGAAGTCCAGGGGCAAGTCATCGACGGTGATGGTCTCCCCGGCGCACATGACCATGGCGCGTTCGATGACATTTTCGAGTTCCCGCACATTGCCCGGCCAGCCATATTCATAAAAGAGGCGTTCGACCTCCTTTTCCAGCCGTGTGACCGGTTTTTCATCCGGTCGTTCTTCCGCGTATTTGGCAATAAAATGGGCCGTCAGCGGGCGGATGTCTTCCAGTCGGTCGCGCAGGGGCGGCAGAACGATATGTACGACATTCAGGCGGTAAAACAAGTCCTCCCGAAAACGTCCCTTTGCGATTTCGTCTCTCAGGGATTTGTTGGTCGCGGCAATGAGCCGGATATTGACCGAAATGGGCCGAATGCCGCCCACCCTCTCAAAGACCTTTTCCTGTAGCACGCGCAGCAACTTGACCTGTAGCGAAGAAGAGAGTTCCCCGATTTCATCCAAGAACAGGGTGCCCTGGTCAGCCAGCTCGAAACGTCCCTTTTTCATGGAGACCGCACCGGTGAAGGCCCCCTTTTCATGGCCGAAGAGCTCGCTTTCCAACAGACTCTCGGCCAGCGCCGAGCAGTTGACCGCCACAAAGGGCTGATTACGGCGCGGGCTGTTGAAGTGGATCGATTTGGCCACCAACTCCTTGCCGGTTCCGCTTGGTCCTTCGATGAGTACCGTGGCCGTGGCCGGCGCCACCTTGCGAATGGTTTCGAAGATATCCTGCATGGCCTTGCTCTTGCCGATCAGGTTGCCGAAGCTGTAACGGTTCTCCACGGCGCTGCGCAACTGCCGATTTTCCTTGACCACCCGAAACATGGCAATGGCTTTGTTGACATAGAGAATGAGCTGTTCGTTGTCAAAAGGCTTGAGTATGTAGCTGTAGGCCCCTTTTTGCATGGCTTCCACCGCTTTTTCGACGGTCCCGTAAGCGGTCATCATGATGACCGGCAGCTCCGCATCGATGGTTTTAATCTTCTGGAGCAATTCAATGCCGTCCATCTTGGGCATTTTCATATCGGTAAGGACGAGGTCCACATCGGAGTGTTCCAGAACCGCCAGGGCTTCATGGCCGCTATTGGCCGTCAGCGCTTCAAAACCCTCGTCCTGCAATACTGCGCTGAGCACCAGAGGATAATTTTTTTCATCATCGACGATGAGAATCGTGTCCATATCGTTATCCCTCTTCTATAGGCAGCCGGATCGTCACACGCGCGCCGCCCTCCGGACGGTTTTCAATGCGCACCGCGCCCTGGTGGGCCTCGATGATGTTTTTGACGATGCCCAATCCCAGTCCGGTTCCCTTATCCTTGGTCGTGAAAAACGGATCCCAGATTTTTTCCATGTCCTTATCCGAGATCCCCGCTCCCTGATCTTCGACGGCGATCCAGAGGCTGTTGTTCGCCGATTTGGCTTTCACCGTGATTTCGCCGCCGCTGGGCATGGCCTGCATGGCATTGATGAAAACGTTTAAAAAGGCCTGATAGAGCATGTCCGCATCGGCCATGATGATCGGCAGTTCACCTTCGAAATTGGCATTGATATGAAAGCCGTCGGCGTGTGCCTGGGTTTCCAGGAGGCGGATATTTTTATCAATCACATCCTCGATGCGACAGGCAAACCGATTGGGGTTTTTGGGTTTGGCGAAGTTCAAAAAGTCGGTAATGATATGATTCAGGCGCGTCGATTCCTCGATGATGATGTTGGGGATCTGGATCATCGGATCGGTGGCGGGTATTTTTTTTCGTAGCAACTCCGCCGAACTGCTGATGATTCCGAGCGGGTTGCGGATCTCGTGAGACACCCCGGCCACCATTTCACCCAGCGAAGAGAGATGCTTGGCGCGGCTGAGCTGTTCCTTGAGCTTGAGCTGTTCCTGGGCTCTTTTCTGGATGATTCCCTCGCCGCGTTTGACCACGAAGATCATGACCAGAAAGAGAATGATCATCACAACGCTGATGGTGATCATGGTCATGATTTGGTAGCGAAATATCTCCTTGTAATCGTTGGAAAGATCCTGGACGATCTCCACCACCCCCAGCACCTCGCCCGCCACCGGGCTGAGGGGCTTTTCCATGCGCAAGGCGGCGAAAGTGATGATTTTAATCTCTTCGGGCACCCCGAAAAACAGCTCCCAGAAGCTGCCCTTTTGAATCAGCCTGGAGGTCGGCCGCCCTTCCAGGGCGTTCTGGTGGCTCGTGCCGCCGAGATTTTCGAGTCCGATCAACTCCTTGGAAAAGCTGTAAGCGATGACATCGCGGACGCCGTAGATGTTGACCATATCCACCTTGAAACTGTGCAGGGTGCTACGCACCACACTGTCCATGCGTTCGTACTGGTCCTTGTGGCGCAATTCGATCTTCCCGAACTTGATGCCCACCGGAAGAATGAATTGCATGAAGACCTGGTGGTTGAGATTTTCAATGAGTAAAAGGGCATAGGCTTCGCTCTTGGATAATTGCATGGTGCGAATCCAATGCGTGTTGAGGATGGAGAGAATGATCGTGCCAAAGAAAATCAGGACCAGGCTCGAAAGCGAAAAATATTTCACCAGTCGAAAAGGCTTGGCGCGTTCGGACGAGGGGGTCGGTGATGCCGCCGGCAGCTTCAGTTCATTCAAAAAGGGTCGCATATACCTCTATGGCTGGCACACGGTCTTGCGTGCAGGATGGGGCCGGTCGCGATAGCGATTGACGACGCGTCCCGTTTGTTGACGCCCGGCCCACTTGACCGTCCAATTGTTGACCTTCACCGCGACACGGTATTGTTATACGATTTTATACGCCTGTGACATCTATTTATATATAACTTAGGGATCTTTGGGCCATCACATGCGATTTGTTCATGTTATTCATGCTTTTCTTCAAAATGGCCTAAAGTTTGCAATTTCGTGGTCGATGACTTGGATATGCGCTGCCGCGAAATGAATGGAACCGAAACGAAGCGCGCGTGACCCCAGCACCGGAAACGTCAATGGCCGTAAAAACAAATCTTAGCGCATCATATCCAATGGCACAATATATTGTTGTGTCAAAAAGTGTCACACAATATGGCCTAAATAAACAAAATTATATATAAATTATGCATAATTTTACTTGACACCCAAATTTGCTTCAATGAGGATAAGGCTAACAGCAGAGAATCGTTAAAGGAGATGGTTTTGGTCGATGGCCAATACACAAATTCTAAAATACGGATAGGCAAAAAATTGAACATGGCTAAGAATTCATTAAAAAAAATTCGCGAATCTCTTTTGATGAGCAAATCCGAATTAGCCAGAGAAGCAAATGTGTCACCGATCACCATTACGCGAATCGAGCAGGGAAAACCTTGTCGGATGGAAACCAAGCGTAAGATATTACTGGCCCTTGGATATGGTTTATCGGATGCGAAAAAAATCTTTGGCGAGTGAGAGTAGACTATGTTTGGTACCAAGAATCGATTGGTAGGACTCGATATCGGCTCCAAGGCAATTAAGGCCGCCGAGATAATCGAAGGCAAAAAAGGCTACACCCTGTCCAAATTCGGGATGGTCGACATCGCACCGGGTTTGATCGAAGACGGCGCCATCAAGGACCCGGAGGCGGTGGCAGAGGTGTTGCGTAACCTTTTCAAATCCTATGGCATCAAAAACCGCGCTGTGGCCATCTCCATCGGCGGCTATTCGGTGATCGTCAAGAAGATCAGCGTGCAAACCGCAAGCGAGGAGCAGCTTCAGGACACCATCCACTTCGAGGCCGAGCAATACATTCCCTTCGATATCAACGACGTCAATCTAGACTTCCAAATTCTGGGCGAAAGCGAAAACAATCCCAACCAGATGAATGTGCTTCTGGTGGCGGCCAAGAAAGAGATGGTCAACGACTATGTCCATCTGGCGGAGTTGGCCGGACTGGACCCGCGCGTCATCGATGTGGACGCCTTCGCCTTGCAGAATGTTTTTGAAATCAACTACGAGCCCCAGTCCGATGAGAATATCGCCTTGATCGACATCGGGGCCAGCAAAACCTCTCTGAACATTCTCAAAGGGGGCAATTCGGTCTTCATGCGCGATGTGTCCCTGGGTTGCGGGCAGATCAATCAGAAAATCGCCAACTTGATCGATTGCTCCAGCGAAGAGTCCGAGGCGATCAAATTCGGTGAAGGCAGCGACAAGATTTCGGCCGAGGACCTGTCGGATATCATCTCGTCGGTCGTCACCGACTGGTGCACGGAGATCAGACGGGCCCTGGACTTTTTCTACTCCACCTACCCCGACGATCATATCAAGAAAATCGTTCTCAGCGGCGGCGGCGGCAATATCCAGGAACTGCGTCAGCTGCTGGCGGTGGAGACGTCGGCCGAGGTAAGTACCATCAACCCGTTCCAGCATTTTTATGTCGACAGCGAAAAATTCGATACCGAGTATCTTGAAAAAATCGCCCCCCAGGCATCCATATGCATGGGGCTGGCCACCCGCAAAATGGATGACAAATGATACGCATCAATTTACTTCCATATCGTGCAGCCCGGAAAAAAGAGAACATTCGCTACCAGGTGAATGTGTTCATTATGTCGGTGGTTTTTGTGGGCCTGCTGATTTTTTGGGCCAACTCCTATCTCAGCGGAAAGGTGGATGACCTCAATAGCGAGATCACCAGCACCCGCGAACAGGTGGCCAAATATCAGCAGATCAACAAAGAGATCGACGAGATCAAGAAGAATCTGGCCGTCCTGGACAAGAAGATCCAGGTGATCGAATCGCTGGAAAGGGACCGCAAGGCACCCGTTGAAAACTTGGATGCGCTCTATCAGGTCGTGGTGGAGAAACGCATGTGGTACACCCAGGTCGAGGAGCAAGGCGGTGGCTTCAAGGTGAGTGGCATCGCCGTGGACAACCAGACCGTGGCCGACTACATGACGCGTATCGAAAAGTCGGAGCGATTTCAGGGGGTGCGTCTGGCGGCGATCAAGCATCAGACGATCAAAGCCGGAAAAGAGCTGAGCCTCAAGCAGTTCGATGTCAACTTTCAGGTAAAGCCACCCGAACAAGCGACCGGTGAGGTTAAACAGAAATGAAAAAAGGTAACACGTCAAGCAGCGCACTGGCGTCCCTGTTTGAAAAGATTGAAGGCTTGAGCAAACCCCAGCGCATCGGGATTTATGCAGGTGTCCTGGTGGTGATCATCGGGTTGTCGATCTGGCTGCTCCTCTATCCCAAGCACGACAAAATCGGCACCTTGGAAAAACAGCTCGCTTCGGTTCAACAGGAGCTGGCCAAGGCCAAAAAGAATGCGGCCGAGCTCAACGACTGGCGCAATAAGATGAAGCAGAAAGAGGCCCAGTACAAACAGGTGATGCGAGCCCTGCCGGAAAACGAGGAGATTCCCTCTCTTATCACTGGCATTTCCCAGGCGGGAAAGGATGCGGGGTTGGAATTTCTGCTCTTTCAACCCAAGCCGGAGAATCGCAAGGATTTTTATGCCGAGATTCCCGTGGATATCAGTGTGAGCGGCACCTACCATCAGGTGGCGGTGTTCATGGACAAGGTCGCCAATCTGCCGCGCATCGTCAACGTCCGGAATATCAAGATGGCCCCCCAATCCAAACAGGACGGGGGCAACACTTTGACCACGGTCTGCCAGGCCGTGACATACAAATTTGTCGAACAGGCCCCTGCGCAACCCAAAAAGGGCGGAACCAAGAAGAAAAAGAGATAGGTGACGGCGAATATGAAGAGGCAACTGATGGTACTGCTGTTCAGGTGGGGAGTGATCTTGATGCTGATCAGCCTGCTCGGATGCGGGGAGAAGGCGCCTCCGGCCCCCCTGCCCAAAGCCACGAGCAAGAAGATTTCGGTGCAGCCGACGCCGGTTCCGGCCCCGGTCACGCCCGGTCCGCAGACCGAAGCGTCTCCCCAGGCGCAACCTTCGGCTCCCGATGTCGCGCCGGTTGCGGCCCCCTCTGCCGAAACTTCCGAGTTGATCCAGGCGTCTTTGCAAATCGCAGGCAGTTACAATCCCGATGGGCGCTTCGATCCCTTCGAACCGCTTTTCAAAGAACAGCCTGATGTTCAGGAAACACCCAAGGCGACGGGCAAACGCGAAAAGCGTAAACCCCAGACGCCCCTGGAGCGCGTGGCGCTCAGCCAGCTCAAGGTGACGGCCATCATCCGATCTCCCAGCGGAAACCGTGCCCTGGTGGAAGACGCCACCGGCAAGGGCTATGTGGTCAAAAAGGGCACCTATGTCGGATTGAATGCGGGTCAGGTGGTCGATATCGACAAAGACCGCATCGTGATCGAGGAAGAGGTCGAGAACGTGATGGGAGAGCTAAGGATCGAAAATTCGGAGTTGAAACTTCAGAAACCTGCTGGAGAGTTTTAATATGACAACGAAAATTGCAAGAATTGCGGCCCTGATTGTATTCACCCTCGGCATGGCGGTCATGTTCTTCGGATGCGCGTCCCAGCCTGGCCCCAAGGCGGCTGCGGCACCGGAGGCCTCGGCGCCTTTGACGGCCATATCATCGATTGCAGCCGTTGAGACAGATGAGGGCGTCCAGGTGACCATTACGGCCGACCGGCCCCTGACCTTTTCTTCCCTCAAGCAGCCCGATCCCTTGGCCGTGGTGCTCTATTTTCCCGAGACCACCGCCGGACAGGCCCAGATCAACCGGCCCGGTTCGATCGATCTGATCCCATTGATTTCGGCGCGCCAGGGCAATGGTCAGCGTACGGCGCGGGTCGAAATCCAACTGGCCGGGGACGCCAGTTACACAGCGGTTCAGGAAGGCAATGCGGTTCAGGTGCGCTTTGCCAAGATGACCACTGCCGCCAGCGCCCAAGCGGATGTTGCGCCGTTGCCGGCGACCGCCGCTGCTTCGACTGAAACCTTGTCCCAGGAGACGCCAGTCCGCACACCGTCCAATCAGCCGGTCATCAAGAGCGGCGGTCAGGCGCCAGCTTCCGGGGCCTGGGTCAACAAGATCGATTTTCTCAGCGAGGCCGAGGGAAAGTCCACATTAGTAGTCGGTACCACTCATGCCGTGGACTACCGCCTCGAAAAGGTCGGCCCGCGGCAGCTCCAGATTCGACTGCTCAACACGCGTATTCCGTCCTATCGGCAGCGGCCCCTGATCACCACCCGTTTTACCAGTGCCGTGGATCGAATTATGCCCACCCAATCGTCTCAAGCGAAGAACGAATCCATCGTTTCCATCGAACTGCGCGAGGCGGTGCCTTATGTGGCCGAGCAGGCCGACAACATGTTGATGGTCCATTTCGAGGCGTCCAGCGTGCCGCCCAAGCCGCTCGAGCAAGCCAATCTGCCGGATTGGAAGCGTGTGCTCAGCGATACCGAAACCGCGAGTGTACCTTCCTCCGCACCTGCCGGCGATGCCTTGGCGCCCCTGCCCGCCGCCTCGCCGACCCTGGCCGCAATGGGAGACACGGCACCGCAGATGATGAGTGTGTCGGAGAAGGCGCAAATAGAAGATGCAGAAGTACAATCCATGCTCGGCTATCAGCGCAAGGTGTACACCGGTGAAAAGATCGCCCTGGATTTTTACGAAACCGATATCAAGAATGTCTTCCGCATCCTGCGGGAGGTGAGCGGCAAGAACTTCGCCATCGACAAGGATGTCACCGGCAAAGTGACCATGACCCTGGACAAGCCGGTACCCTGGGACCAGGTGCTCGACCTGGTGCTCCGCATGAACCAGCTGGGTATGGCCAAGGAGGGAGACATCGTTCGCATCGCCACCCTGGAAACGCTCAAGGCCGAGGATGACCTGCGCAAGGCCAAGCTGGAAGCGTACCGAAAGGCGCGAGAGGAGGTCAAAGCTCTGGAGCCTCTGGTCACCAAGTACATTCCGGTGAGCTATTCGAATGCCGCCGGCGAGATTCAACCCCATATCCAGAATATTTTGACCAAGGACCGGGGCAGCGTCAGCGTGGACGCGAAAAACAACCAGATCATCATTACGGATACAGCAGAAATCGTGCGGCAGGCCCAGGAGATCGTGCGCCGCATCGACAAGGTGACCGCCCAGGTGGTGATCGAGGCGCGCGTGGTCGAGGTCAACGATAACTTTTCCAGAGAACTGGGTATCACCTGGGATTTGAATTATGGTCCGGGTTTGCTCGGCGATTATATTACCAGCACCGACATGGCCATGAATTATCCATCCGAGGGCAACTCCTCAATCGGTATCAATTTCGCAAGATTGACGGGCGTACCCTTTGTGATCAATGCCCGGCTCAATGCCCTCGAGACCACGGGTGAAGGAAAGATTCTGTCATCGCCCAAAATTTTGACTCTGGACAACAAAAAGGCCAGGATCAAGCAGGGCGTCGAATACCCCTACCTGGAGCGTGACTCCTCGGGTGGTTCTTCGGTCAAATTCAAGAATATCGATCTGCTGCTGGAAGTGACCCCGCATGTCACTCCGGATAACCGGATTTCGATGATGATCTACATCACCAAAAACGACGTGGCCGGCATTACGGCCGGCGTGCCGTCGGTGGCTACGAACGAAGCCCAAACAGAATTACTGGTCAACGACGGCGACACCATCGTCATCGGCGGCATCATCAAATCGACAGAAACCAAGGGTCAGGACGGTTTCCCTGGGTTGGCTAGCATTCCGATCCTCGGCTGGGCCTTCAAAAATACGACCAAGAAAAACCAGAGCAATGAATTGCTGATTTTCATCACGCCGCGTATCGTCCAACTGGAGCAGGTCGTGGCTGCACAGAAGTAACGAGGAAGTTAAAAAAAACTTGGAAACAACAGTAATGACAAAATCACAATGGGCTGACAGGAGGACCGATTGATGCGATTCAGGAAGGTGATAATTCCGCTTATGATTTTAGGAGCCATTTGGCTATCTGCTTGTGGGGGCGGCGGCTCGGACGGCCCCTTGGATGAGGTCGGTCAGCGCTATACGGCTAGCCTGTTTGTTCTGGATAATGACGAATCGGTTATTCAAATTGATATGATTCAGAGTGATTGTGATGGTGAGCCTGAGGAGTACTCCGATACACTTGCAGAGGTTGATATCAGTGTGGACGCAGATGCCCCTGGCATTACCTTAAAAAGGTATACTATTGATTATGAGCCGCTCGAGAACGAGTTTTCCGGTGGCAGTTATGATTCACCAGAATTGATTTCCTCACCAATAGTTGGCTATGCCACTTTTAGTTTGGGATCAGGTGAGAGTGGTACGATAGGCGAGTTTACGTTCATCTCCATAGAAATCAAGGATAAATTTGCTATCGAGATGGGTTGGTTAACCGAATCAGTGCCAGGCTCTGGAATATACGATGTTTATGATCCACCTGGTTTAGGTGAACCGCGTGGCGCAAGGTATAATGTTGTCATGAGATTGGAATTTGAAGATATCACAGGCAATGAAAAGGTCATAAATGTTGAACGAACAGTCTATTTTAGAAACTATGATAATTGCTAGGAAAGGTCTAATTTAAGTTGATGGCTGAAAAATGATCGATTGAAGTTCCCACGCTTCGGCGTGGGAACTTCTTGGTCAGAAAGCTTCAAAGAGTAATGCTATCGTCCTGTTCCCAACCGCTGTTTTGCCTTTAAAGTCAATTCGCTTTCCTGCGGCGCCAGATCCACCACCGTTTCATACGAGGACCGCGCCTGCTCGATCTCTCCGGTCATCAGATAAGCTTCCCCCAGATGAAAATGAATCTCCGCAACATTGGGTGCCAGTTGGACGGCCTGCTCCAGGTAGCGCAGGGCCAGGCGACCCTGATTCATCGCCAGGTAGGTGCGGCCCGTGCCAAAGAGGGCGTTGACCAGGTCGGGTTGCAGCTTGAGCGCTTCCTTGTAGTAGTTTAGCGATGTCGGGTAGTCGCCTTTCCGGTAGTAGGCCAGCCCCAGGTTGGAGAGCGGAAACTGGGGCGTGGCGTAGAGGGCGTCCCTGGTGATCTCCTTGAAGGTTTCGATGGCCTTGTCCCACTCTTCCACAGCCAGGTAGGCGGCGCCTAAATTGTTGCGGGCCGGGGTGTAACTCGGCTTCAGGGCAACGGCCTTCTGAAAGTGGCTGATGGCGTCGGGCATGCGCTTTTTGGCCATGTAGCACAATCCCAGGCTGTTTTGCACGAAGGGGTCCTCAGGGTTCAGCGATTCGGCCTTGATGAGTTCGCGCAGGGCCGAGGTGTAATCGCCCTGGCGCATATAGGCTTCGCCGATCTCCCGTGTGGCGGAAGCCAGTTGCTCGTCTCGTTGGGCCTCCTGCCCGCTGCAGGACCATAAAAGGCCGGCCAGAATCAAGGTCGCCAGGAGCATGCCATAGTACTTCATCGTTGGCCCGTTGGGGGTAAAGTGCAACCGGGTTTTGAAAGAAGTGGAAAGTATGAAAGTATGAAAGTATGAAAGTGAAGGTATTCTGTCGATTTTTATCATGATGACTCCGTATTGCGTGTCGATTATTGCGAAACGGCTTGGACTACCATGTGATCACTGCGATGCCCTCGGCGCTGAGCAGGTCGGTCACGGCTGAATGCAGGTCCGCGGCCGAGAGCAGGGTGCGGCTGGCCTGGGCGTCGGTATATAGAAGACCCTGGACCGTGACCAAGGTGTTGTACTCGGACAAGCGCCGCGCCGCCGGCAGCGTCGGGTTTTCGGAGTAGGATAACCCCAGGCCGTCCAATATCTTGCGGACCATGGCCGTGAAGGTGTCGTCGGCGCTGATCTGAACCACCTGCATGCCCGATGCGCCGATGGCCTTAAGGGCATCGCCGTATAGATTGCCGAAATCCACGAGGATCTCTTTTCCGCTGGGTGCCGAAACCAGATTGGCATAGGCTTGGATCTGGATCCCGGCATAGGGAAAGGTGACGGCCACATCGGGCGCATAGGTAAATCCGAGCGCCCGGCAGAGACGCTGGGCAAAATCCTTCTGACCGGTCGGGGCGATGGCGAGAATGTTTTTCACCAGGTGACGTTGACCGGCGTCAGCCGGGTCGGCCGTGACAGCCTGGCCACCGGGGAACACTTCCTTGAGTTCGATGCCGTTCTGGGCGAGATAGCGGCGAATGGATTCCGGGGTCTGCTCGTCCGGTCCGGCGATGGGCGTGATGCAGAGCCATCGCTGATCGGCCAGCGTCTTAACCCACTTGGCGTGAACCGTGACCTGCACCCCCGCGGCGGTGAAGCCGACCTCGCTGCGGTTCTGATCCTCTGCCCCGCCAATGGCTTCGAAGATGGCGGCTACAATTTCTTCCACCGACGCTTGCTCATCATAGGTGACCACTTTGCCTTCCGGCCAGTTGGATTTGAGTGTTTCCGGGTCGATGCCCATGATGCGGCCGTCGCGCGTGAAGAGCATCTTTTGATCGGGAAGCGTCAGCATGGGGTGTCGGGAAAGGTCGACCTCAAAGTCGTCGCCCTCAGGTTGAGGGATGAAATAGGTGCCCTTCTCGTTGAGTTGACCGCCGACCGTGGCGGCCGCTTGAACCAGTGCGCTGGGTGGCGTTTCGGGCTCGGGCGCCGGCAAGCCGCTGGTGGGCAATGGCCGGCCCGCTGCTCCTGCGGCGCCGGTAGTGCCCATGTCGATGGTCTCGCGCAGATTGCCTTCCGCGTCGTACATGGCCGCATACCACTCTTTTTCGCGGATGGCCGGGTCGGGCAGGTAGACGTTCTGGCCCGCATAAATCTTATCGAGGTTTTCGATTTGCGGATTGGCGGCCTGGAACAGCTTGACCCCCTCTTGGAAGGAGCGGCTGCCATAGCGGCCATAGTATTTGGCAACCAACTGGGAGACCGTGTCACCACGCTGCACGGTGTAAGACATGGCGTTTTGCAATACGGCCTCGGTCACCTTGGTCAGGGTAACGAAAGGGATGGTGACCACGCCGCTGGCCTGGCCGGACAAGGTGCCGTGCTCGAGTTTGCGCAACGGGATATCGATGGCCTGGCCCGGCCGGAGAAGATTGATGTCGGTGACATGGGGGTTGAGACGCTGAAAAATGCCTAAAAAATCCCGAAAATCTGCGTGGGCGATCTCCCCTTTCTGACGGAAGATTTTGAGAATCCAGTCGTTTTTCTGGACTACGTACGGTTCACAGAGGATATCCCACCCGCGGTCGTAGCGAACGATGTAGTTTTTGTAGATCATGCTGCTGGCGTCTGCCGGGCGGCCTGCCCCGATCAGCGGCAACAACAAAACCAGCAGCAACAGCCACCGAACCAGCCGGTGACCTCCGAGAGCGATAGCCCTAGTGGATTTAGTTTTAAGCGTAATCATCCTTTGCGCGCATGTTTGGGGCTCAGGTTTAAATCATCGGCGATGGCCTCTGTCACTGCTTTGACGAAAAGGTCGAATGCCGGCCCGGCGAGCGGTCTGCCCGGGGCCGGGAATTGATCCAGGTGGTCGGGGTGGAGGTAGACCGGTGCATTGATCAGCTTGGGATCAGGGGTTACTTCGAACTCCGGGGGCATGGCATTTTCGAAATACATATCCTGAAATCCGCTGAATTTCAGGGCGTGGGCCGTGGAATCGATCACGGCCACCGTGGAACGGTCCACCAGGCCGCGATCCACGGCCTGTTTGAGCCCGGCCAGGCTTTCACCACCGTGGGTACATGCGATATGGCCGTTTTTGTTGGCTCGCAGGTGCCAATCCATGATCTCCTGCTCGCTGACTTGGATGAAATGAATCCGTTGACGCCCGGCCATCTCGTTGTAGCTGTCGACCAGGCGGATGACACGCGGCATGGAGACCGGGTTGCCGATCATGGCCGCCTGGGCGACCGATGGCCGAACGGTCTGGGCCTTGAAACACCGCTTATTTACGTCGGGTTCCCGGTAGTATTGGTAGACCGGGTCGGCGTGAGCCGACTGCACGCCGACGATCAGGGGCAGGTCGGAAATCAGGCCGACCTGATAAAATTTGATGAAACCGCTCATCACAGCGGTGATGTTGCCGGCGTTGCCGATGGGCACCACGACGACCTTGTCGGCCATGTCGTATTCGAAGGCCTGTGCGATTTCGTAGGAGTACGACTCCTGGCCGAGGATGCGCCACGCGTTTTTAGAGTTGAGCAGGGCCACTTCGTACTGTTCGGACAGGGCCTCGACCACCTTCATGCAGTCGTCGAACACCCCCGGAATTTCATAGACCCGGGCGCCGCTGCCCAAGGGCTGGGAAAGCTGCTGGGGGGTCACCTTTTTGTGCGGCAGCAACACCGCCGATTTGATGTGGGGCCGCAAATAGGCGGCATACAGTGCCGCCGCCGCCGAGGTGTCACCGGTGGAGGCGCATACCGCCAGGATATCCGTTGCCTGGCCGCTTTGAATCAGAAAGTTGATGTAGCTCAGGGCGCTGGCCATGCCGCGATCCTTGAAGGAGCCGCTGGGATTCTGGCCGTCGTTTTTATAGAAGAAGCGCATGCCCACGCACGCCTGGAGATGGGCGTTGGCCTCTACCACGGGCGTATGCCCCTCACCCAGGTAGACGACCGCGTCCAGGGGGATCACCGGTCCGATGAATTCGTGGTATCGGTAAATGCCTTTGAGGGCCGGCAGGGTGAGCATGGCACGGTAATCGAACAGCTGACGCCATCGTTCCGGTAGTATGGCCTTGAGACGATGGAACTGGTCGTCATAGAGCAGCAGGACCCGCCCGCATTCGGGACAGGTATAGAGCAGTTGGTCGATTCCGAATTCGCTATCGCAACCCAGACAGCGATAGATCAAACGTCCCGACGGCTTGGGAATCAGGAGGTCGCGGATCTGCTCGGGAAACTGTTCCGGCATCATGGCGCGATCTTCTCCTTTCCCCCCATGTAGGGCCGCAGGGCTTCGGGAATCACCACCGATCCATCGGCCTGCTGATAATTTTCGAGAACGGCGGCCACCGTGCGTCCCACGGCCAGGCCGGAACCGTTGAGGGTGTGGACCAGCTGGGTCCCCTTCTGACCCTTGCGTTTGAAACGGATATTGGCCCGCCGTGCCTGAAACGCCTCGAAATTGCTGCAAGAAGAGATTTCGCGGTACATGTTCTGAGCCGGCATCCACACCTCTATATCATAGGTTTTGGCCGCAGAGAAGCCCAGGTCTCCGGTGCACAGCGTCACCACCCGGTAAGGCAGACCAAGGCGTTGCAGGATCGTTTCGGCGTTCTGCAACAGGCGCTCCAGCTCCTCATAGGAGTGCTCCGGTTCGACGAATTTGACGAGTTCCACCTTGTTGAACTGATGTTGGCGGATCAGTCCGCGCGTATCCTTGCCATACGAACCCGCCTCGGAACGGAAGCAGGGGGTGTAGGCCGTGTAGTAGACGGGCAGCTGTTCCTCGGTCAGGATCTCACCCTGGTGAATATTGGTCACCGGCACCTCGGCGGTGGGAATGAGGAAGTAGTCCCAGTTTTCCAGTTTGAACAGGTCTTGTTCGAACTTGGGCAATTGGCCGGTGTGGGTCATGGACTGGCGGTTGACGATAAACGGCGGCAGGACTTCGGTATAACCGTGTTCATTGGTGTGGATGTCCAGCATGAAGTTGATCAGGGCGCGTTCCAGGTGGGCCCCGGCACCCAGATAGAGGGGGAATCGCGCCCCGGCGATTTTGGCGGCGCGGGAGAAATCCAGGATCCCCATCTGTTCGCCGATGTCCCAGTGCCCCTTGGCCTGGAAGTCGAACTCGGGCGGTGTACCCACGGTTTTGAGGACCGGATTGTCCTTTTCGTCACGACCCACCGGGACCGACGGGTCGGGGATATTTGGGATACCGAGCAGAATATCGCCTATGATCTGCTCGTGGGCGGCGAGCTCTGTTTCCAGCTGTTTGATGCGGTCTCCCACCGATCGCATTTCAGCCATCTGCGCTTCGGCCGCCTGGCCCTTCTTTTTCAATTGGGCGATCTGCTCCGAGGCCACATTTCGTTGGTGACGTAACTGCTCGATGTCGTTAAGCACGGCGGATCGCTGTGCATCGGCGCGGTTGAATGCCTCCCAATCGGCGGTACCGCCTCGATTTTCGACCGCTTTTTGAACAGTTGGCAAATTTTGTCGCACAAACTTGATTTCTAACATGGGAGCCCCTATATTAGGCGAAATTTTTTTGCTGATAACCGGATCTTATGCGGAAAAAGATGGCCTCGGTCTTGCCAGCCAACGAGGAAGACGAGGCCAAACGTCAACAATGGCTCAGAATATACTGTAGGCATATGATTTAGTCAATGATTATTATGAGTTGACCTTGTCCGAGGTTGCCGCAAACGGTCTTTTTTTCACACCCAGTTTACCGGAGAACGCAATGGAGGAAATTCGAGAGAAGAAGCAGGACATCCGCAACGAAGTGGCACGCAAGATCTCCGCTTTGTCCGCCGATGAGGTGACCCAGCGCACCCGCGCGATAGAGAACCGGCTGTTTGAATTCGCTAATTTTTTAGAGTCCCGTATCGTTCTGTTGTATACCCCCGCCCCGAACGAAGTGGATCCACTTGAAATCATTAGAAGAAGCTACATGTACGGAAAGATCATCGTGTTGCCCGCATTCGATTCCAATTCGCGCAGCATGCGCCTGTTCAAGGTCGATGATTTGAACCGTGACCTGACTCAAGGCACGCGGGGCAATCTGGAGCCCAACCCCAAAAGATGCAAGTCGGTGCCCATCGATTGCCTGGATATCGCCATCATTCCCGGCGTGGCCATGGACGAAAAGGGGGGTCGCGTCGGACAGGGCAATGGCTATTACGACCGGTTGATTCCGGACCTGCCCATTACCACCCGCAAGGTGGGGTTGGTCTATGAGCTGCAGATTGTTTCGTCGGTTCCGCTGGAAAGCCACGATAAGCACGTGGATATTGTCATTACCGAAGATCGGGTGATCTATAAGATATAGCCCAGAAGATATAGCCCAGTAAAAAGCAAGGAGATTGAGCAGTTGCGGGGTCCTGGGGCCTCAATATGCGCTTGACCGTGTGCCTATGCTCTGATAGACGGTGGCCGGGAGTGGAAACGCCGATGAAGTTTGATCGTTTACGCAACGACATGGTCGAGAAGCAGATCGAGGCCCGGGGTGTTTCGGACCCCAATGTGTTGGCGGCCATGCGCAAAGTGCCGCGACATCTCTTCGTCAGTGAGGCCTTGATGGATCAGGCCTATAGCGATTTTCCCCTGCCCATCGGAGAGCAGCAGACCATCTCCCAGCCCTACATTGTGGCCGAAATGACCCAGGCTCTCCAGTTGACCAAGGACGATCGCGTTCTTGAGATCGGCACTGGATCGGGATACCAGGCGGCGATACTGGCCCAGATTGCCTTTCGGGTCTACACCATCGAACGCATTCACAGCCTCTATGTCAAGGCGCGCAAGCTTTTCGACCAACTCGGATACCACAACATCGTCACCCGTTATTCCGACGGTACATCGGGATGGCGGGACGAGAGTCCTTTCGATGCGATCATCGTGACGGCCGGGGCGCCCGAAATACCTGCCGTCCTGGTCAACCAGCTGGCGGTTGGCGGTCGAATGGTGATTCCCGTGGGCAACCAGTACAGCCAGGATCTGATCCGACTGGTGCGCGATGAGAGAGGAATCCATCAGGTCAATCTCGGCGGCTGCCGGTTTGTCAAGTTGATCGGGGAGCACGGCTGGAGAGAGCCATAGATGTTGCGACGGCTGTATGACTGGGTGCTTCATTGGGCCGATACACCTTACAGCACATGGGCCCTTTTCTTTCTCTCCCTGGCCGAAGCCTCGTTTTTTCCAATACCCCCGGATGTGCTGCTCATCGCCCTGGCCGTGGCCAAGCCTGCCAAGGCATTGCGCTATGCATGGGTGTGCGCGTTGGGATCGCTCGTGGGCGGCTGTATCGGATACGCCATCGGCTATGGCTTCATGACCGGCATCGGCCAGCGCATCGTGGAGCTTTACGGCTTTGCCGACAAGGTCGACTATATCGGCGATCTCTACCAGCGCTACAACGCCTGGGCGGTGGGCATTGCCGGGTTCACTCCGATTCCCTACAAGGTGTTTACCATCGCGGCAGGGATGTTCCGGATCGACTTCGCCGTCTTTGTGCTGGCCTCGCTGGTTTCCCGTTCGGCGCGTTTTTTTCTCGTCGCCGGATTGATTTACAAATTCGGTCCCGGCATCCAGAGGATGATCGATCGCTATTTCGACCTCATGGCGGTCACCTTCGTGGTGTTGCTGATCCTGGGTTTTGTCGGGATCAAATACTTTTTTTAGCCGCGGCCCATTCTGCATTTTCTTTTTCAGTTCAGCCCGCAGACCCCTCAGAGGTCCTTGACCAGGCGATTGGCCGGTGCCTTCCGGATGTCCTGTTCCAGGTTGTCCAACACTTCCATCATGCGTTCAACCCCTTGCCCGGCTGACACAAGCCGCGTCTCCGGGGCTGCGTCGCCCAAGGGCAACAGTACATCGGCCACCGTTATGCCATGAATATCCCGGGCCGGTTGATAGCCGATCTCTTCCGCCGTTACCATTTCGACCGCGGAGACGATGTTGCTTTTGACCAGTTGATCGATCAATAGATCGACCAGCCCGGGGGGCCACGCGAGACGCTCCGCGATTTCCCGGATGGGGAGGGGCGGGCCGCCGTTTTCAAAATTGGAGACGATCAACCGCAGTACCGTCAGGGTATGCGATTTCCGCGTGCGAACATTCATTTCCTGGAAATCGACCTGCATGGCATGGGCATCCACATGCTGATGGGCATAGGCGAATTGCGCACCCATGAGCACGATCATCCAACTTAAATACATCCAGATGAGGAAAAAGGGCAGCGCGGCGAAGCTGCCGTAAATGGCGTTATAGTTGGACAGAAACACCTGGAGGTGGATATAGACCCATTGGGTGATCTGAAACAGCGTACCGGCGAACATACCGGCCAGCAGGGCCGAGGAAAACCGAACGCGCGTGTTGGGCAGAACGATATAAATGAGAATGAACAGGAGCCATGTCAAAGCGAAGGGCAGCAATCTGAGCATCAGAAAAATCACCGGGCTGGCCATTTTGAGCAGGGCCAGCCGGCCGGTGATGGCCTCGACCTGGGCCATGATAAAGAGGTTGATGCTGCTCGAAAGGATGACCAGCAGCGGGCCGATGACCAGGATGGCCAGATAGTCGGTGAATTTGCGGACGAAGGAGCGGGATCGGACCTTCCAGATGTCGTTGAGCGTGCCCTCGATGTGGTTGAGAACCTTGACGGCCGACCAGAAGAGCAGCATCACCCCGATGCCGGCGATCAAGCCGCCCTGGGTGTTGGCCAACAGCGAGCGGGCAAACGTGATAATTTTGTCCACAACCACTTCCTGGCCGGCCAACTGCTGATAAAACATCTTTTCCAGGCGTTGCTCCAGGCCAAACCCCTTGGCGATGCCAAAGGCCATGGCGGCCACCGGCACGACGGCCAGCAGGCTGTAGAACGTCAGGGCCGACGCCCGCAAGGCGCAGTCGTCACGCACGTAGCCTTGAACGGTCAACAGCAGGACGCGCATGGGTTTGAGCAAGAGGGCCCTGACCGTGGGGAGATCGCTCTTGTCCAGACGCCAGATTTCGGTTTCGAGGAACCGGATGATGCGGGTTTTGGCCTTTTCCATTGCGATATCGATGCTCGCCTGGCCGGCAGAGAACCGCACGGCCCAGGCGAGTGAGTCGGTATACAGAACAACACCGAGGATCTATAGGCCCACAGTGGGCGTGTCGAGAAGCTAGAACTGGGCCTCTTCGGTGGATCCTTTCAGGGCCGCCACCGAGGATAGGCCTTCGGTGATGCTGTTGAGCACACGGTCGAAATAGCCGGTGCCCACGAATTTCTGGTGGGTGGTGGCCATGTAGCCGTCCTCTTTGCCATGTGCGAACTCGGCCTGCTGAAAACGGGCATAGGCGGCCATGCCTTCGGTTTTGTAGCTGTGGGCCAGGTCGAACATGCCCAGGTTCAGGGTATGGAAGCCGGCCAGGGTCACGAACTGGAACTTGTAGCCCATTTCGGCCAATTCATTTTGAAAGTTGGCGATGAGCTGGTCGTCCAGGTGAGCCTTCCAGTTGAAAGAGGGCGAACAGTTGTAGGCCAGGAGCTTGCCGGGAAATTTGGCGTGAATGCCTTCGGCGAAGCGCCGGGCCTCGACGATGTCGGGTTTCTGGGTCTCGCACCAGATGATGTCGGCATAGGGGGCGTAGGCCAGACCGCGGGCAATGGCCAGGTCGATGCCGGCGTTGATATAGTAAAACCCCTCGGACGAGCGCGGCTGATCGAGCAGGAACGGCTTGTCCCGTTCGTCGATGTCGCTGGTGAGCAGGCGGGCGGCTTCTGCGTCGGTGCGGGCGATGAGCACGGTGGGTACGCCGCATAGGTCCGCTGCCAGACGGGCGGCAATCAGCTTGGTGATGAACTCCTGGGCCGGCACCAGCACCTTGCCGCCCATGTGGCCGCATTTTTTGGCCGAGGCCAGTTGATCTTCGAAATGGACGCCGGCGGCACCGGCTTCGATCATGTCACGCATCAACTCGAAGGCGTTGAGCGGCCCGCCGAAACCGGCTTCCGCATCGGCCACGATGGGGGCGTACCAATAGGGACCGTTTTTGCGGCCGTCGAGCACCTGGATCTGATCGGCGCGGCGCAGGGCATTGTTGATTTTGCGCACCACGGAGGGCACGCTGTTGGCCGGATAGAGACTTTGGTCCGGGTACATCTGGCCGGCCAGGTTGTTGTCGGCCGCCACCTGCCAACCGCTCAGGTAGATGGCCTTCAAGCCGGCCTCGATCTGTTGTACAGCCTGGTTCCCGGTCAGGGCGCCCAGGGCCGGGATGTACTTTTCCGTGTGCAGCAGTTGCCAGAGTCGCTGAGCACCGGCATCGGCCAGGGTGTGCTCGATCTTCAGGGTGCCGCGCAATTTCAATACTTCTTCGGCGCTGTAGGGCCGGACGATGCCCGTCCAGCGGGGATCGTTTTCCCATACATATTCCAGTGCGGAAATCTCGTCGGGAAATATTTCATGGCAAGAGAGTCGATCACAAAGGGCCTGGGCTTTTTCTGCGATGGTTTGCATAAACGAACTCCTTTCCTCTATTCGAGACGTTCATAGGCTTTCAAGGTTAAAAACTCTTCAAAGGACGGGTTTGCGATAATCTCTTCAAACAGGCCCCTTGCCTGTTCATAGGGAATCTCCTTGAATTGGCGTTCGCCCGCTGCTTTGCGGATGTCGGCAAGTTCTTCTTGCATGAGTTGACGCACCAGGGCCAGGGTCACCTTGCGGCCATCGTCCAGAATGCCCTCGGGATGATGAATCCATTGCCATACCTGGGCGCGTGCGATCTCGGCGGTGGCGGCATCTTCCATGAGGTTGTAAAGCGGCACGCAGCCATTGCCGTTGAGCCAGTGGGCCATATACTGGATCCCCACCGAGATGTTGTTTCGTAAACCGTTTTCCGTGATCTGGCCTCTGGGCACCTTGAGCAGATCCTTGGCGGTGATGGAGACATCATCGCGCAGCCGATCGACCTGATTGGGTGTGGGCATGGCTTTGTCGAACTCTTCTTTGGCGATGGCCACCAGGCCGGGATGGGCCACCCAGGTGCCGTCATGTCCATCGCTGGCTTCGCGCACCTTGTCTTCGCGCACCTTGGCCAATGCGATCGCGTTGGCCTTGGGATCGTCCTTGATGGGGATCTGGGCCGCCATGCCGCCCATGGCGTGGGCGCCGCGTCGGTGGCAGGTCTGAATCACCCGAAGGGCGTACGAGCGCATGCAGTGACGGGTCATGGTGATGAGCGACCGGTCCGGGAAGATGTAGCCGGGGACATTGCGGAACCGTTTGATGAAGCTGAAGATATAGTCCCAGCGTCCGCAATTGAGCGCCACGATGTGGTCGCGCAGTTCGTAGAGAATTTCTTCGGTCTCGAAAGCGGCCAGGATGGTCTCGATGAGCACGGTGACTTTGATGGTGCCTGGCGCGATCCCCATGGCCTGCTGGGACTGGAGAAAAATATCGTTCCACAGCCGGGCTTCCAGGTGGCTTTCGAGTTTGGGCAGGTAAAAATAGGGGCCGGTGCCGCGCGCCAGGAGCTTTTTGGCGTTGTGGTAGAAGTAGAGTCCGAAGTCGAATATCGAACCGGAAATGGCCTCGCCGTCCACGCGCACATGTTTTTCTTCCAGGTGCCACCCCCTGGGCCGCACCAGCAATACGGCGGTTTTGGGATTCAGCGCGTAGTGCTTTCCTTCCGGGCTGGTCAGTGAAATGGTGCCTTCCACTGCATCTCGCAGATTGATTTGCCCCTCGATGGTAGCCGGCCAGGTGGGGGCATGGGAATCTTCGAAGTCGGCCATGTAGGCCGATGCGCCGGAATTGAGCGCATTGATGATCATTTTACGGTCCACCGGTCCGGTGATCTCCACCCTGCGGTCCTGGAGATCGGCGGGCACCGTACCGATTTTCCAGTCACTCTCCCGGATTTCCCTGGTCTCGGGCAGAAAGTCGGGCAGTTGTCCGCCGTCGATCCGGCGTTGCCGCTCCTGGCGTTCGGCCAGCAGTTCAATGCGCCGGCCGTTGAAACGGCGATGCAGGTCGGCGACGAAGCGCAAGGCATCTTCAGTCAGGATGTCGTCGAATTGGGGCTGCATGGGACCCGCTATTTCGATTTCGTCAAATGAGCTGGGTACGGTCATGATGGTCCTCCGGAAGGTCCTGTCGGGTTAAGGTCGCCTGATGGCGGCCTGTGTCCAGATGGTGCATTCAAATGCGGAACGATGGATAATGGTCGCCGTGAAGGTCAGTCGATTGGCATGCGGAGGGCATGCGGTGGGCGGAAAAGCCCCACGGATTGCAGTGGCGTTCAGAGGGTTACCAACCCGGCGATGGAACTATAATAAGCGATGGCTTCTGGATGTCAACCAGGCTGTTTTTCACCCAGGGATTCTAACTGAATGCTATTCATTGGATCCGGCTCAACGTGGCACAGGTGGCCAGGGCCACATACGCCTGCGGTCCTATCGCCGGTTTGATGCAAACGGCGGCAAGCGGCCCAGACTGTTTGACCCCGGTGCAGGCCGGGGGAGTTTCCGGGCCGCCCGCCGTGCATGTTTCCGGCACTTGACCGCTTGGCGTGTGGCATCGGTCACCTGTGCCACCCAGGCCTGCCGCAACCGTTGCCATGCGAATTTTTGTATCAAACAACCTCTGGAAAGCAGGCCCTTCAGGGCGAATCACATTCAGTTAGAACTACTGGGTATCACCCGGCTTATAACAGCGGGCCGGGCCGTAACCGTTGCGCCTGGTTGTAAGGCAGGATCGGGGTCAGCGCGCCGGAGCGGATTTGCTCCTGGCTTTCGATCCAGAACTCGGGGGTTAATAAATCGGCGTGGTGTTTCATGAAGATGTCCCGCAGATCGGCAGGCATGGCCAGGAAGCGGGCGAACTCTTCGGGAAACACGTCGTTTTCAGCCACCATGTACCATGGTTCGGCAGCCATTTCATCTTCATACGCCCGGGCCTGGGGCAGCCAGCGGAAATGGCAGTCGGTCAGCGGGCACAATTCGTCGTAGTCGTAAAAAATGACCCGGCCTAACTGGGTGACGCCGAAATTTTTAAGCAGCATATCCCCTGGAAACACATTGATGTGCGCCAGGTCCTTGATCGCCCAGCCATAATCGATGACGGCCGTCTTGGCGTCGTCGGCATCGGCTTGTTTGAGGTAGATATCCAAGGGGGTGAGACGTCTTTCCACGTAGACATGGTGCAGGACGACCCGGTTGCCGTCGATGGTGGCGGTGCGCCGGGCACCGGTTTCAATTTCATTCAACAAATCCGGGGTAAAGCAGCAATCTTCGATTTCCAGGTTCTCAAAAGTCTGTACATCGATCAGACGTCCGGCCCGGTCGTGCCTGAAGACATAGTCGTACTTTTCCATAACCTGTTGCTGGGTGGCGTGCTTGGGAGAGGCGAAGCGGTCGCGGATCAGTTTGTAGATCAGGTTGTCCTGGGGCATGTTGAAGGCGATCATGACCATGCCCCGCTGTCCGGGCGAAAATTCGAAACGATCCAGGCCGCAGACCTCCCGATGGGCGATCAGATCACGGTACAGTTCGGTCTTGCCGTGCTTGTTGTATCCCAGTCCGATATAGAGTTCGGCGATGCGTTTGGTGGGCATCAGTTCTTTTAAAAAGCGCACCAGTTCACCCGGACATGCGGTTTGAACATGAAAATAGGTATGACTGAAGCTGAAGAGGACCCGGACCTCTTCCGTTCTGAGCAACAGGGCATCCACGTAAAGCCCGTTGGGACCGTTTCCTAACGCGAAAACCAGCGGCATCTGTACATTCGCCATGATCATGCGGCCGATCAGGTAGGCTCCCATCTCCCGGTAAAACAGAGATGCAACCATGTCGATGCGCAGGGTCGTCCGCGAATGACCGCCGCCAATGGCCTTGAGGCGGAGATTGACGCGTTCGGCGCACAGGCGGGCATCGGTCGCAGCGTCGGCAAAAGGCGTGCTCAGTTTGAAGCGGTCGATCAGGGTCTTGATGGTCTCATCGGTCACCTTGGAAACCTCCAGAGAGAACATCAGGGGATCATGATCGGACGGTGTGTCGGACGAGGGTTGGGGGGCAATGAATTCAAGATCCGGATCGATGCCGACCGTTTGCAGGATGCGGCGAATGACCGAGTTGTAGAATGTACAGGCCAGTTCGGCGTCATGACGATGATGCGCCCGTTCCTGGAAGTTTTGCTTTATCTTTCGCCAAACGGCAGGATTCTGGACCTGCGGGCCTAATAGCTCGATGAGTTTCCGAGACGCGTCCACCACGACCTTGGTGTACAAATCGAGCCGCCGAACCGTATCCTGGCGCATGCCAGGCCAGTCGCGCCGTTCGAAACGGACGGCGGCGCGCTGGGTGATATACGAAAATGCACGTGTGTACTTTCCATAGCCATTCCACACGAGATCGGATGCTTGGGCGACCTGGGCCTGCCTGTCGGGATGCATTCGAATTTACCTGCGCTTTTCTGGCTAGCCGATGGCAGCCGGTCTGCATAGCAATTCCGCATCGGTGGCGATTCTTCCGCAACCGTCACACACATATTTCATGGCGGATAATTTGGATTTGCACACATGGATCGGATCAATATCCGGTGCGCCGCAAAAACGGCACCGCTGCCTGTCGTTGCATGGGCAGCACAAATGTCCGGGCAGCTTGGCGACGGCACCGCACCGTTTGCATGTATAGCTCATGGCACACTCCTTTCGTCCATGCCGTTTCAGGTCATCGGAGAATAAGCGAAGCGCGTTGGTTCACAAATACCCTTCGGTCATGGATGCGCCTTGTGGTTTGATTTAATTTTATTTTATATTATAGGTTTTCAAAAAGTGATCGCAAGGGGGGCTGGCGCTTTGCCGTCGGGCTCCGGTTAACCATAAAAGGATACGAATCATGAGTTCTAAAGAGACGAGGCAACCCGTGGAAAAGCTCGAAGCCTTCGAATCCTATGCGGACTTTCTGCGTTATGTAGAGGCGCGATTCGATTTGCGACCGGGTGAACCGGAGGCCTTATACAGCGTCCTGGTTAAACTGCAGAACGTCGGTGCGGATCCGCTCAAGGCCATGGACGATTGCATTTACAAGATGGCCAAGCACGATTGCCACGACATGCTGCGTTTCATGATGCACGTGGAGAACATGGACCTTGCAGAGCTGAAGGAGGATCCATGAGACGAGAGACCCCCGGAAACGGCTCCGGACGATCCAAATTTACCTTGACACCCGGCCGCTTTTCATTGTTTTTAGGGTTGCGCGAAAAAATATCGCCATAAACATCATCGTCCCGAAATAACGCCCTTACTGACGACCAAGGAGGCTGTTTAATGAAAGCGAAAAGCGTCATCCTGCCCGCAAATGAGATACCCCGCAAATGGTACAATATCCTCGCCGATATCAAGATGAATCCTCCCCTGGGACCGGATGGCAAACCCATTCAGCCCGACGCTCTGGCGCCGGTGTTCCCCATGAATCTCATCGAGCAGGAGGTCAGCACCGAGCGTTGGATCGACATACCCGAACCGGTGCTCGACGTGCTCTCCATCTGGCGGCCGGGCGTCTTGACCCGCGCCGACCGTTTCGAGAAGGCGCTCGGAACGCCGGCCCGTATCTATTTCAAATATGAAGGCGCCAGCCCTCCAGGCAGTCACAAGCCCAACACCGCCGTTCCCCAGGCCTATTATAATAAGGTGTTCGGCATCGAGCGCATGACCACCGAGACGGGTGCCGGCCAATGGGGCAGCGCGCTGGCCTTTGCCTGCTCTCAATTCGGACTCGCCTGCAAGGTCTTTATGGTGCGCATCAGCTTCGATCAAAAACCGTACCGCAAGGCCATGATGGAGACCTGGGGCGGAGAGTGCGTGGCCAGCCCCAGCAACGAAACCAAAGCCGGCCAGGAGGCCTTGGCCAAGGACCCCAATACGCCGGGCAGCCTAGGCATCGCCATCAGCGAGGCCATCGAGCAGGCGGTCGGCGACTCGACCGGCAAGACCCGCTATTCACTGGGCAGCGTGCTCAACCATGTCATGCTACACCAGACTATCATCGGCCTGGAGGCCAAAAAACAACTCGCCATGATCGGCGAGTACCCGGACATCATCATCGGATGCGCCGGTGGGGGCAGCAACTTTGCCGGCCTGGCCTTTCCCTTTGTCCTGGACAAGATCAACGGCAAGCAGATCGAGATCTACCCGGTGGAGCCCATGGCCTGTCCCACCCTGACCAAGGCACCGTTCGTATACGATCATGGCGACACGGCCCGTTATACCCCGCTTCTGCCCATGTACAGCCTGGGGCACGCCTTTGTACCGGCCCCCATCCATGCCGGAGGGTTGCGCTATCATGGCATGGCGCCGACCGTCAGCCAGTTGGTCGATGAAGGCATCCTCACCCCCAAATCGGTGGTTCAGAGCGACTGCTTCAAAGCCGGCATCCTCTGGGCGCGCACCGAAGGGGTCATTCCCGCCCCTGAAACCACCAATGCCCTGGCCCAAGTGGTGATCGAGGCCAACAAGGCCAAGGAGGAGGGCAAGGAGAAGGTGATCGTTTTCAACTTCAGCGGCCACGGTCTGCTCGATCTGACCGGATATGAAAAATTTCTGCACGGGGACCTGAAGGATTTTGCCCTCAGCGAAGACGACCTGGGAAAATCCATGTCTGTCTTTGCCGGTTACCCCAAACCGGAGCATGTCAAGAGCTTTTAACCTTCGAGAATCCCGAGGCGGCGGCCGAAGCGGAAGGGCGCGCGTCCTGATGCCGGCCGTCGCTGTGAAAGTGCCGTCCCATGTCCTACGACGAAAAAGAGAGGCGCTGCCCGCGACTGGGCAGCGTGGTGTCCTTCCGATTTTGTCGCACCAGCGAAAACGGCCGGCCCTGCTTCAAGGTGCTCGACTGCTGGTGGGAATCGTTCGATGTAACGGCCTATTTCAAGGCCTGCCTGAGCCCCGAGGCGTTCGATCGCCTCGCGCATCCGGCCCCGCCCAACAAAGTCGCCAGCCTCTTGGATGTGATCCGCCAGGCCCAGGCGCGCGTAGGGGAAAAATAGCCGACTGGGTCAACTTAAAACTCGAGCCGAAAGCCAGCGGGATGGTGAAAGTCGGGTTTGTCCCCTCCATGGGCCAGGGCCCAGTAGGATTTTACCCCGGTGTCTGCCACGAGAACGGCGCTGAGGGCCAACCGGATCGGTCGGCCGTCGAGATTCATTTTCGTCAAGTCTATGGCAATGGTGAGCCGCATGGCGTCTTGCAGCACCAAACTCTCCATTGGCAACCCGTCAAATGCCGCTTCCGGATGCATCCCCTGGCGGTAGCCGTCGAAATGATAGACGTTCCAATGCCCTGCCGGTGAAAAGTTGAATTCCCAGTAGGCGGATTCAGTCTGTGCACCGATAAAGCCCTCGAAGCAGGTGTCCTCCCACAGCCCGTGCCTGCGCTCTGGATGGGCGACAACGGACGGCAGGCGCAGTCGGTAGATGGGGCCTGTCAGCTCGAAGGCGAGGCTCAGCGTATCGCCAACGCGTTCGAGCAGGCCGGTCAGGGCGAATGTTGCGGTATCCTGATTCGGCCGAAAGGGTTGCAGCCTAATGCGCGCTTGTGGCATCGACACTCCTTTGGTTTTTTGGATTCAATGAATATCGTTCATTTTGTCACTCACGATCCGCAGGAGTGCTTGACCCTGCGGCATGAATCCCATATATAGGCACGATTTATCAAAATCGAGGATCGACGCCAAGCCGCGATGGATCCGAACAGGGAGATCAAGATGGGAAAAACGTATCAGATAGCCGTCATCCCGGGAGATGGCACCGGTCCGGAAGTTGTGGATGAAGGCCGCAAGGCCTTGAAGGCCGCCGCGGCCAAATTCGACTTTAAACTGGAAATGACCGATTTCGACTATGGCGGGGAGCGTTACCTGCGTACCGGCGAGATACTACCGGACACCGCCGCCAATGAGCTGCGCCGCTTTGATGCGATCTATCTGGGGGCCATCGGCCATCCGGGCGTCAAACCGGGCATTTTGGAAAAGGGCATTCTGCTGCGGCTACGCTTCGAACTGGATCAATACATCAACTTACGGCCGGTGCGCCTTTATCCGGGAGTGGAAACTCCGTTGAAGGGCAAGGGGCCCGAGCACATCGACTATGCGGTGGTGCGAGAGAATTCGGGCGGTATCTACACCGGAACGGGCGGCATTTCGATGAAGGGCACCCCCCACGAGGTGGCCGTGCAGAGCATGGTCTACAACCGATTTCAAGTGGAGCGTTGCCTGCGGTATGCCTTTGACTATACCCGCAAGTTCGGCAAAAAGGCGCGCGGCAAAGGCGACGCCAACACCCTGGCCCTGGTGGGCAAGACCAACGTGCTGACGTTTGTGTTCGATCTGTGGGAAAGAACGTTTCATGAAATCGGAGAGCGGGATTACCCGGACGTCAAACGCGAATATTACCATGTGGATGCGACCTGCATGTACATGGTCAAGAGCCCGGAGTGGTTCGACGTCCTAGTCACCTCCAACATGTTCGGGGATATCATCACCGATCTTGGTGCCGAGACCCAGGGCGGCATGGGCATCGCCGCCGGCGGCAACATCAATCCCGAGGGCGTGAGCATGTTCGAGCCCATCGGCGGATCGGCCCCCAAGTACACGGGCAAGAACATCATCAACCCCCTGGCGGCCATCTGTTCCGGCGCCATGATGCTGGAAACCCTCGGCGAGATCGATGCGGCCCGGGCCATCGAGGAGGCGGTCAAGGATGTGACGGCCAACAAGATCAAAAGCCTGGCGGCAGGGAAAATGGGCTTCAGCACCAGCGAAGTGGGCGACATGGTGGCCGAGCGGGTATAACTCAGCGGCAGTGTGAGATGATCGAAGAAAAGGCGGTCCCGAGACCGCCTTTTTTGCTATAGGGTTAATGCGCTTCCAGGGTTTATGGGGGGTGTCGAGCCCCTTAGGGGTTGGGGTCGCGAGGTGTGATGATGGATGCCGCGCCGTTTTTGACATTGGAACATGTGACCGTGCGTTTGCGGGATCGCTGGCTCCTCGCAGATACCCACTGGCAGATCCGACGTGGTGAGAATTGGGTGGTCTGGGGGCCCAACGGCGCTGGCAAGACGACCCTGGCAAGGGTGCTCACCGGCGAGGTGGCGGTGGTCAAGGGGTGGGTCCGGCGTCATTACGAGCAGGACCCGGCTTTGTGCTCGGGGCGTCGAGCAGTGGCCCTGGTCTCTTCCGAGCAGTACCACCGGATTTACCGGCAGGAGCAACTGCTCGATGAATTCCGCCATTTCAGCGGACGGTTGGACGAATCCACCACGGCCGCCGATCTGTTGCGGGACGTTACGGAGCGATACGGCCAAACGCCATCTTCGGCCTTCCGGGGCACACAGATACCGGAGGTTCTGGATCTGGCGGCGATCCTAAGCAAACCGATTCAGGCGCTCTCTTCCGGTGAAATGCGCAAGCTGCTCATCGCCTGCGCCCTGACCGCCGAACCTTGTCTCCTGATTCTGGACGAGCCCTTCAACGGCCTGGACAATTTCTCCCGGGCGAATCTGGTGCGGCTCCTCGAACAACGGATCGTGTCTGGGACTCAGGTGGTGCTGATCGTGCATCGCAGAGAAGAGATCCCCGTCTTTTTTTCCCACCTACTGCAGGTGAAGGACGGTCGGGTGGAGTGGCAGGGGCCCATGGCCGAGGCTGCGGTGCTGCGTTCATCCCACGAGGTCAAAGCCGATGACGACGGTCGATCCAAAGCTCGATCCGCCGGTCGATCCTCAGCCGGTATTTCCCCAGCCAATATATCCCCAGATCGATCTGCAGATCGATCCTTAAATCAGGTCGATGCCGGCGAACCGTTGATCCGGATGCGCGAGGCGACCGTTCGCTTCGGCGACCGCGTCGTCCTGGATCGGGTCGACTGGACCGTGCGCGCCGGAGAAAACTGGGCGGTCCTGGGACCCAATGGCGCCGGAAAGAGCACCCTTCTCAAATTGATCACCAGCGATCAGCTGCAGGCCTATGCCAACGATATTCACCTGTTCGGGCGCCCCAAGGGCTCGGGAGAGTCGATCTGGGAGATCAAGGAACACATCGGCTATGTCGCGGACGAGTTGCAGGCCCGCTATCAGCGCAGGATCACCGCTTTCGATGTCATCTGTTCGGGTTTTTTCGACTCGGTCGGTCTCTACCGTCGTTGCAGCGATACCCAGCATGAGTCCGGCAGCCACTGGGTGCGCGTCCTGCATCTGGAAGACCTGGCCGACCGACCCATGGCGCTGCTCTCATTCGGTCAGCAGCGGCTGATTCTCATCGCCCGGGCCATGGTGAAGACGCCCCGCCTGTTGATCCTGGACGAACCGTGCAACGGCCTGGATGAGAGCAACCGCCGACGGGTCCTCGACATGGTGGAGACCATCGCCGCTTCCGGATCTGCCAACCTGCTCTATGTCAGCCATCGGCCGGACGAGATGCCGGCCTGCATCACCCACCGGCTCTACCTGGATTCCGGAAGGGTCACTGGCGCGGGTCCTATCGATGGGTGCCGATAGAGGTCAACGCCGATATCGGGCCAATTGGCCATTTGTGGAGGGCCACTGCTAACATCTGCTCCGCATCCGTGCGTTGATCTCCAGGTTCTCCAGGGCCAGCCGGAACGCATCCCCCAGCCCGGGATGTTTTTGAATGTAGGTCTCGCTGAAGCGTCGAACTTCCGACCCCTGGTCCAGCCCGCCGTAGGGGATGATGGCCGTGATGACCCGTTCGTAGAGCAGGGGATGAAAGTCTTCGAGGGCATTGAGGTTTTCCATGTACCAGGGCCACAACTGCGCTTGAAGGGTCGGGTTTGCGGCTATTGCCACGATGGGCATGAAGCGGTTGCGCGGAGGAACGCTGGCAAGGGTATACGCCAGGGCCTTACGGGCCACCTGCCAATCCTGAAAGGCACCGAACGCGGCCAGGATGTTCATGCGTTCATGTTCGCTAGGCGATTGTTCGAATCGGCGGATCAGCCAGCCCAGGGCCTGGTCGTCCCGGGTCCAGGCGCCGATCTGCACCACCGCCTTGGCGATATCCGGATGGGTGGGATGGCCGGCCGTCAGGGCGTCGAACTGTTCGGATGCGAAATCGATAGCGCTATCCAGCCCCCAGACCGCCGCTTGCCATAGCAGTTGGTCGCGGAGAATGGCCGTAGTGTGCGGTTCGTCTTCGACCGGCCGCAGGCCGCAAAGGCTCAGGGCCCGGTCGGCCAAGGCCTTGCCTGCGGCTGTGACGGCCGGCCGCCGGGCCTCGGATGCGATCAACAGGGCCTGAAAAAGGTTGCCCGCCATGCTGGTCAGCGGCAAAAAGGCGGTCTCGTTTCCGTAGTGGCCCAATGCATCGAGATAGGCGCTTAACTCGACCCGGCCTTGGCGGACCAGTGCATACAGATCGTTCTGCAGCCCCCAGCGATCCTCGACATCCATGACCTGGCCGGCCACGAGTTCGCCCAGAACCGCCCAATTCTCTCTGTCCTCGTAGTGCACACGGTAGAATCCCGCCTGACGGCAGTTGATTTTATACGCCCGGCAATCCGGCGGCAGGGTCAACGTGGCCCGCTCCGTATCCATCAACAGGGAGAGCGTTTTGGCTTGGTGGTCGCCGGTCCATGCCTTGATGGTCAAGGGAATATGCCACACCTGATCCCCGGGCATGTCCAGATAGGTGAAGCGCTGCTGCCTGAAGGCCAGTTCGTTGCCGCTGCGGGATACCGTGACCAGGGGATGGCCGGGCTGGCCGATCCAGTTCTGCATCATGGCCGTAATGGGTTGGGCCGATACCTTTTCAAACGCCTGCCACAGATGGTAACTTTCGGCGCAATCGTACCGATGTTCGCCGAGATAGGAGCGGACTCCCTGCTGATAGGTCTCGGTGCCGATATACCCCTCGATCATGCGCAATATACTGGCGCCCTTGTTGTAAATGATCGGCGCCGTGCTGGAGTTGATGACCACGTGCTCGCCCCCGGGGATTTCGATGGCAAAGGTTTCCTTCAAGCCGTCGCGGGTCAGGGCGGTGGCGGTTTCGGTGGTCAGGAACTGCTCCCAAATGCCCCAGTCGGGATGGTAGTGGGCTACCACACCATAGCCGAAATAGGTGGCAAAGCTTTCGTTGAGCCAAAGATATTTCCAGTCGGCCGGCGTGACCAGATTGCCGAACCACTGATGGGCGATTTCATGGGCGATCACCTCGCAGATGCGTTCGATGCCGGCCTTGGAGGTGTGCTCGGGAAAGTTGAGCAGCAGGTTTTCCCGAAAGGTGATGGCCCCCCAGTTTTCCATGGCCCCGAAGGCAAAATCGGGCACGGCGATCAAGTCCATCTTGGGCAGCGGATAGTCGATGTCGTAGTAACGTTCACAATATTGCAGCGCCTTGCGGCCGAAGGCCAGGCCGAGGCCGGTGGTGTGGGCCATGCCCGGCAGGTGCGCCAGGCGCACCCGTTCGTCTTTCTTGTCCCGCTGCAATTCGAAATCCCCCAGACCAAAAAAAACGAGATAGGTGGACATCACCGGCGTGGGCTGAAACGCGATCCGCTTGCGCCCGTTGTCCAGCTGTTCTTCTTTCATCGGCAGGGTGTTGGCCAATACCGTCAGGTGGTCTGGCACGGTCATGGTGAGTTCGAAAACCGCCTTCTGGCGTGGGTGATCCATGCATGGAAACGCCTGTCGGGCCGAGCTCTCCTGGAACTGGGTCACGGCCAGAAGGTGGGTGCGCCCGTCATAGGTGGCCTGGCTGCGGTAAAACCCGGCCATGCGGTCGTTGATGATACCCTGGTATTGGATATGGAGCTCGAAGCGGCCGGTTTGGGGTTCGGGCAGGCGAACGGTCAAAGTCTCCCTGGCCGGGTCCAGCGCAAATGGAAGGTCGACCCGGCGCTCGCCTTTGTCCATTTGACATTTCCAAATCGCCAGCTCCAGCGCATTCAAGATCACATGGTCGACGGGCGCATCCGTTTCAAACGTGGCGGCGACTTGCCCGTCGAACCGAAACTGGTTTAAATCCGGGGTGATGTGGATGGCATAACGCACCGGCCGTAAGTATGACATGGGACGACCTCCTTCATTCTAATCTGCCCCATCGCAAAGCCGAAAGGGCGAGGTTCTCCTTGCAAACCAAAGCCTGCTGGCGTATGGTAAACACTTCTTATCCGAAACAATGCCAATTTCCAAATGCGTTTTCTTAGCCTATGGACAAGACCGTCAAAATTCTCATCATCCTTTTTGCCGCCCTGGGCCTCGGCCTTCTCGGATATTACTGGGTGAACCAGTGGCACAACCGCGCCATCGAGGCGGCCGTGGAACAAGAGAAGGACAACTGCCTGAAAAAGATCGCCAAGCTCGAGGCAGATATCCGCAAACTGGCCGAGGAGTCTGATCTTCAGTCGCAAGGGTTGGCCGGCAAATCCGATTTGACGCCCGTGTTCGGTCCGGACAAACCCATGACGACGGGCGTGGACGACGCCGTGAACTGCCAGAAGGTCACGGCCCAGACAGTGGCTTTTTTTCAATATCTGGACAGCAAGGCGTATCTGATTTGGCCAGGCATCAATATGCGTGCCGAAGAGCTTTTCGAAGATGTCTTCAAACGGTTGGCCGCCAACCCACCGACCAATGTGGGTGAGCTGGACAACCTGTACGCTCTGATGCGAAATGTGACCCACTTCTACCGGGTGCTGGGCCGTGATCGCATCAACCTGATCAAGGAGATTCTCACCAGCGAATCGGCGGTGGTGGAGCCGGCCATGGCCGTTTTGTTTACCTGGATGACCGTCTGCGATCGCATCCATCCCAAGACGCGGGAGCCCCAGAGACTCAATACCCTTTACCAATACGCCTCGTTTTTTCTCAACACGTTGGGCGGGCGCAGTTATCTGCTGCGTCGGGACAGCAAATTGCGCATGTTGGTCAACTACTATGCCTTGCGCATTCTGGACATGGCCAACGATGCCCGCCTCAACGCATACGGGCTCGATATTCGGCCCCATCTCGACTATGTTTTTTACGACATCAACAACCAGAAGGGCCTGATGTACCGTCAGCGCTATCTGTCCCATCTCGCCGCACTCAAAGACAAGTATCAATAAGCATCGTCTGCTTTTTTTGCGCTACTCTTCCAGGCCGGCCAGCTTTTCGGACAATTGTGCGTCCAGCTTCTCTTTTCGCTTGTAAAGGGTTTCGAGCGAAGCGAATTTGGTTTCGATCGCAGCCGTGCATTTGTGGATGTCACGGGAGAGTTGGGCGATACGGTCGCCAGTCTGCGCCTGGGCTGCAGTGACCATCTCTTCGTTGAGCTTCGCCAGGCGCTTTTCTTCGGTTTCGATGGCGGCCTCAGTGGTTTGAATGTCGTTTTCCAGGCCCTTGCGCGTTTTGGCATCCGCGCCCATGATGGCCGAGCGCATGCGCCGCATCTCTTTTTTGGTCATCCTCGGCTGGTCCGGCGCACGGGCAACCTCTGCTTCCACCGTTTTACCGGCTGGGTTAGGGTCGTCTCCCCAGCCGCCCTTCTCCAGAAAGTCCTGATAGCTGCCTTCGAACAGGGTGACCTGGTTTTCATGAAAGACGATCAGGCGCTGGGCAAGGGCGTGCAGAAACATCTCGTTGTGGGTGACCATGATGACGGCACCATCGAAATTGTCGATGGCAGCCATCAGAGCGTCGCACGACTCCATATCCAGGTGATTGCTCGGTTCGTCCAGCAGCAGGAGATTCAAGGGGGTGGCCAGCAGTTTGCCCAGCATGACCCTGGCCTTTTCACCGCCGGAAAGCACCTCGATTTTTTTCAGCGCCGCGTCGCCCTCGAACAGCATGGCACCGCATATGTTGCGCGCCTGCTGTCGGTTGAGATCCCCATGGCAGAGCAGGATTTCTTCTTCGACCGTGTGGCGGTCGTTGAGGGTCTGGATATTGGTCTGTTCGTAAAAGCCGGTGACCACGCCGGGGTGGAACACGATTTCCCCTTTCACGGGTTTCAGGTTTCCGGCCAGCAGTTGCAGCAGGGTCGTCTTGCCCTGGCCGTTGGGTCCCACCACGCAAAGGCGGTCACCGGCGTGCAGCACGAAATCCAGGTCGCCGAACAGCCTGGGGCGGTTGGGATAGCCAAAGGCCAATTCCCGAACGCCCAGTACCTGCTTGCCGCGGAAGGGCAGGCCGCGGAAGGAAAAGTCCAGGTCCCGCATCTGGGTCAACTTCTGCTTTTTGTCGAGCTTTTCCAGGGCCTTGATTCGCGACTGGACCAGGCCGGCCAGGCGCGCCTTGGCGCGGAAGCGGGTAATGAACTGCTCGATCTCCTTGGCGCGCCGTTCGTCGTTCTGGCGCGTTTTTTCATAGATCTCCTCGTCCTGGGCGATCTGGGCATAATATTTTTCTGTGCTGCCGGCGATCTTGCGCAGCTTCTGGCGGTGGATGCCAACGGTATGCGTGACGATGCGGTCCATGAAACTGCGGTCATGGGTGATGAGCATCAATTCGTGGGGCCAGTTGATCAGGAAGCGTTCGATCCATCGGATGGAGGTGATGTCCAGGTAGTTGGTCGGCTCGTCCAGGAGCAGCAGGTCGGGTTCGGACACCAGGACCTTGGCCAGATTGAGCCGGACCTGAAATCCGCCCGAAAACTCATTGGGATGCCGCTCCATATCGGCATTGGAAAATCCCAGGCCCGCCAGAATCTTCTCCACCAGCCAGTGGTGGTCCTTCCGGTCTTCCGGCAGCCCCAGCATGCCCTCCTTCAGAACCGTCGGCTCGGTAAACCCCAACTGCTGTTGGACATGGCCGATGCGATATCCCTTGGGGGATGTCACGGTACCGCCGTCATACTCCTCCTCGCCGATGAGAATGCGGAAAAGGGTGGTTTTACCGTGGCCGTTGCGCCCCACCAGGCCCACGCGTTCACGCTTGTTGATTTTGAAGCCAGCCTGGTCGAAAAGCACTTGGCCGCCGAAGGTTTTGGTCAGGTTTTCTACTGCAATCATGGAGGTCGTTTCTATCGTGAATTCATTTTGGCCTGATCCGCAACCCCTTCGAGGACCAGGCACCCGACCCTTTTAGCTCACGTTACAATGGAAATAAAGCCTATTTCCGTGCGATGGGCGCAAGCCCGTGAATCCGGGGATAGCCTATTTCACGTACCGACGGATCGGCGGGACCCAGCGATTCCAACTGAACGCCAAGCATTCAATCCGGCGTGGGTGGAATGCGTGGCCCTGGCCACCTGCCCCACCCACGCCTGCCATGCACGTTGCAACGCGAATTATTATATCAAAATATTTTTGGAAAACGCGCCCTTCAGGGTGAATCACGTTCAGTTAGAATTGCTGGGCGGGACCCTTCACGCAACCGGCGGGCCAGGGCTTCGGGGATGTGGACGATCAGTTCGGCGATCTGGGTGGCGGGGTTGGGGTTGGCCAGGGATCCGGCCAGACGGTTGGCCTGGGCCGCGAGAAGGGCGGCCTGGATGGGCGCGTAACCGGCGGCGCATAAAACGGTCAGCAATCCGGTCAGGGTGTCACCGGTGCCGCCGATGGCCTCCATGGCCTCGAAACTGGGGTGATTCACGGTGGCCGCGATGCGACCTTGTTCGACGATATAGTCGGTGGCGCCCTTGACTAGAAGATAGCGGGCGGCATTGCCATGAGCATAGGCGCGTTGGATCAGTGTCGGAAGATCGTTGTTCCCGTGCAGGATGAAGCCGCGGGTATAAAACGGATGGGGGGCGGTCTCATCGGCCAGGAAGGCCAGCTCACCCGCATCCGGGGTGAAGAAATCGTAGGCCGGCGCCTGGCCGCTCATCTTGGCGGCATACATGAAGCCGGCGTCGGCGATCAACTGAGGGCGTTGCCGCATGCTTTCGATGGCGAACAGCACCCGGTTGTGCCAGTCCACATCGGGTTGCAGATAGTGGAAGGTCAAGACCGAAAAATCCCACAGCGGCAGCTCGTTTTCCAGGAACTGATAAAGGCGCCGGCTGCCCCCTCCCTTGCCGATATCTCCGACCAGAATGCCGTGAATGGGCGGTGCGCCGATGCTTCCGCCGGCTTTCAAGGCGGCGCCGAGCAGGGCGGGCGTGCCGCGGTTGACGGTTACACGCCGGCCGTCGATGACCAGGCTGTCTCCGTCCCATTGCACCACTCCGCAGGTCAAGGGGAAATCCGGGTCCGGTACCGTGCCGATAATACCGATCATTTTCGTTGCAGCTCCTCGTAGGCCAGCTGCAGGGCATAGCCGCACAGGGTGTGGCCCAGATCGCGCGGCCGGGGTGACTCGCTCAACGTTTTCCCCACCATCTTTTCGGCCAGATAGGGCACGTCCGGACAGCCGCCGCCCGAGATGTTGACGATGGTGCGGGTCTGCTTGAAAATGGTGATTTTCATGTTGGCCGCCCGTACCATGAGATACTCTCCGAAGTCCTTGGTGTGAAACAGGTCGACGGGGGTGAGCAGGGGAGCGCTGACCGGTACCACACTCAACGGCGCCAGCTCGGCCAGGTGCAGTTCCCGGACGATGTTGAGTCCTTCGATGAGCGGGAACTCGATTACCAGGTCGCAGCCGGTGCGGATCTCCGGGGGCGGCCCCATGACCCGCACCGGCCAGCCGGCCTGTTTTAGTATCTTCTCCGCCTGGATCACCTCGCTGGTGTTTTCGAACACCAGGATGCCGCGATCGGACGATGATTCCCTTTGGGGTTCCGCCGGGGTCCCAGGCCCCGGCAATTTTCGTTTCAACCAGCCGATCATGGATATTTATCCCTTGGTGATGGCGATCCGGTACCCTTCGCCCTCCGGCGTGACCTCACCCACCCGGCAACCTTGGCTTTCGGCGGCCCGTGTCACGTTTTCCCTGGATGTATCGGTATCCACCAGGACCACGATCTCTTTATCTTTGCCGTTTTTGATTTCGTTCAAAGTCATGATGACCGGTTGGGGGCAGGAAAGCCCCCGGGCATCGACGGTTGTAGACATGACAAACCTCCTTATGCACCTTTCTTGCGCATGGTAAACCCGATGAAGAGACACGCCAGTAGACCAATGACCACGGCAGCGATGCCATGGGGCCCGACCCCTTGGGGTGAGCTGGCCAACCCGAAGTTGTGAGCGATGCCGGCGCCCACGATCATACCCATCACGAATACGGCCGCATCACCGTCCCCTTCGCCGGCCAGAAACAACTGGCGGCCGGGGCATCCGCCGGCCAACGCAAAGGCCAGACCGGCCAGGGCCATGCCGGCGAAATTCCAGACATGCATGGTATGGGCTACCGGCTGGCCGGCAAAGCCGGCGGTGAACTGACCCAGAGCCAGGTTGGACGCAAAGGCGAACACCACCAGGCTGATGAAGCCGGAGAGCAAGTGGGTTTGACCGAACAGCACGGTGTCTCGGATGGCGCCCATGGTGCAGAAGCGGCTGCGTTGGGCCAGGAAGCCGATGGCCAATCCGGCCGCCAGCGCAAGCAACAGCGGCGCGTGCATGGCACCCGGGCCTTTGACACTGTAGAACAACACACCGTTGCTGGGTTGGTCCTTGATTTGGGGAAAAACCAGCATCAGGGTCAGGAATCCGATCATGATCAGCGGCAGCATCCATCCCACGGCAGTGTGGGTCGCCTGGGTGCGGCCCAGGTTGTAGCCGTTTTTCAAAAACAGGGTGCCGATCCAGATGCCGAAGGTCAGGCCCAGCAATCCTAAAATGGCATTTCCGTCTCCGCCGGCCAGGCGCAGCACGGCCCGCCACGGGCAACCGAGGAACACCAGGGCGCCGATCATGGCGAAGACGCCCAATACGAATCGCACGATGGGCGCCGAACCGACCCGGGCCCGGTACTCCTTGAACAGGTAGGCGGCTATCAGCGATCCGATCACAAACCCGATGATCTCCGGCCGCATGTACTGCACCACCGCCGCACGGTGCAGTCCTAAAGCCCCGGAAATGTCCCGCTCGAAACAGGCCACGCAGATACCCATGTTACCCGGGTTGCCCAGTTTCTGAAGCAGCGGTGCCAGAATGCCGATCACGGCGCCGACCCCGATGATCCCCCAGCGCGTCGCAAAAATGTTTTTCCCCTGCATCAATTCAACCTCCTTTGTTGAAGTTCCACTCCGCTTTGTTTTCGTTTCATCGACATGACTTCCAGCCTTCACACGCTGACCTTGTCACAATTGCTCGAAACTGCCGCCCGCACGTTCTTATCTGGCCGGTATTCCTGACGGCGTGATCTGTCTCCATCCTTATTGTTAGGATTCCATGGCCAGCAGAGCTCCACCCAGGGCTCCGGCAAATTGCGAATGCTCGTGGTACAGAACGTTTCGGCCCAGTCTTTTCGCCAGCAGGACACGCAAGCACGGGTTTTTGGCGACCCCACCGGTAAATACAATATCCCCCTCGGGGGACACCCGCTGGATCATGGCCGCCACCCGGCGCACGACACTGGCGTGAAGGCCCAGCGCTATTTGGCGGCGATCTTGACCCTTGGCGATCAGCGAAGTAACCTCCGATTCGGCGAAGACCGTGCACATGCTCGATATGGTGACCTCTTTTTCCGCGAGAAGCGCTTCGTCACCGAAGGCATCGATTTCAAAACCCAATGTGCGCGCCATGATCTCCAGGAATTTACCAGTGCCGGCGGCGCAGCGGTCGTTCATTTCGAATTTTTTCACTTTTCCGTTGTCGAACAGGGCGATGGCCTTGCTGTCCTGGCCGCCGATATCGAGTACGCTGCGGGCTTCGGGGAAAAGTGCGCGGGCTCCCCGGGCGTGTGCCTTGATTTCGGTCACCGTGGGGGCTTCGAAAGCAATTTCCAGAAGATTGCGACCGTAACCGGTGGCCAGGATGCGGTCGCATTCGATGCCATTGAGCAGGCGTTTGGTATCGCTCATGGGGTCGAAGCCGGTATCGGTCTTCAGGCGATGGGTGATTCCGCCGGTTGAATCCACCACCACCAGTTCAATCGTTCGGGAGCCAATGTCGATGCCGGCAAAACGGTTGTTCATCCTTGGGCTATCCTTTGATTTGTTCGATGAACGCTTCCACGCGCGTCTTGAGCTGCCCGGCATCTTCCATGCTGTAGTCGGTCTCGATGCGCAGGCAGGGGATATTTTTTTTCTCGAGGGCCTTCTCCACGGGTATGGCTTCCATCAGGTAGGGCTGGCAGAACTGCAAGCCGTAATGGATGACGCCGTCGGCCTTGTAGGCGGTGGCCATCTCTTCGATATGGGCGAGGCGATCGGGGTTGGGGGTGAAGATGGCGCAATCCACCTGATAGTATCGATCCACGATGGCGTCCATCATCTCTTCGACGGTTTGGCCCGATGCGTCGGTGAGGTTGCGGGTACCCCGTTCGCCCACGCACGACTCCTCGCCCACGATAACAGCGCCCGAAGCTTCCACGATAAAAGGCAGTTTCCAGTTGGGTACGGCCTGGGGGCAGCCGGAGACCAGGATGCGCGGCGTGCCGCCCGGAAAAACGCCTTTCTTTTGGGCAATGCGTTTTTCCAGTTCGTCGCAGATCTTGTGGACCGAATCGGTGAAACGCGCGGGGTTGTCGTAGAAGAATACTTGGTTGGCCAGCAGGGCATCGAGGCCGGAGATGGGGGCCGGATCGGCCTTTCGCAGGGCTGCCAATCGGTGTAAGGCGGTCCGTTTGGCGTTGACGGTGCCGATGGCCATTTTCAGGGAATCAGCAGTGATCTTCGCGCCGGTGAGCGTTTCCAATGCAGACTTGAAACGGAAGTATTCGGTGCTGAGCAGCGCCCGGCCGTTTTCCGACTTGACCTGGGGCAGATCCATCACGTAGAGATTGTCCACCAGTTGGCCCAGTGTTTCATAGGCTTTCTTTTTACCGTCGCAGGTGTTTTCGCCGACGATCATGTCGGCGCTCTCCAGGTAGGGGCACACCTTGCCCAGCTTGAACCCGAACGAGGACTTGATCAGGGCGCACGTGTTGCGCGGCAGCAGCTTCTCCACCTCCTCCATGGCGAAATCCGCACCCGAACAGAGACCCACCAGGGTGGCGTTGGCCGCCAGTACCAGCTCTTCGGGGACGAAGACGCAGTAAGAGCCGACGATTTTGCGTCCGGCAGCCTTTTCATCCATCAACTCCTTGATGCGCAGGCCGTGCACCTCGCTCATGACGAAATCGAAATAGGCCATACCCTCGGGGCGCTCCTTTTGCCCGAGATAGATCTCCTGGTAGGCATTGCCCAGTACGCCCAGCAGCGCATCGTGGGAGTCCAGATCAAGGCCCAGCTCGGTCCACGTGGAACGGTATTTGTCGCTCATGATGATAAATTCCTTTCTGAGTATTCTCATCCATGCGGATGAGAATGAGACATGTGAATTCCTTCAACACTCGAACCGGATCATATGATCCTCATTCAATTTTCCTGCGGCATCCGACCGGCACCTCTGGCAATGTCGCATTTGCGGCACATATCGACCGGCCTGCATTTGAAGCCTCTTCATTTGCGATGTGGATGGCGGCGCGGTATTTTCCATAGGGGTTGCGGGCAGGGGAATCAGCGGCAGCAGGTTCATCAGATCCACTCCCAACCGATGCAACCGTTTGGCCAGAAAGAGGATATGATGCATGTTCATACCGGGAACCACCACACTGTTGATTTTGACCGTGAAATGCTTCTCTTTCAACAAAGCAACCGCTTCCATTTGTCGGTCGATCAGCAACTGCGCCGCTTCAACGCCATGCAGCATTTTCCCCCCGAACTGGACCCTTTGGTGTAGAAGTGCCCCGATGCCTGGATCGATGGCGTTGATCGTGACAGTGACAAAACGAACGTCAAGCGCCTGAAGATCGCCGATGACCTCTTTGATCATCAAGCCATTGGTAGAGACGCACAGGGCAATATCGGAATGGGCGCGGCGGATCAGCTCGAAAGTACGGAGGGTGAGTTCCGGATCATCAAATGCATCTCCCGGACCCGCGATGCCTGCAACGGTGATGTACGGCATGGCCGCCAGGGCTATCTCCAAACGAGCCGGCGCTTCATCCGGGGTTATTGTCCTGCTGCAGACCCCGGGCCGGTTTTCATTGGGGCACGCATGATCGCGCCGGCAATAGACACATTGAATGTTGCACGAAGGTGCCACGGGCAGGTGAATGCGGCCATACCGGGAATGGTCTTTTGAAAAGAAGCAGGGATGATGAGCCTTGGAGGATCGAGAATTCGGGCAATGCATTTAGCGTCCTTTTGGCAGTCGACCGATCTTGATGGCATCCTGGGGGCAGGCCGAAAGGCAGTCGCAGCAGTTGGTACAGTTGGCTTCCGCTGGTCGCGTACCCATTGGGCAGACTTTGATGCACTTGTTGCAATGATTACAGCGATCGGTTTTGAAGACCCCGAAAAGGGCAATGGGTTTAATCCATTCCAGAACTCCGCCCGTTGGGCAGACAAAACGACACCATGCATTGGCCAGCAGCAGGCTGAAGGCCAAGAAACCCAGAACGGTAAAAGTGCGCACGAGCCAGATGAAATTGGCGTGCTCAAAGGTCAAGCGGATGGATTCGAAAAAACCGCCGATGCGAATGGGCACCACCTCACGGGGTTGGCCTCCCGGCAGCCAGACATAGAGAGCGGCGGCCGATGCGGTCAGCAGCAGATAGGGAAACAGGCGGGTAAGGGTGTTTCGGATGCGCAGCTTGAAAGGCGCGAGATGCCCCAACAGCTGATAGATCAGGCCTCCCGGACAGGCCCATCCGCAGAACGCCCTTCCAAAAATCACCACAGAAAGAGGCAGTAGCAACCAAAAGCCCCAAAAGACGGTGAAGAGCCGGCCGTGACAGGTAATGACCGGGCAGTTCTGGCAGCTAACGTAAGGCACGATGAAGGGGCAGCGGAAAATGCCGTAAAAGGACCATTGGCCGATGACGGCCGTGATGGCCGATTGGCACAAGCGGCGCCACCAAATGAGACCAATCCCTGCAAAAGACTTTTTTTCACTGGCTCTTTTCGTTACGGCGGGTATCGTCCTGGCTGTCTCAACCATCTTTCACTCCCAGGGTCTGGGCCAGTTGACGGCCTTCGTCGGATATGGCGGGGATGAATCCAGCCTGTTCAAAAAAGGATTGGCCCTCTTCGGAGAGGATAAAATTGACATAACGATCCGCCAAGGCACGATCCCGGGCGTCTTTCATGACGCCGATGGTGAAAGTGAGCGGCGGCGGGGGAAAGTATTGGGCCGGAATGGGGATGACCTCCGACCGGTCCCGGAAAAGCGGCATGCGGGTTAGCCGGAATTCTACCACCGACACATCACCCTCGCCGTCGATCAGTTTTTCCATGGTACGTTGCACGCAGCTTCCCCGGATCACGGTGTTATTCATCGCCTGTTCCAGCACCCCGGCCTTTTTCAGCAGGCCGATGGCTGCCTGTCCCCCTGGAGGAGAGGCGTCCGGCGCGAGAATCACCCGGACGCCTGGGCGGGCCAGGTCTTTGATATCCGAAATGCCGGCAGGATTGCCCATGGGCGTGACCATGACATAGCGGGTAAAGCACAACGGCCTGAAATAAATCATCTTGCCGGCCGAGCGCAGCTTTTTGGCCAGATCCAGCACCCGGCCGCCAAACACCTCGGTGGTGGCGCTGCCCAGCAACGATTTGCCCAATGCGGCCGCGAAAGCCCCGGTATAGGCGATTTCGACACCCGTCTTCTGCTTGTACCTTGTATTGGCAGGAATGAAGGCTTCGGCCAAACCGCCGCAGGACCAGACCTGTAGTATTGAATGGGCACTTGTTGACGCGGCCGATCCCCTGGCGGGTGTCGCCGCGGCAGCCGCTACAGCGGCAGCTCCGGTTAGAAACGCTCTTCGACTCAGAGTCGCAAGATCGGTTTGGATCATCTTTTTCCTTGTCCGTTTCTTTCGACTTACGGCCATTTCAAGATCAGCCTTATTGCATGGAAAAAGTCTATTGTTCAAATTGTAACTTTTAATACCAATTTGAAATGCAATAGACGTTATCTATCGCATCGCCCATAACCGAAAACAAAAGCCTACGGCCTATTTGGTTGCCGGAGCAGCGCATGAGCCGAAGGATGTCCCGCCGGGCTGCATCCAATATCGTTTTGCCCCTCTCAAAGAAATCTGACGACCGTCGATGAAGATCGTCTATGGAGAATTTGTCATGAACAACATCCTTCAGACGAACCGCAACCGCCGCAACCGCAGGTCAATTTCAGCGAAGACGACACTTTGAAGCCGCTCCCGGCAAAATCGATTTCAATGGGCTGGGCCTGGTTCAAGAACGCCGTGTCCACCAGGTATTGAATACCGGCAAATTCGAAGGTGGTATCGTTGGGCTTGGCATCGTCCAAGGCCAGAATAATCTGCTGTCCGCTGCAACTGCTGGTTAAAAATACTCGAATGGGTTTCACCGCGTTTTCTTCAAAGTAGCGTGCAATTTGTTCCTGGGCCTTTTCAGTGACATTGAGCATGAACATTTCTCCTGTGTTTACGATTGAGACGCGCTCACAAGGCCCCTGAAGACCTCCCGGAGGTCGTGATCGGTGGCGTTGGACAGCGGGTCGATATCTTCGTCCGGGTGAGCAGTTGTTTGGGGATGCGGTGAAGGATCGAGTTCGGCAGGGCATATGCACATCTCATTGCAGCGTTCTCGAATCTGTTCCTCGGTCAATTCGCGGTTGTTCTCGATCCAGCGGTGGCAATCGTCGTGGGTGCCGACATGCAGCAGGAAAAGCCGGCGGCCGGTTTTGAAGGTGATCAGGCGGTAGCCAGCGCCCAGATTGTATTTCATCACCCCCTTGATGCGCAGTTCGCCATGCTTGGTGATCGTGCCGATTCGGTCCGGGACCAGTTGGCCCTGCCGCATGCGCTGAATGATTTTTTCGGCCCGTGCCGCAGCCAGGGCCGCCTTTTTGCCCGAACGACGGAGTAGTTCAAGGCTTTTATTGATTCTGGGATCCAGGTGCACATGTCTAATCATGGGATCCGTCTCCATATCTTTTCCGGTCCGGAAGGTCGGCGGCCGACACGACCGGGCAGGCATCGATACACGCCCGGCACCCGGTGCAACGCTCGATGTCGACGCTGCGCGCTCGCTTTTTCACCACCGCTCTGAATCGGCCCGCTTCACCTGAGAGCGATTCCAAAGTGGCATAGGTGACAAGCTCGATGTTGGGATGTCGTCCGGCGCTGACCAGATAGGGAGAGAGAATGCACATGGAACAGTCGATGGTGGGAAAGGTCTTGTCAAGCTGCCCCATGGCGCCGCCGATGGCCGGCGTTCGCTCGACCAGATAGACGAAGAAGCCGGAATCGGCCAAGTCCATGGCGGCTTGGATTCCGGCGACGCCGCCGCCCACGATCATGACGCTGCCGCTGGTCTTTTTCATATCAAGGTCGCTCCTGATTGGATCGTTGTGTGGTCTGAATCCGACAATGACCTTTTGATCATTCTCTTGGCCGGCCCCAGCGCCAGGACCGCATCGGTCACCTTCTGCGCCGTGGCGGCGAATTTGGTCGATTCGGCCGAAGAGATCCACGAAAAGTGCAGCCTGCCCGGCTCCAGGCCGGAATATTCCAGGAAATTTTTCAATAAGGTGAATTTCCGGCGAGCGTAGAAATTGCCTTCGATATAGTGGCAGTCGCCCGGGTGGCAGCCCGATACCCATATGCCGTCGGCGCCGCTGCACAGGGCGGCCAGAATGAACTTGGGACTGATGCGTCCGCTGCACGGCACCCGGATGACGCGGATGTTAGGCGGATACTGAAGGCGGCTCACGCCGGCCAGGTCGGCGGCCCCGTAGGTGCACCAGTTGCAGAAAAAGGCGATAATTTTAGGTTGCCATTCCATTGGACAACTTCTCCTGTATGATATTTTCGCACCATCCGGTAGTGGCGACAGGTGTGGGGCCGAGTCGTCGAACTATGCCGGTCATTTCGGTCGCGATTTCGGCAAAGCGCGGCCCCATGGCCGAGCTGAGATTGAACATCTGCACCCGTTCGGGTTCGATGCCGATTTCGGCCAGCAGTTTCTGGACAGCGGCGACCTTCTTTTTTGTTTTGAGATTGCCTTCGAGGAAGTGGCATTCACCCTCCAGGCATCCGGCCACATAGACCCCGTCGGCGCCATCCTCGATGGCCTTGAGCAGGTGAAGCATATCCACCCGGCCGGTGCACGGCACTTGAATGATCTTTACATTGGCCGGATAGGTCAGGCGCATGCTCCCGGCCAGATCACCGGCCGCATAAGCACAGTACTTGCAACAAAAGGCCAGAATCTGGGGCTCGAAAAGGTTGTCGGCGATCATGCATGCCTCCTTGCCTGTGGGTTTTTCACGATAGAATCGGTAAAATTCTTCTGCTTTTCAACGCTCTGAGTTTTTGCTGGATCTATTCAGTTCAACCGAAAAACGGATTGGGTGTTCCCGGTTCCCCGGGCAGCCATAGCTCCTTCAGGTCATCGCCTAAGTATTCGCGCTCATTTTCAGCCAGGACACCCAGGGCGAGGGCCACAATGCTCCACATGTGGACCGTGTGATAGCTTCCCCCGAAATGCTCGGCCAGGTCGTGGATCTGGGCATGGCAGTTGTGACAGGGCGTCACGCAGTAGTCTGCGCCGGTGGCGATGATCTGGTCGAACTTGATCTTGCCGTATTGATGGCGCGCTTCGGTATAGCCGGATTGAAGGTAACCGCCGCCGCCGCCGCAGCAGTAGTTGTTGGATCGATTGGGGGCCATGTCGACGAAGTTCTCTTCGCCCACACATGCCTTGAGCACGAAGCGCATTTTTTCGGCCTGTTCGTCCCCATAGCTTTTGCGGATCTGGTTGCAGGGGTCCTGGACGGTGAACTTGAGTTTCAGGTCTTTGTTCCAGTCGGCGCTGACCTTCAGCTTTCCCGATGTGATCCATTCATAGTAGTAGGCCACCAGGGGTGCGATTTCCAATTCGGTATGGATATTGAATTTCTTGTTGGCCGCCCAGACCGCATAGGTGGAGTGGCCGCATTCGGTATTCAAGTAAACTTTGCATCCCAGCTCTTTGGCCCGTTTTAGGGTACGGGCGGATGTCTTTTGCCAATTTTCGTCATCTGCCAGAAACATGCAGTAATTTTCGCCACCCCATGCTTCACAGCTGTAGGTCCAGTCCGCGCCGGCCAGATGAAGAATTTTCCACAGGGGCACCATCTCGTCCGGTTCGGTGACCGGCTCGCGGGAGTTCTGGCTGAGGAAAAAGTGAGCGCCCTGCTTTTCCAGCGGCGCTTCGAGTGTTTCCCATCCCGGTTGCGTGCCGCGAACCTCGTCGAGCACATCCTCGACCACGAAGCGGAAATCTTCGGGGGGTGTGCCCATGGCGCTGCAGCTTTCGTTGCGCAAGGCCATGTCGCAGGAGGCCAGGATGCCCTTGGGGCGTTCCTCGCGGGGCCACAACTTGCGGGCCTCATAAACCAGACCGGGGATGTTGATAGCCATGGGGCAGACATGCATACAGCGGTTGCACATGGAACACATCCAGACCCAGGGGTGTTTGGTGATCTCCTCGTCCATGCCAAGGGTGACCATGCGCAGGAATTTGCGCGGGTCCATGCCCTCCAGTCCGGTGGCCGGGCAGCCCGAAGCGCAGGCGCCGCAGGTGAGGCAGAGATTGAGATTTTCACCCTTGGGGATGAGGTGTCGGACCTTGTCGAGGAATCTTTCCTTGTCGGGGTGTTTCAACACGATGGGTTGGGACATGACCGGAACTCCTTTCCGCGCTTGCGGCGCGATGGGTTTTCAGGAATCGCCACCGGCTCGGCTCGGACCCGGGTCAAGGAATCGTCACAAGGCATATCCAAGTACCTGGGAGGTACCCGTCGACTTATGATGTGTGCTGTGCCGAATCTAATCTTCGGCGGAGGGGCACCGACGGTCGGTTTCTATGCCTGCGCACGCCAGCCCGGGCTGCGAGCAGCGGCTTGCTCAGGTAAAACCAATGTGTCGGTGTCGGCGGGGCATGTGGATGTCTCCAGATTAAACGCAACCGATTTCCATGCGCCGTGTCCTTTCAATTTTTTGATGGACATCGGGCAGGCGTTACCTCTAAAAGGACTGAAACAAAAAGTCAAAGCGATATAATCAATGCCAGGCACCGTGCTGAATAAATATTTTCAATTTATACCATCTATTTTTATAATCCGCCATGTTGGGGTGCCGACAGCAATTCTGGTTGAATGTGATTCACCTTGAAGGGCATAAATTAGGGAAGGGGTTTAATGAATAACATTCAGATAGAATCGTTGAGTTGCCGACACTTGCCGCGCAATTTACCGAAAAGGCATGGCGAGTCACATCGGTATCGTCGAGATGCCCTCCGCCGTCCTAAGGGCTCTATTTGGCGGGGCATGCCTCGAGGCCTTCGTGAACTTTAAAGGATAAAATGGCTATCGCACTATATGTTGTGATATGGATTCGTGTTGCATTCCATATATTGGAGATCCAGATTTGGCGGGCCTTTGAATCCGATTTTAGCCATTCGGTCATGTTGAAATTTATTGACAAGAGGGTGGCAGGGTGCTATTCATCTTATCTTGTTTTAAATATAAGCCGCTGATTTTATAACTTAATTTTTTCTCTTCAAATTATTTGTGATGCTGCGGGTCCGCAGCTTTTTAGACTTGCCTTTTACATAAGTCCGTGAAGGATAATCATCGGACAACCAAAACGAAGGGGGGTGCAAGGAAAACAGCTTAAGGTTCCACATGTTTTGAGGCGTGGATTGGTTGGATTTTTAAAAACCAAATTTAGGAGGTATATTAAATGCCAAGTTTCGTAATTCAGGAAAAATGTGACGGGTGCAAGGGTGGCGACAAGACCGCTTGCATGTACATTTGCCCCAACGATCTGATGGTTCTGGATCCCAATGCCATGAAGGCTTATAACCAAGAGCCGGATCAGTGCTGGGAATGCTTCTCCTGTGTTAAAATCTGCCCCACCCAGGCAATCGAAGTGCGTGGCTATGCCGATTTCGTACCCCTGGGAAGCTCCATCATGCCCATGATGGGTACCGAAGACGTCATGTGGACCTGCAAGTTCCGCAACGGACTCATCAAACGTTTCAAGTTCCCCATTCGCACCACTCCGGAAGGTGCCGCCAATGCTTATGAAAGCCTGAAGGGCAAAGATCTCGACAGCCAGCTGCTTTCCACCGAGGAAGCCGACGGCCGCGCGCTGCCAACTCCCAAGGCGACCGTGTAGGGCCGAGATTTGAATCCATTAATTCATACACTTCGATATAATTTTTAGGAGGTATAGATATGGCATTACCGAATAAGCCTTTGGGTGAACTCAAAGCTGTGCGGGACCCTGAAGTTGTTGAAAAAGAAGTCGACATCCTTATCGTGGGCGGTGGTATGGCCGCGTGCGGTACCGCGTTTGAAATCAATAAATGGCTCCAGCCGGGCCAGACCGTGCTGCTGTGCGACAAGGCCGCCATGGAGCGTTCCGGCGCCGTGGCTCAGGGCCTGTCCGCCATCAACACTTTTATCGGCGAAAACAGCCCGGACGACTATGTCCGCATGGTGCGCAACGACCTGATGGGCCTGGTGCGCGAAGACCTGATTTTCGACCTGGGCTGCCATGTCGACGATTCAGTCTACCTGTTCGAAGAGTGGGGCCTGCCGATCTGGAAGAAATCGGCCGAGGGCAAAAACCTCGACGGTAAAAAAGGTCAAGCCATGGGTACCCTGAAGAGCGGCGCCCAGCCGGTCCGCACCGGTAAATGGCAGATCATGATCAACGGCGAATCTTATAAGCGCGTCGTGGCCGAGGCCGCCAAGAAAGCTCTGGGTGCCGACAACATCATCGAGCGCTGCTTCATCGTCGAGCTGCTCCTGGATGCCAACAAACCCAACACCATCGCCGGTGCCGTGGGTTTCTCGGTCCGTGAGAACAAAGTCTACATCATCAAATGCAAAACCATGATGGTCGCCTGCGGCGGCGCGGTGAACATTTACCAGCCGCGTTCGGTGGGCGAGGGCAAGGGCCGTGCCTGGTACCCGGTGTGGAACGCCGGTTCCACCTACACCATGTGCATGAAGGTCGGTGCCGAACTCTCCATGATGGAAAACCGTTTCACCCCGGCCCGCTTCAAGGACGGTTACGGTCCGGTGGGTGCCTGGTTCCTGCTGTTCAAGGCCAAGACCCTCAACGGCCTGGGCGAGAATTTCGCAGCCAGCGATGCCGCCAAGAAAGAGCTGGAGAACTATGCGCCTTACGGCACCGCCGCCATCACCCCGACCTGTCTGCGCAACCACCTGATGCTGTTCGAGATGAAGGCGGGCCGCGGCCCGATCATCATGGACACCGTCACCGCGCTGGCCAACCTGGGCAAGACCATGGACAAGAAAGAGCTCAAGCACCTGGAGTCCGAAGCTTGGGAAGACTTCCTGGACATGACCTGCGGCCAGGCCAACCTGTGGTGTGCTCAGGATTGCGAGCCGGAGAAGAAGAATTCCGAAGTTATGCCCACCGAGCCGTACCTGTTGGGTTCCCACTCCGGTTGTTGCGGTCTGTGGACCTCCGGTCCGGACCTGGATTGGGTGCCGGATGCTTACAAAATTAAAGCCGACAACGGCAAGGTTTACAACCGTATGACCACGGTCAACGGTCTGTTTACCTCCGGCGACGGTGTGGGCTGCTCCGGTCACAAGTTCTCCTCCGGTTCCCATGCCGAGGGCCGCATCGCCGCCAAGCAGATGGTGCGCTATGCCAAGGATCATGCCGACTTCAAACCGACCCTGAAGCAGAGCAAGGAAGAGCTGGTCGATCTGGTTTACAAGCCGGTTCGCACCTTCCTCGACAACTGCAACTACACCACCGCCATCGACATCAACCCCAACTACATCAAACCCAATGGGATGATGTACCGGTTGATGAAGGCGACCCATGAGTACGGCGCCGGTACGGCCACCTTCTACATGACCAGCAGCAAGTGCCTGGAAATCGTCATGGATCTGCTCAAGACCATGCGCGAGGACTGTGCAAAAATGGCGGCTGGTGACCTGCACGAACTGATGCGCGCCTGGGAGATCGAACACCGTATCTGGACGGTGGAGGCTCACCTGCGTCACATCCAGTTCCGCAAAGAGACCCGCTACCCGGGCTTCTACTATCAGTCCGATTACCCCGGACAGGATGATGCCAACTGGTTCTGTTTCGTCAACTCCAAGTTCGATCCGGAGAAGAAGGAATGGAATGTGATGAAGAAAGACTACATCAAGATCATTCCTGACTAATGGGCGGGTATCGGTTATGCGATAAGCGCTGACAAAAATACCTCCAGGCGCCGTAGCGCGCCTGGAGGTTTTTGTTAGCTGGGCCCATAACAAGCCTGCCGTTAGACCGGTGCAGGCGATATCCTTTTTGATCGTCGCTAATCCTCCGTCGATATTGCATAAGCGCCGGAGGGTGCGCCGCTGAATGGCGAAGCTGAACCCTGGAGAGAATCGATGACGTGCTCCAAGGCTCAGCTATGTGGTTCAGGATCCAAGGGTATCGCCTGCGGCCGCCGGGAGCGGCTGCAAAGTGAACATCTTATTTCATGAAGCGACGCTTCGAGTAATCGATCTCGAAAAGTGATTTTGCTTCTGGCAATTCTAGAACGCACGGAGGGATAGCATGACAAGTGAAAACAAAGCCCCTGCGAGTGGAAGCATCGTTGTGGTCGGCGGCGGTATCAGCGGCCTGACGACGGCCCTTGAAGCCGCGGAAGTGGGGTATGACGTCTACCTGCTGGAGAAGAATCCCTACTTGGGCGGGCGGGTGGCCCAGTTGAACCAGTATTTCCCCAAACTGTGTCCGCCGACCTGCGGCTTGGAGATCAACTTCCGCCGAATCAAGGACAACCCCCGCATCAAGGTATTCACCTTGGCCGAGGTGGAGAAGGTAGAGGGTGCACCCGGCAACTACGATGTGACCATCAAGCTCAACCCACGTTATGTCAACGAAAAATGCACCTGTTGCGGTGCCTGCGCGGATGCCTGTGAAACGGAGATCAGCGACGATTTCAACTTCGGCATGACAACCCGAAAAGGCGCCTATATGCCCTTTGAAATGGCTTTTCCGGCGCGCTATGTTGTGTCGCCGCAGATTATCGGGACGGAAGACGCCCAGAAGGCCAAGGCGGTCTGTAAATACGATGCCATCGATTTGGAGATGCAGGCCAAATCCATGACCATCCAGGCCGGCGCCATCGTATGGGCCACCGGTTGGGAACCCTACGACGCCAGTAAAATCGACAACCTCGGGTTTGGGCAGTACGACAACATCATCACCAACATGATGGTGGAGCGCCTGGCGGCCCCCAACGGCCCGACCAAGGGGAAAATTCTACGGCCGTCGGACAGCAAAGAGCCCCAAAGCGTGGCGTTCGTGCAATGCGCCGGATCGCGGGACGAAAATCATCTGCCCTATTGTTCCTACATCTGTTGCATGGCCTCCCTGAAGCAGGCCACCTATATCCGTGAGCGCTGCCCGGACGCCGATATCTACATTTTCTACATCGATTTGCGCGCACCGGGGGATCGCTACGAAAAATTCTATAAGAAGATCAAGGAAGACAAGAAGGTCTTTTTTGTCAAGGGCAAGGTCGCCGAAGTAATGGAAGATTCGACCACCAAGCAGGTGACCGTCGTGGCCGAAAATGCCGTTACCGGCGAAAAAACAAGACAAACCGTGGATCTGGTGGTCCTTGCCACCGGCATGCAGCCCACGGCCGCCAAAGTGAAATTGCCGGCGGATCTCAAGTACAATGCCGATGGGTTCATTCTTAACGACTATGAAAAGGGTGGCATGTTCGCTGCTGGATGTGCCAACAAACCGGCCGATGTTGTGTCATCCAACCAGAATGCGACCGGTATGGCCTTGAAGGCCATCCAAACCCTGGCAAGGAAGTAGGAGGCTATCCATGGATAAGAAATATGGTGTGTATATTTGTGAAGGCTGCGGCATCGCTGAGTCCCTCGACGTGGATGCCATTAAAAGCGTGGCCGCGGATGAAGGGCGGACGGCAAAGACCCATCCCATCCTCTGCAGCCCCGAAGGGTTGGATTTCCTGAAAAAGGAGATCGCGGACGGCGTCAACACACTGGTGCTGTGCGCCTGTTCCCGGCGGGTCAATTACGACACCTTCCGTTTCGACGGTTGTATTGTCGACCGCGTCAACCTGCGTGAAGGCGTGGTCTGGTGCCATCCCCGCGACAAGTTCCCCAAACTGACCGAAGAAGAAAAGGCCGGTGGGGATGCCTTTGATCGTGTTCAGATGATGGCCGAGGACTATCTGCGCATGGGCATGGCCCGGGTACAGAAGGTGGCCTTGCCGGAACCGTACAAGCTGGAGACGACGTCCGAAAAGATCCTGGTCATCGGCGGCGGTGTCACCGGCATGAGTGCGGCCCTGGATGCCGCCAAGGCCGGATATGATGTGACCATCGTGGAAAAGGAAGATCGCCTGGGCGGCGCGGCCCTCAACTGGCGCAGCCAGCTGCCGGTGGGCGATCCATTTGACAAGCTGATTCCACCGGTGATTGAAGAGAAGATCAAGGCCGTTCAGGCCGATTCCAGGATTACCATTAAAACCTCCACCGTGGTGGCCCGGCTGGCCGGCCAACCCGGAGAATTCACGGTCACGTTCAAAAAGCCCGGCGAAAAGATCCAGTTCGATGTACCCTATCCCCTGCCACCCGAAATGCTAGTGGATGAGAGTGGTAAGGAGTTGGACGCCGAGACGTTGCACAAGAAGTATATGGAGTACAACGAGGGGCGGGCCGACATTCTGACCCTCGATCCCAACGGCGAGTTGTTCGGCGCCGTGGTACTGGCGGCCGGCTGGCGGCCTGCCAAGCTGGATGGCGATGCCTATGCCCACCTGGGCTATGGCGCGATCCCCGATGTGGTCACCAACGCCGAATTCGAAGCCATTGCCAAGAAAGGCAAGATCGCGCGGCCTTCGGACGGCAAGCCGGCCAAGTCCGTGGTCTTCATCCAGAGCCCGGGCAAGGACGAAGATGACAGCGATTTCAGCTACGCAGGCGCGGTCACCAGCCTGGTGAGCCTGAAACAGGCCAAGTATGTGCGAGAGGATTACGAAGACGGCAAGTCCTTTGTCTTTTACCAGCATATGCGCACCCCGGGCCTCAACGAGAATTTCTACAAGAGCATTCAACAGGACCCGGGTATCTTCTTGACCAAGGGCAATGTGCTCAGCGTCGCCAAGGGCGGCGGTGGGCTGATGATCGAAGCCACCGACACCCTGCTTGGCGAAAAGCTCAAGGTCAAGGCCGACATGGTGGTGCTGGCGGCCGGCATGGTGCCGGTCACCAAGGACGATCCCGTGGTCAACATGGCCTATCGTCAGGGGCCGGCATTCCGCGACATCGACCTGTTCAACGGCTACTGCGATTCCAATTTCATCTGTTTCCCCTATGAAACCCAGCGCACGGGTATTTACGCGGCCGGCGCGGTGCGTCGCAGCATGACCACCGAAGAGGCCATGGAAGATGCGTCCGGTGCGGCCCTCAAGGCCATTCAGTGTATCACCTCCGTTAACCGGGGCGTTTCGGTTCATCCGCGTTCGGGCGATATGACCTTCCCGGATTTCTTCTTTCAGCGCTGCACCCAGTGCAAACGCTGCACCCAGGAGTGCCCCTTCGGCGCCCTGGACGACGATGCCAAGGGAACACCCAAGCCAAATCCCACACGCTGCCGTCGTTGTGGCACCTGCATGGGCGCCTGTCCCGAACGCATCATCGGGTTTGCCGACTACAACATCGACAGCATCGGCTCCATGGTCAAGGCGATCAATGTGCCTTCGGAAGACGACTACTCCGAACCACCCATGCGGGTCCTGGGATTGGTGTGTGAAAACGACGCCTATCCAACCCTGGACATTGCCGCCCTGAACAAGCTTTCCTATTCGGCCGACGTTCGGTTGATCCCGGTGCGTTGTCTCGGCTCGGTCAACGTGATCTGGATCAAGGATGCGCTTTCCCAAGGTATGGACGGCGTCTTCCTGCTCGGCTGCAAGCATGGTGACGACTATCAATGTCATTTCGTCAAAGGCAGCGAGCTGGCCAGCATCCGCATGAAAAAGATCGGCGAGGCCCTGACCAGCCTGGCGTTGGAGGTTGAGCGCGTGGCCCAGTTCGAGGTCGCCATCGATGACTACGACAAGGTGCCGCAGATCATCAACGATTTCGTGGAATCCATCGAGGCATTGGGACCCAACCCGTTCAAAGGCTTCTAACGTGTCAGCCGGCGAAATGGAAACCCAAAGCGAATCGATTGCTGTCTCAATTCAGGAGGTAAATGTATGTCTGACTCATATTTAGTCGAACCGGATGTCGGCTTTATCAAGGAGGTGATCAAGCTCGGTGGCGAGGATGTGAAAAAGTGCTACCAGTGTGCCACCTGTTCGGTCGTATGTCCCATCTCCCCGGACACCAAGCCCTTTCCACGCAAGGAGATGATCGCCACATCGTGGGGTCTGAGAGACCGCCTGGTGGGCAATGGCGATATCTGGCTGTGCCATAACTGCGGCGATTGTTCGACGCGCTGTCCGCGTGGTGCCAAGCCGGGTGACGTGCTGGCTGCGGTGCGCGCTTACGCAGTGACGGAATACGCCATTCCCAAGAAATTGGGCAAAATGGTCAACGATCCAAAATCGTTGCCGATCCTACTGGCCATCCCGGCCGTGCTCATACTGGTCGCCGGCTTCATCTTCAATCTTTTCGGCCTCGGCTGGCTCAACTTTTCCCCCACCGGTGACGAGCTCTGGCAGGCCGACTACTTCAGCAACTATATGGTCGATATCATCATGATCCCGACCTTCTTTGCCGCCATCGCGGTTTTTGCCCTGGGGTTGAAGCGTTTCATCGCCGACATGCATGCCAATGCGCTGCAAGAGGGAAAGACCGACAAGGAGAAGATCGACCCGGCCGGATTCATACAAGCTCTGATCAAAATCATCCCGACGATTCTCAAGCACAACCGTTTCAGCGAGTGCGGGGAGAACAAGGAGCGCGCCACGTCCCACATGATGGTGCTGTATGGCTTCATCGGCCTGTTCATCGTGACCGGTTGCTTTTTCATCGCCGAGTGGGTGCTGCACATCGAAGGCCCCTACAGCCAGATCAACCCGATCAAGTGGCTGGGCAATGCGGGCGGCATCGCCCTGCTCATCGGCGGCGGCCTGATGATCGCCAAGCGTTTGAATCAAAAGGATGAGGTGTCCAGTTATAAAGACTGGTACCTGCTGGGCCTGGTGATGCTGCTCAGCGGCACCGGCCTTTTGACCGAGATGCTGCGGCTGGGTCACCTCTATGGCCTTTCCGCATTCGTCTACTATCTCCATTTGATTTTTGTGTGGGCGCTGTTTGCCTATACCCCCTACTCCAAATTGGCCCACCTGGTCTACCGAACGGTGGCCATGGCCTACCAGGAGTATTCAGGGCGCAAATAGCTTTTTGTGACACGCCAGCATTAAAAGGGGGCCGCGTCCCGCATGGGGCCGGCCCCTCTTTGCTTTTCGGGTCGGTCAGAACAGCCAATTTGATCCCGATTTCATCGGCCTGTGCTTACAGGAGTAATGGAAAGACGCTTTATGCCTCCCAAATCGAAATTGGCATCCAAGGTGAAAAATCGCGACGCCCAAGCGCTTGATTTTTATCGATTGCTCGATGATGTGCCGTTGGGAGTGCTGGTGATGGACCGCCATCGCCGGGTGGTGTTTTGCAATCGTTTTTTAGAAACGCTGATCGGCATGCCGGCCTTGACGACCGATGGGCTGCATTGCCGCAACGTGGTGCGCAGCCGCGCCTGCATTTCCGGCTGCCAGGCCGAGCACCAGACCGAGCTTTCGGAGGCGGTCTGCTTTCAAAGCGATCTGATCAATCGTGACCGCAAACGTGTTCCGGTGCGGTTGACTCTGTCGTCCCTATATGATGTCGATGGTAAACCGGTGGGCTTCCTCGAAACGGTCGAAGATCTTCGCCACCTGAAGGCCCATGATGAGGAAGCGGCCCAGGCCTATAGCTTCAGCCACATCGTGGGGCAGAGCGTTCAGATGCGGAAATTGTTCGGCATGCTGCCCGTGGTCGCCCAAAGCGATGCCTCGGTCTTGATCATTGGCGAGACCGGTACAGGGAAGGATATGCTTGCCGAAGCCCTGCATCAGGAGTCCGCCCGGGCCAAAGGCCCGTTTGTCAAAATCAATTGTGGTGCGCTGCCGGAGACCCTCTTGGAATCCGAGCTTTTCGGGCACACCAAGGGGGCCTTCACCGGCGCGGTGGAAAACAAGCAGGGGCGTTTTCACCTGGCCCACAATGGCACCCTCTATCTGACCGAAATCGGTGACCTGCCTCTTCCCCTGCAAGTCAAGCTGCTCACTTTTTTGGATGACAAAGTCGTCTATCCGCTCGGCAGCACAAAGGGTTTCGCGGCGAATGTGCGGGTGATTGCCGCGACCCATCGTGACCTCGAAAAAATGGTGCGCGAAGGTAAGTTCCGCCAGGATCTTTTCTTCAGGCTAAACGTTATGCGGCTCAATATTTCGCCGTTGCGCGACCGGGAAGGGGATGTTCGTTTGCTGGTGGATTACTTCCTGAACTATTTCACGCAGAAACTGCATCGAAATATGTCGGGCTTTTCAGTCAAGGCCATGCAAATTCTTCTCTCTTATGCCTATCCTGGAAATGTTCGCGAGTTGCGCAACATCGTGGAATATGCCGTCAGCGTATGCCGCGAAAAGAAAATCCTCGCGGCCCATCTCCCCACCTACCTGTCTGAAAGGCGACCCATGGCCATGGAGCCGCCTACGCCGTCCGGACCTACCGTTCAACGGGCCGGCCCTGCACCAGTAGGTCGGGAGGGCGTTTCGACCTGGACCGAGATGGAAAAGCAGCTGATACTCGATACTCTGGTTCATACGCGCGGCAATCGCTTGCTGGCTGCAAAGCAGCTGGGCTGGGCGCGTAGTACCTTGTGGCGAAAAATGAAACAATACGGAATCGACGCATCATGACGACCAAGGTGATGATCCCCTTGCACAAGGATGAGGTGGCGCCCCGTTTCGATTTGTCCACCGAGGTGTTGATGGCCTGGTGTTCGGACGAGGGAAACGTCGAACAGGAAAAACTGTTGATTCTGCCGGGCCCATCCGCGGAGCGGATTTGCCATATGGCCATCACGGAACATGTACAGGTCATCATCTGTGGCGGCATCGACCAGGAGGTGTTCGACTATCTGACTTGGAAAAAGGTCGACGTCATCGACGACGTCATCGGCCGCGCGGCCACGGTTTTACGACGGTATCTTTCGGGCCGGCTGCAGCGCGGCGACATTGTTCCATCTTAATCTCAATCGGCATGGATGCCCGTTTCATTCGTTCGCCAGTCACTTCGGGCCGGTGGTGGTCCAAGGTTATGTTTCGATATGATTCATAAATGATTCAAAAGATTTCATAATGAAACTTCACCTGTTTCATCGTGGCGGACCAAAAAAAAATCGTTAGAATATCAAGTGATTTTCGATTGGCATGCGCCTTGCTGCAGCCAAGTTGGTTTTAATTGGGATCGAACACACTGCGCATCGATTGAGAAATGGATCCACATATCCTGATCATTGCAACAGAGACCAGTTTGCGCGCCAATCTTTCGCAACACTTGCGACAAGAAGGTTTTCATGTATCTGAAACCGATGGCACGCAAGAGTTGATGAATTTTATTGACGAGGAGAATTTCGGCTTGATCCTCCTTGATCTTCAAGGGTTGAAGCGCAATGGCATCGCCATGATGCGTCACATTCGACAGCGATTTCCCCAAATCAAAATTATCACAATCAACTCAGGCGATCAGCTCGATTTGTCCATTGAAAGCATGCGCCTGGGGGCCTTTGATGATTTTCTCATTCCGTTTCATCTGGAGGGTTTGATAGCCCGGATTAGAAGTTTGGGAGATGGGCGAAGTACCGAGGATAAAAACGAGAAGTCGCAATAAACCGTTGGGTGTCTAACGACATAATTATAGTTACCAGGAGGTGTTGCGTGAAGAAGTATAAAGTCAAGGACTTGATGGTACCGCGGGAGGATTATGCGGTGATTTCTGAAGATGCTAATATTTTCGAAGCGGTGCAGGCCCTCGAAAAGGCCCAGCAGGATTTCGACCAGGCCCGTTACCGCCATCGGGCTATCCTCGTGGAGGATAAAACGGGTCGGATCGTCGGAAAGCTTGGGCAAATCGACGTCTTGCGCGCGTTGGAACCCAAATACGAGGAAATGAAAGCCGATACCCCAGGCATCGCCAAATACGGCTTCAGCCGAAAGTTTCTGCTCTCCATGCTCGAGACTTACAAGCTTTTCGATAAACCGTTGGATGATATCTGCCGAAAAGCTGGATTGGAAAAAGTCTCCACTTATATGCATCGCCCCACCGAAGGGGAATATATCGGTGAAGACGATTCGCTGGACAAGGCCATTCATCTGTTTGTGGTCGGTTCACACCAGTCTCTCCTTGTAACGAGGGGCGATCATATCGTGGGGTTGTTGCGCCTCACCGATGTATTCGCGGCGGTTTTTCATGCCATGAAGGCATGCAATCTGTAGAAATTTTGCGTCATTTGAACTCGGTGTCAGATGATGCGGAATGAATCGATCGATAGGGGGAATAAATGGCTAATACGTCTGTGGCAGTCGACTCGTCTGGGGTCGATTGGAAAAAACTGGGTTTTCTCTTTCTCGGCTTGTTTCTTTTTGCCGTGGTTTACTGGTCACCGGCCTGGCCGGACGCCGTCGACCCAATGGGCAAGCATTTCGTATTGACGCGGGAAGCCAAGGCGGCGTTGGCCGTATTCCTGCTGGCCGGCACCTGGTGGGTCTTCGAGGTGGTGCCCATCGGCGTGACCAGCCTGGCTATCGGCGTGCTGCAGGCCCTGTTCCTCATCCGGCCGGCCAAGATCGCGTTTACCGATTTCACGGTGCCGTCGGTCTTCTTCATCTTCGCCTCGCTGATGATCGGCCTGGTCTTCACCAAGACCGGGCTGACCAAGCGGTTGGCTTACAAGATGCTCATGATCGTGGGTGAACGGACCAGCATGATCATGCTCGGCTGTTTCGTGGTGACGGCGGCCCTGACCCATATCATGGCGCACACGGCAGTAGCGGCTACCATCTATCCCCTGCTCGTCTCCATTTACGCCATGTACGGTGAGGGCGATGCACGCACCAAGTTCGGCAAGGCGCTCTTCATGGGCATGGCTTATGTGGCCGGCGCGGGCAGTATTATTACCCTTCTCGGCGCAGCACGCGGTGCGGTGGCTTTAGGCTTTTTCAAAGAGATCATGAACCAGGACATCTCCTTTTTCCAGCTGACCTATTACATGTTCCCCATCGGCTGGTTGATGACCTTTGCGCTGTGGGGTTTCTTCATGATTTTTATGAAGCCCGAAAAGGATCGCATTCCAGGGTTGCGGGATCGTGCCCGGCGACTCAATGACGAATTGGGCGGTCTTACAAGCAAAGAGATCCTGGCGGCGGTCATCGTAGGTGGGTGTATTCTGGTGATGTGCCTCCAGAATTTCATGCCCGCGTTGCAGGCGATCAACAAGACCGGTATTATCCTGATTTCCACGATTCTTTTTTTCGTCACCGGTCTGCTGAGCGTCGAAGATCTCGAGGATGTGCCCTGGAACATCATTCTGCTGTTCGGCGGGGCCATGAGCATCGGCAACTGTCTGTGGGAAACCGGGGCAGCCAACTGGCTGGCCGTCAACTGGCTGCTCATGTTCCAGAAAGCCAACTGGTTCATTTTTGTCATGAGCATCACCTTTTTCGTCATGGTGATGACCAACTTCATCATGAACGTGGCGGCTATCGCCATTTCGCTGCCTGTGGCCCTGGTCATTGCACCTTACCTGGGGGTGGCCGGCGAAGTGATTCTGTTCGCTTCGCTGGTGGCCGCCGGCATGCCCTTCCTGCTGCTGGTGGGCGCGGCGCCCAACGCCATCGCCTATGACTCCAAGCAGTTTACGCCAGGTGAGTTTTTTCTATACGGCATCCCGGCAAGCGTTCTCTTGATGGTTGTCACCGGGTTTGCGGTCTTCATTCTCTGGCCGCTGATGGGGATGCCGGTGACCTTGAACTGACACAACACGGCATGGGAATCAAAAGGGCGCGCCATTATGGCGCGCCCTTTTTTTGCTGATAAAAAATAAAAACGGAGAGGCACCGTGCGGCGCCTCTCCGTGGGAGAGCTGTAGATCTGAGCTTGCCGGCAGCGATTATTCGCCGGTGGCAGCCTTGTGGGTCTTGATCTTGACCTTTTCGGTCAGGCCTTCATAGTACTGCCGCAGGATGACAACGACTTCGTCGCGGCCGAAGTGATCGGGCATCTCGCCGCCTTCGCTGAGGATCTTGCGCAGCATGGTGCCTGAGAGCAGTACGCGGTCTTCTTTGCCATGCGGGCAGGTGCGCAGGGAAGCCATGCCGTCGCACTTATAGCAGTAGAAGGTCCAGTCGATTTTCAGCGGCGTGCATTTCAGGGCCTTGCCTTCTTCTTTCGGCGTGGGAATTTTGTCGAAGATGGTCTGAGCTTCGAACATGCCATAGAAGTCGCCCACTCCCGCATGGTCGCGGCCGATAATCATTCTGGAGCATCCGTAGTTCTGGCGGAAGGTGGCATGCAGCAGGCCTTCGCGCGGGCCGGCATAGCGCATATCCAGCGGATAGCCGCCCTGTACGACGTTTTTCTCCACGAAGTAGTTCTTCACCAGGGCATCGATGCATCTCACGCGTACTTCGGCGGGAATATCACCGGGTTTCAGGTTGCCCACCAGAGAGTGGATGTAGACGCCGTCGCACACTTCCACGGCTATCTTGCACAGGTACTCATGGGAGCGGTGCATGGGGTTGCGCAGCTGCAAAGCGGCAATTTCACTCCAGCCTTTTTCCTCGAAGATCTTGCGGGACTCGGCCGGGCGGTGATAGACGCCGGCATATTTCTTGGGGTATTCGCCTTCGCTGAGCACCTTCACGGGACCGGCCAGGTTGAACGCCTTCTGTTTCATGACCATCTGTACGCCGGGATGATCATCTCTGGCGATCTTCCAGAACTCTTCGGCGGTCGGGGTGCCTTCGCCCATGAAAATCTTCTCGCACTCCCACTCTTTGTTGGCATCGGTCAACTCGTATTTTTCGGTGACCTTCATGGTGGCCATGATCTCTTTGCTTTCGGGATCAAACAGGGCGATCTCTTCACCTTCTTTAATGGCGTTGGCATCTTCCTTGGAGACGTCCAGGGTCACCGGGACCGGCCAGAAGGTGCCGTCGGCGAGCAGGAAATTCTCGCAGACGCCCTTCCAGTCCGCCTTGGTCATGAAGCCGGTCAGGGGGCTGAAGCCACCGATACCGATCATGATCAGGTCGCCTTTGACGCGCGGGGAGATCTCGACCTTTTTGAGACCCTCGGCTTTTTTCAGTTCGGCAGCCCTCTCTGCGCCTTCGAGCAGGCAAATGGTCAGGCCTTTTCCGCCATGGGGGGGAATGAGTTTCGACATACAATGCTCTCCTTTCGATTTTTGTTTACATATCAGTAGGCTAAACTGCCTTGTGGGCGTGAGTGCCTTCGATGGCTTCAAGGGCGTATAACTATAGAGGAACCGCCGTTTTGTCAAGGGTAATCGCCCGACAACCCTTTCTCAGTACGCCGCGCTGCAATTTGACATTGCGTTCAGCAAAAGTGTGGTGTTATGAGGTAACGCAATTCCATTGTGGCAGCGGCAGGCAGGAAGGAGAAGGCACGATGCGCACTGCGGAAAAGCTTAAGGACAGTGTGGACATAATCGAAAAAATCAAAACCTTGCCGGCCCTCGAGTCTTTTGACGAAAAGGACCTCAAAGAGCTGTTGCGTATCAGCAAGATCGTCCGCTATGAACCTGGAGAAACCATCGTCGACGAAGGGGCCTACGACAAGTGGCTCTATTATTTGATTTCCGGCAGGGTTCGAATCGTTAAAAAAGATACGGAGCTGGCGATTCTCCAACGAACGGGCGATGTTTTCGGCGAGGTGGGCAATATGGGCAGCGGTGAGTTGTCCGTATCGGTGTTTGCCTTGGACGAAACCACCTGCCTCAAGATCGACATCTCCAGCGTCGACGGTTTACCTAATGAAAACCGCTTCGTATTTCGCTATGCAATCTTTCGCGGTTTTGCCGAGGTGCTGGCCAAGCGGTTGCGAATCACCACCTCCAAGTATCTCGAGGCCAAGGCGGAGATCGAGCGCCTGAAATCCCTCATCAAAAAATCTTGATCCTTCATCGTAAAAAGCCTTTTTTTCATCGCAGATGCACGGAATGCGCAGATAAAAGATATATTTTCAAATAGATACCTCTGCGATCTCTTCGCCTCTGCGGTGATTTGCGACTTCTTACGAGGTTATCAAGGTTGAATGAGAATGGTGGGATACATGCCCTGCAAATCACCTTCCGGGTATGGTTGTATGGTGTTGAAGGAGATGTTCTGATTCTTCTGGGCATGGCCCCTGTTTATTTGGCCATCGAAGAAGGCGCCGTTGGCCTCCAGAATGTGGTGGATACGTTCTTGGAATGCCTTGACAAACGTCCCTCCGCTGCCCTCGAAGTGGAGGTCGCCTCTGGAGAGCTTGTTCTCGACTTTCGATAGATCCGCAATGCGGATACTGTTTTTCTCCAGATCGGCCTGGCTTTGGATCAACCCCCAGGCAAGGTGGCCGGGCGGCAAGTTCAGCGGTTCGTCACTGTCCATGATCGTGTGGGGCATGATGATGCATTCCTTGCCGATGGTGATGCGGCTCTCGGGACGGCCGTGAAGGAAGCAGTTAAAGCCGACGAACACGGTGTTGCCCAGATCCGCTTCGATGATTTTAGCCCCATGTGCGGTGATGTCGTTGCCTTCCAGGCGGCTGTTGATGATATAGCAGTTTTCCTGGGCGTTGGCCCCCTTTCCGAGCCAGGAGTTTTCCAGGTAGGCGCGTTGGGCGACCAGGACGTTTTCGTCGATATGGATTTTGGGTTTAACCACGGCGAAACGATCCAGCGACGTGTTTTGGGGGACTTTTATGGATGTGGGGAGATTGACGACATCGAAAAGCAATTGGAAATCTTTTTTCCGGTTTTCGACGAAATCCATGAGCGCGCCCTGGGGTGCTTTCCCTGCCTCGAAAGAAATATAGGGAAAAAGCGCCTCGCGGGGATAACGATAGAGAAAATTGAACACACCCGGCACACGAACCCACACGGTGCCGGGATCGATCCTTAGGTGATTGACTTCGCCGGCCTGTATGTACGAAAAGGCGCCGATGACGCAATCGTTCATGGTCGTCAAGTCGACGGTGGCAAACGGTCCCAGGAAGCTGCCGTCGGTGGGGGAGCCGTGAATGTTGGCATAGTGGGTGCTGATGGTGTTGGTGATGAAGAACAGCTCGAGCGTCTCCGGATCGTGGGAGTAGTTGTGGACCAAGGTTTTGACCAGAAAGCTGTCCTCGATTTCGATAGCTTCGTCTTTGGAAACGGGGATGTGGAAACCCTTGTAGTGCACCACCGCACCCTGCTTCTTGAGCTCATCACCCCGGATGTCACTCTTGTAAAGGATCGAGTTGCCCGTCCGGCACCTGCCCAGAAAATAGCTGCCCGCCAGGTTGGAGTGCCTGAAGACGAAGTTCAGGGGATGGTGCGGCGTAACGCCGTAAAAGGCATAGAATTTGACCATTTTCTCAAAACGGACGAGGCCTTTGATATAGGGCGTGACATCGAATTCCAGCTCACGCAGATTGATATTGACCCGTTGGGCGATTCTGTCGAAAAGTTTTTGCAGTTCTTTCATCGTCCATCCTCGATTAAGGGTTGAGTTCACACTCTTTCATCGTGTGGAACACGGCCGCAAAGACATCGGTCATTCGCAGAATCCCGACGATATCCTTGCCGCGGGTGACGAGCAGGGCAAGATGGTTGCCCAGCACCAGTTGGTGGATGGCCATGTCCAAAGAGGTCTCTTCGTCCGCGCACTCCCCTTCCGTGGTGGCCTGCATGAAATCTTCGACCTTCAACTGGGCGGCCTTGGTGCACAACGCCTTCAAGGGTTCACTTTCCATTCGCCGCTCTTTTTTCAGTGCCCGGACGAATTGCTGGCTGAAGCCAAAGCGATTCAGTTCATCGATGTCCTTGAGATCCTTGCCTCTGGGTTCCAGGGCCCACAGCACATCCATCTGGGTGAGTTTGCCGATGACGCGTTTGTCGTGGTCGAGGATCAGGATGGCGCGGTGTCGGTACTTGGTTCGATCGAACTCCTCCTGGGCCTTTTCCAATGCCTGAATGGCATCGAAAAGGGTCGATCCCACGGGGACCGTTGCATATTCGGACAGGGGAACCATCAGCTCTTTAACGGTTAGGTTTTTCACGTATCTCCTCCGATGGGGGGCTATGGGCCGGAATCGAGGTCCCGTGATTGATGTAAAAGAAGGCCCGGCCAGCTGCCTGGTCGGGCCTGAGATTCAGTGGCGGAGAGAGAGGGATTCGAACCCTCGGTGCAGGTTTCCCCACACACTCGCTTAGCAGGCGAGCGCCTTCAGCCGACTCGGCCATCTCTCCTTCGACTTTTGGTTGTGTCTGGAAAATGTTGATTCGTTCCGTCTCCCTTTCCGCAGGTGCTGTGGTCAGCGCTGTTCGCGGTGTTTCACATGTTGCCCTTCAGGCCTTGAATGCTTCAACGACTCAGCGGAACTGGCGGAGGGAGTAGGATTCGAACCCACGGAGCTTTCGCTCAACGGTTTTCAAGACCGCCGCCTTAAACCACTCGGCCATCCCTCCCGCAAGGGTAGGTCCGCTTTTACCATCATGTGCCTAAGGGGTCAATAAGTTTTACGAATTTACGAGGTCGGGGGAACGATTATGGAGTTGACATCAATCCTTTTTGGTGATTATGTGGCCGGCAAAAATCAGCCCCAAGGATAGAGTGTTTTAGGAGATCCAGAACATGAAACAAAAATATGCCATCATCCGGGATGACGATCAGGCCACCCTGGTGGTTCGCGAATATGCCGAACTCGATAAGGAGATGATGTCCCTGCTGTGCGAGGAGACCTACTCCCAGGAAAAGATAAAGGCGGCGCTGAAAGACGGTCAGATCGAGTTGATCAAGGCGATTCGAACCAACAACATGTATCCGCCCACCACGTTTGCATATGCCATTGCCGAAGCCATCGCCGGGCTTCTGGACGAAGGCGGCAATCAATCCGCCGAACTTTTTTTCGATGACAAAGACCTCTTTCAAAGAGGCGAAGAGGTGGCGATCGAAGAGGCTGTGGAGGAGGAGGAGGCCGACGAGGACGTCGATGTCGACGACCTTCTGGACGATGACGATGCCATCGATGATGATTTTGAAGACGACAGCGTGTTGACCGACCTGAAGACATCGATTAAGGTGGCCGACGACGATCCCGCCGACACCGATGACGCCGTCTGAACACCTGTAACCCGCCCCAAAAAATGGGGAATCTCCCGTTCATCACTATTGACGATAATTGCGTCCACTGCCGAGGTGGGCGCACTCTTTTCAATCGAGCAGCGCCTCAATTTTTCTCTCCAGCTCCCGGTAACTTTGCCGGCCGGGCCTCTTTTCGACGATTTTCCCTGCCTTGACGACCATCAGGGTGGGAACCCCCACAATGCCGTAGTCGTTCATGGCTGCGGTTCCCACCCAATAAACCGGAAAGGGCACGGCCAGTCGGTCCACTAGAGGTTGGGCGGCCTCCGGGTTTTCGTCCAGGCTCATCCCTACGATCTGGATGCCTTTGTCTTTGTATGCGCGGTAAAGTGCGACGAGATCGGGCAGTTCCGCTTTGCACGGCGGGCACCAGGCGGCGAAGGCCACCAGAAAACCGGTGTAGCCATCGGCATTGATCAGCTCCTTCAAGGCATTCGGCTCAATGGATTTCACGGGATTGACGGTGGGCGCCGACGGGCCGCAGGCCGTCACCATCGCGAGGATCAACACACATGCGGCGAAAATGAGAAAACAGGGGCAATTCCGTTGTCTGGCGGTTGTGGTTGAATGGATAGGCGTTGTTGAATTCATGGTCGTCCAAGATTTGCTGTTGACGCACGGACAATTTTCATAATATGAAAACTATTCATAAATTGATCTATCCGTCCAGATTTAAATAAGCCATACATGTTTTAAAATAGTATTCGCTGAACAGCTCAGTTGAATCGGGTTCCAAGATGATACTATTCGAAACCGGACTTTCCTGCGAATGACACCATCTGATCGTGCATATCTTTTTTTTATGAGTCCTTCTATTTGCCATCCACATCAGGAGAAAACATCTGAAAATAAATACTACCAATGGATCATGCGGCGTCAAGGGCTTGAGGGGATGATTTTTGATATAAACGCCTTTTACCTGCGATCCACAGATCCGGTTTGTTCGGGGCCCTGCATGCGGCAGGGCCTTTATTCGTGTTGCACTGTATGAGGAGGAGCCAATGGACAAGAAAGAACAGTTTTACCAACGGCTGGAACAACGAGGGGTCTCACGAAGGGACTTTATGCGGTACTGTACCTTTCTTACGGCCACTATGGGACTATCGGCATCGTTTGTGCCCAAAGTGGCTGAGGTGTTCGCCGCCCCCAAGCAGCGTCCCCCGGTGATCTGGCTTCATTTCGGAGAGTGTACGGGGTGTTCCGAGGCGATGCTTCGCACCATCTACCCGTATGCGGATGAGCTTTTGCTGGAAATTCTGTCGGTCGAGTATCACGAGACCATCATGGCTGCGGCCGGGCATCAGGCCGAGGAACAGCTCCATGCCGCATTGGAAAAACACACAGGCAAATTTATCTGTGTCGTTGAAGGGTCCATACCCACCAAGTACAATGGTGGGTACGGACGCATCGGCGGTCGAACATTCCTGGAAATTGCCCAGGAGGTCTGCCCCCAGGCTCTGGCCACGATTTGTATCGGATCCTGCGCAAGCTTTGGTGGCATACCGGCGGCCAAGCCCAATCCGGGTGGTTACATGGGCGTCGGACAGGCCCTGAAAATGAAAACCATCAATATCCCCGGATGCCCGCCAAACCCGATCAACCTGGTGGGCACCATCGTCAACTACCTGCTGATCGGACAGTTGCCGGCGGTCGACGACATGGGGCGGCCCCTGTTCGCCTATGGCAAAACCATTCACGATCAATGCCCACGCCGGTCGCATTTTGAAAACGAGGAGTTTGTCGAAGAGTTCGGCTCCAAGGAGGCGGCTTTGGGCTACTGCCTTTACAAGATGGGGTGCCGCGGGCCGGAGACCTACAACAATTGCCCGGTGGCAAAATTCAACGACGGCACCAGTTGGCCGGTGGAGGCCGGGCATCCGTGCATCGGCTGTAGCGAACCGGATTTCTGGGACAAGATGACCCCGTTTTATGAAGAATTCTAACCACTGTCCGAAGGCAGTGAAGGGAGGATATTTATGGGCAAACGTATCATTGTCGACCCGATTACCCGAATCGAGGGGCATCTGAGGATCGAAGTCGAGATCGAAGGCGGCCAGGTGGTGGATGCCTGGAGCTCGGGGCAGATGTTCCGGGGCATCGAGATGATTCTCAAGGGGCGCGACCCACGGGACGCGCATCACTTCGTGCAGCGCTCCTGCGGCGTCTGCACCTATGTTCACGCCATTGCCTCGGTGAGGGCGGTGGATGACGCCTTCAAGATCAACATTCCCAAGAATGCGCGTTTGATCAGAAACATGCTGCACGGCGCCCAGTATCTGCACGATCATCTGGTCCATTTCTATCACCTGCATGCCTTGGATTGGGTCGATGTGGTGAGCGCACTGCAGGCCGATCCCCAGAAGACGGCAGCCCTGGCCGACAGTGTCTCCGGTGCCGATGTGGGCGGCGCGGTCTACTTCAAGTCGGTCCAGCAACGGCTCAAGACCTTTGTCGAGAGCGGCCAGCTCGGCCCCTTTGCCAATGCCTACTGGGGCCATCCGGCCTACAAGCTGCCACCGGAAGCCAACCTGATGGCCTGCGCCCACTACATCGAGGCCCTGCGCCTGCAGGCCCGCACGGCCCGTCTGCACGCCATTTTCGGCGGCAAGAACCCCCATCCCCAGTCCCTGGTCGTGGGCGGCGTGACATGCCAAGCCAGCCTCACTGCGGACCATATCGCCGAGTTCCTCTACGTGACCAAGGAGACCCAGGCCTTCGTCAAGAACGTCTACCTGCCCGACCTGCTGGCCGTGGCCTCGTTCTACAAGGATTGGGGCGGCATCGGCGGCACACGGAATTTCCTGGCTTACGGCGATTTTCCGCAAACCGATAAGGAACCCGAGAGTCTCTATATGCCGCGCGGCGTGATCATGAAACGTGACTTGGCCAACGTCAATATGGTCGATCAGGCCAAGATCACCGAGGATGTCACTCGCTCCTGGTACGAGAACGGCTCGCCCAAGCATCCTTACAAGGGGGAAACCAAGCCACTGGCCGAGGATCCCAAGTACGATCCAAACAAGGGCAAATACTCCTGGATGAAGGCGCCGCGCTATGACGGGGCTTCCTGTGAAGTCGGACCCTTGGCCCGCGTGCTCGTGGCCTACGGCAAGGGGCACAAGGACATCAAGCCGCTGGTCGACAAGGCGTTGACTCAGCTTTCGATTCCCGCCACCGCCCTCTTCTCCACCCTGGGGCGCACCGCCGCACGCTGCATCGAAACCGTGGCCATCGGAGATGCACTGCAGGAGTGGACCATGGAGTTGGTGGAAAACCTTAAGAGCGGCGATACCAAGACATACGAGCCCTATGAAATTCCGGACAGCGGTCAAGGCATGGGCCTCAACGACGTGCCGCGTGGCGCCCTCGGGCACTGGATCGACGTCAAGGACAAAAAGATCAACAACTATCAATACGTCGTGCCGTCCACATGGAACCTGAGCCCGCGCGACGGCAAGAACCAACGTAGCCCGGTGGAAGAGGCCTTGATCGGAACACCCGTGGCTGACCCGAAACAGCCGCTGGAAATTCTGAGGACCGTGCACTCCTTCGATCCGTGCATCGCCTGTGCGGTGCATGTCATCGATCCGCACTCCAACGAGGTGTATAAGGTCAACGTGATCTAACTGTCACCGATAGGGCTCCTGTTTGCGTCATCTGCGCATCGGGGGCCCTTTTTTCGTCCCGGATGGAGTGGCCATGGCGCATATCGTCATCATAGGGCTCGGCTGCACGCTTTTCGGGGATCAGGGATTCGGCGTGCACCTGTTAAACGAGCTGGACCATCGATTTGTCTTTCCCGATGGTGTCCACCTGATCGACGGTGGCACCATCGGGGTGCACCTGGTGGGCACCCTGGCCGGCGCCGACCATGTGATCGCCGTGGATATCGTGCGCCGGGGTGGGGCGCCGGGCGCCGTTTACCGGCTCGACGAACCGCAGATCTTCGATCGGCTGAGAAGTCCCGACCATATTCTCCAGGAGGCCTTCATCGAAGCGCTGATCCACTGCCGGCTGCTCGATCGACCGCCCCGCGTCGTATTATTGGGCGTAGAACCGGATGATGACCGGACCTTCGGAAGCCACCTGACCCCATCTTTGGCGGACAAGATAGATAAGATGATCGCCATGGTGCTGAATGAACTGGATGGGTTGGGCGTGGAATATAAAAGAAGAGTATGAAAGCAGGAAAGTATGAAGGTATGAAAGTTTAAAGTCATGTCGTTAACATGCGCGGATGCTGGGGGCGGGCGTAAAGCCCGCCCCTACGAATCTTCGGAAGAAACGCAGGCCGTTGCCATAAGCGGGCGGTGTAGGGACGGGGTTTATCCCCGCCCAGATGGAAGTCTGGGCGCCTCAAGCAAACGATATTGAGTTTAAGGTGTTAAGTTGCGGAAGGTTGTCTGATTGAATGGGGACAAATATGGGCGATAGGGATAAGCCGCGGATCACGGTCCTGGGGCTGGGCAACATTCTGCTGCGCGACGAGGGGCTGGGGGTGCGGGCGGTGGAGCGGCTCGCCGAACAATATGATTTCGATGATCATGTCCAGGTACTCGACGGGGGGGTCCTGGGCATGCGCCTGATGGGCATCGTGGCGGCTTGCGATGTGTTGATCGTCGTGGATGCGGTTCAAAACCAGGGGGCGCCGGGAACGCTTTATCGCCTGGCAGGCGACCAGGTTCCCCGTCGCGTGCTGGCCAAGCATTCCCTGCATCAATTGGATTTTCCCGAAGTCCTGGCCTTGTGCGGCATGATCGATCATCACCCCGAAACCGTTGTGATCGGGATGGAGCCCGAGGATATCGCCACCATGGACACCACCCTGACGCCGGTCGTGGCGGCCAACATGGATGCGTTGACGCAGATGGTGCTGGCCGAACTGGACCGGGTGGGGGCCGGTTATGTTGTCAAGCCATGACGGGCGCCACGCCAGCGAACCTAAACGAATGTGATTCACTGTGACGGTCCTGGTAGGCGTGGGTGGGGCACCTGACCGCTTGGCGTGTGGCATCGGCCACCTGTTCCACCCACGCCGGGTTTAATGAATAGCGTTCAGTTAGAATCGCTGGCACCAAACCGAGCCTCTGGCAAAATGGTGTCTGATGATATATGACCCGTATTGATGGTTGAAACGACCTTTCCCAAGGTGGGGGTAGACAATTATGTGCCTTGCGATACCGTCCCGGATTACCCATATCGAGGACCAGATCGCCACGATCGATGTGGCCGGGGTCCAGCGACAGGCCAGCCTGCTCTTACTGGAGGATGCCCGAATCGGGGATTTTGTCATCGTCCATGCCGGTTTTGCGATCCAAAAGCTCGACGCCGACGCGGCCCAGGAGACCCTGATGCTGCTGCGGAAGGCCGCCGAGCGGGCCGAAAGGGACGATGAGTTCGATTGATGCACACCGGTACCATTGCACGCCAGATCGACATTAACGGCATCGTCCAGGGCGTCGGTTTTCGGCCGTGCGTTTACCGCCTGGCAAGGCGCAGGGGATTGCGCGGCGAGGTGGCCAACACGGCCCGGGGAGTGACGGTCCTGATCGAGGGGCCGGACGCCGATATCGAAGGTTTCGTGGCCGACCTGCAGCGCGAAAAACCGCCCCTGGCGCATATCGTGGAGATAACCCAATCGGATCGGCCGGTGGCCGGTCATACCGACTTCAAGATCGTGCCCAGCAAGGGAGATGCTTCCCGCGCCACCCTGGTTTCCCCCGATGTGGCGGTGTGCGACGACTGCCTGCGGGAGCTGTTCGACCCGGCCGACCGGCGTTTCGGCTATCCGTTCATCAACTGCACCAATTGTGGTCCCCGTTACACGATCATCGATGATATTCCCTATGACCGGGCCAAGACCGCCATGCGCGGATTTACCATGTGCCCCCAATGCCAGGCCGAATACGACGACCCCAACGACCGGCGCTACCACGCCCAGCCCAATGCGTGCCCGGTATGCGGGCCGCGGGTCACCCTCTTCGATGCCCGCCGCAATCCCCTGCCAGACCCAGATTCCATCGCCAAAGCGGCCGAGATGATCCTGCAGGGGTTTATCGTGGCCATCAAGGGGCTGGGGGGGTTCCATCTGGCGGTGGATGCCCGCAACGACGATGCTGCGGCCCGGCTCCGTGAGCTTAAGCATCGGGAAGAAAAGCCGTTGGCCGTGATGGCGCCCGATCTGGACACGGTTGCTTCGTTCGCCCACGTGACCCCGGACGACTCGGCCCTGCTGAGCAGCATCCAGCGCCCCATCGTGCTGCTGCCCAAGCGGTTGCCCGAACGGCTGGCCTTTTCCGTGGCCCCTCGTAACCACTATTATGGGGTGATGCTGCCCTACACCCCCCTGCACCATCTGCTCATGTCGCATGGATTCACGGCCGTGGTGATGACCAGCGGCAACCTGAGCGAAGAGCCCATCGCCATCGACAACGACGAAGCCTTTGAACGGCTGGGAACCATCGCCGATTATTTCCTGGTTCATGACCGGCCGATTCGGCTGCGCAGTGATGACAGCATCGTGCGCCGTTCGGGCGGCCGCACCCGGCCCTTGCGGCGATCCAGGGGTTTTGTGCCGGTGCCGGTATTTCTGAAGAAAGAGATGCCCATGGTGCTGGCATGCGGCGCGGAGCTGAAAAACACCATCTGTCTGACCAAGGGCAATCAGGCCTTTGTCAGCCAGCACGTCGGCGACCTGGAGAACCTGGTCACCGAGGATTTCTTCCGCCTGACCATCGACCATCTCCAGCGCATACTGGACGTCTCCCCCCGCGTCATGGCCTGTGATCTGCATCCCGATTACCTGAGTACCCGCTGGGCGTTGGCTCGAAAGGATCTGCCCGTAATCCAGGTGCAGCACCACCATGCCCACGTCGCTGCCTGCATGGCCGAGCACCATCTCGAAGGATCGGTCATCGGCCTGGCTTTCGACGGCACCGGCTACGGGACGGACGCCAATCTCTGGGGCGGTGAGGCGCTTCTGGCCGACGCCAGTAATTTCCAGCGCGCGGCCCATTTGGCCTATGTGCCGATGCCGGGTGCTGCGGCAGCCATCAAGGCGCCCTGGCGGCTGGGATTGGCCTACCTGCACCACGCTTATGGGGAGGCGATGTGGGACCTGGCGCTGCCCTTCATGCAGGGTGTGGCCGCTGACCCGGCGCATACTGTGGTTCAGATGGCCGCCCGGCGCATCAATGCCCCCCTTACCTCCAGCCTGGGGCGGCTCTTCGATGCCGTGGCCGCCATCATCGGTTTGCGGCATAACGTGGCCTACGAGGGGCAGGCGGCCCTGGAGCTGGAAATGATCGCCGACGGCCGTGAACAGGGCGCCTATCCCTTTGAATGGTCGGACGGACCGGTCAAGGCGGTGTCCGTGCACCCCATTATTCGGGGGGTAGTCGATGATATCCTCGCCGGGGTGCCGGCGTTTGTCATCAGTCGAAGATTTCACGACACCCTGATTGCCCTGTGGGCCGCCATTTGCGAAACCTTGCGCGACGAAACCGGCCTGGAGCGGGTGGTGCTCAGCGGGGGGTGTTTCCAGAACGTGCTGCTTCTCGAAGGGCTCTCGGCACAATTGCAAGCGAGCGGGTTTGCAGTATACAGCCACGAACAGGTGCCGACCAACGACGGCGGGATTTCGCTGGGGCAGGCGTTGGTGGCTGGCATGCGGCTGGCAGAGACTTCAGGATAGGCGTTTGTCAGCGGTACATAAAAGGATTTTCGATATGAACGATCCACTGTCCCAATTTGGCGAGGCGTTTCGCGATCCGCAACTGGCCCGGAACCTGGTGGCCCAGTTGAAACGGAGTGCCCGTACCCCCATGCGCATCATGGAGGTGTGCGGCACCCATACCATGGCCATCTTCCGCCACGGTATCCGCGCCCTGCTGCCCCCGACGGTCACCCTGCTCTCCGGACCAGGGTGTCCGGTGTGCGTCACCGACCAGAACGACATCGACGGCTTCATCGCCCTGGCCCAGCGCGAGGAGGTGATCGTGGCCACCTTCGGTGATCTGATGCGCGTGCCGGGCACCTATACGTCATTGCAGCGCGAGAAGGCCGAAGGCGCCGACGTACGCGTGGTCTACTCGCCCATGGATGCCGTGCAACTGGCCCAGGATCATCCCGACCGGACGGTGGTTTTTCTGGGTGTTGGATTTGAAACCACGACGCCCACCATTGCTGCTGCGATCCTGACCGCCCAACAGTTGAAACTGTTCAATTTTTGCGTCTACTCGGCGCACAAGACCGTTCCCCAGGCCCTGGCGGCGCTCATGGCCCATCCCCAGGTGCGCATCGACGGCTTTTTGCTGCCCGGCCATGTGTCGGTGATCATCGGCATGCAGGCCTATCGCCCCTTTTTCGAGGCCCATGCCATACCCTGCGCTGCGGCCGGGTTCGAACCGCTCGACATACTTCAAGGTCTGCTGATGCTGGCCCGGCAGATCGAGGCGGGTCGGCCGGTTTTGGAAAATGCATACCCGCGAGCCGTCACCGAAGCCGGCAACCCCAAGGCCCGGACGATCATGGACCAGGTGTTTGTCGCCTGCGACGCCCGCTGGCGGGGCCTGGGTGAAATCGCCGGCAGCGGATTGGCCATTCGGCCGGAATTCTCCCAATTCGATGCGGCCCGGCGATTCAAGATCGCCGTGGTGGACATGCCGCCGCCCAAGGGATGCGCCTGCGGAGAGATCCTGACCGGCATCAAGACGCCGGCCGAGTGCCCTCTGTTTCGCAAACGCTGCACCCCCATGGACCCGGTGGGGCCCTGCATGGTATCGAGCGAGGGGACGTGCGCGGCCTATTACCGGTACAGCAGTTGAATCCGCCACGCGGGTTGTGCGGGCCGAGGGAAGAAAAGAAAGAAGAATGAAAAGAGTATGAAAGTAGGAAAGTATGGAAGTTAAGGTATGCTGTCGATTGGATGGTTATGGTTTAAAATGGGGCGGAGAGGGCGTTTCTTAAGATGAAAAGCGACAAGATTCTTCTCGATCACGGCAGCGGCGGCAAATTGGCCCACCAGTTGACCACCGAGGTCCTGATGCCGATGTTCAACAACCCTTTTCTGGCCCAACTGCACGATGGGGCTGTTTTTGAAGTCAACAACGGCCGGCTGGCCTTTTCCACCGACACCTTCGTGGTCGATCCGATCTTTTTCCCCGGCGGCAACATCGGCGACCTGGCGGTCAATGGAACGGTCAACGACCTGGCCATGTGCGGGGCGGTGCCGCGCTATCTGAGCATGGGACTGATCCTGGAAGAGGGATTGACCTTCGCCGACCTGAAGCGGGTGCTGGAAAGCGTCCGCACGGCGCTCGACCGGGCCGGTGTGCTCCTGGTGACCGGCGACACCAAGGTGGTGCCCCGGGGCGCGGCGGACCGATTGTTCATCAACACCTCGGGCATCGGCGTGGTGCCCGAAGGCGTCACCATCGGCGCCACCGGTGCGCAGGTCGGCGACGCCGTCATCCTGAGCGGCAACATGGCCGATCACGGTATTGCCGTGCTGACCCAGCGGGAGGGGTTGCGCTTCGAGTCGGATGTGATCAGCGATACGGCGCCGCTCAATGGCCTGGTACAGGCGATTCTCGCGGTTTGCCCGCAGGTGCACGTGCTGCGCGATCCCACCCGGGGCGGCGTGGGCACGGCGCTCAACGAGATCGCGCTGCAGTCCGGCGTGGGGGTCGTGCTCGAAGAGGAGCGATTGCCGGTATCGCCGGCCGTAGCCGGCATCTGCGACCTGCTGGGTTTCGATCCGATCTATCTGGCCAACGAGGGCAAGCTGCTCTGTTTCGTGCCGGCAGAGCAGGCCGAAGCGGTACTGGCCGCCATGCGCGAGCATGAATTCGGCCGGCAGGCGTGCATCATCGGCCGTACGGTGGCCGATCATGCCGGCCGGGTGGTGATGCGGACGGCCATCGGTGGACAGCGCATCGTGGATATGCTGGCCGGCGAGCAGTTGCCGAGGATATGTTGATCCGGAAGAGCCGGAGGGGAAAGTTTAAAGTTTTAAGTTTGAAGTGAAGGAATGCGGTCGATTTTATGGGTGCGGATCGTAATCAAAAAGAGTCGAAGGCGTCGAAGGGGCGAGGTCCGATCCGGTATGCTGTTGTGGTTTTACTCCTTTTACTCGTCGCTTGCAGTGGGCAGAAGGAATATCGCATCGTCGGCCGGACCATGGGGACCACCTACCACATCAAGTTCGTGGGCGGCCGGTCCGTGGACGTGGCAGCGGTGCAGGCCAGCGTGGATGCCTGCCTGGAGGAGATCAATCAGAGCATGTCGACCTATCGACCAGATAGCGAGATCAGCCGTTTCAACGCATTTGGCGAGGTAAACAGCCCCTTTGCCGTATCGGCCGATTTCTGGAAGGTGATGGTGACGGCCCGGGATATCCATCGACTGACCGGCGGTGCATGGGACGGTACGGTCGATCCTTTGGTGAATCTTTGGGGATTCGGAAAAGCCGGCCCCTTGGAGAAGATACCCGCGGCTGACGAGGTGGCGCGGATACGCGGGCAGGTCGGTTTCGATCACATCGGAGTGGGAGACACGCCCATTCTGATCAAGAAGGTGGCCGCCGTCTCCGTGGACCTGGCCTCCATCGCCAAGGGTTATGGGGTGGACCGGGTCGCCGGCGTATTGCAGTCGTCGGGTTTCGTCGATTACCTGGTGGAGGTGGGGGGCGAGGTGTTCGCCGCCGGCCGGCGTCTGGATGGCAAGCCCTGGCGGGTGGGGATCAACCGGCCGCGTCCCGATGCCGCGGCCGAAGAGGTTTACAAGGTGGTAGTCCTGCAGGATCGCGCCCTTGCCACCAGCGGTGATTACCGCAATTTTTACGAGATCGACGGCCGGATTTACTCGCATATCATCGATCCACGCACCGGCTATCCGCTTGAAAACGGGGTGGTGAGCGCGACCGTGGTGGCGGACACCTGCACCCTGGCCGACGGATTGGCCACGGCCGTGATGATTCTGGGCCCGGAAAAGGGGATCGCTTTGATCGACACATTGAAGGGCGTCGAGGCGCTGATCGTGGTGCGGCATGCGGACGGCCGTTTCTTGGATCATTTCAGCCAGGGCATGGACCGCTTTTTCGCCGATTAGACAGAGTCCATTGACCTCTCAATTCATCCTGTTGCGTGGAAAATTGCCGCCGCAGTTCAAATTGAATGTGATTCCCCCTGAAGGGCATGCTTCCCTGAGGTTGTCGGACAAAATTCGCATTGCACCGGTCATGGCAGGCGCGGATGGGGCAGGCGGCCAGGGCCACTTGACCGCTTGGCGTGTGGCATCGGCCACCTGCCCCAACCGCGCCGGGTTTAAAAATAGCATTCAGTTGGAAGTGCTGTTGAGGCCGCTTTGGCGTTGACTTTGTATTTTTACTCTTATAAGTAATCCCAAGCTTAACCCTATCTTAATGATATGAATCACTTATAGCCCCAAAAGGAAGGAGCGGACAGTGGAGATCTTAGTCTTAGTCAAACAGGTCCCGGCAACCGAATCGATGATCGCCATCGCCGGTGACGGGGTATCCATCAAGACCGATGGTATCAAATTCGTGATGAATCCTTACGATGAGCTGGCTGTGGAAGAGGCCTTGAAAGTGCGCGAAGCCCAGGGTGGCACCGTGACTATTCTCTCCGTGGGCCCGGCCAAGGCGGCCGAAGCGATCCGCACGGGCCTGGCCATGGGCGCGGACAAGGGCATTCTCATCGATCCCGGCGACCTGGTTATCGACGGGCTGGGCACGGCAAAACTGCTGGCCGCCGCCATCAAGCCCCTCCCCTGCGACCTCATCGTGGCCGGCCACCGGGCCGTGGACGACGACAACTTCCAGGTGGCCACGGCCCTGGCCGAACTGCTGGCCATTCCCAATATATCCATGGTCATAAAACAGGAACTGGCCGACGGCAAGATCCGCTGCCTTTGTACGGTCGAAGGCGGCACCAAGGAAGTGGAGGCCCCCCTGCCGGTACTGATCGCCGCCCAGCGGGGTCTCAACGATCCGCGCTATGCCAGTCTGCCCGGCATCATGAAGGCCAAGAAGAAACCCCTGGAAACCAAGACGCCGGCCGATCTCGGCCTGGCCGCCGCCGATCTGCAGCCGCTGGTGAAGGTCAAGGCGCTCAAGGCGCCGGCCGAGCGTAAGGGCGGACGCATCATCGAAGGCGATTCGGTTCAGGCCAAAGCCGCCCAACTGGCGCGGCTGCTGCGTGAAGAAGCAAAGGTGATTTAGATAAAAAGGAGCCTATCATGACGCAACATGTCTTAGTGATTGCAGAGCAGGTGGAGGGCGTCTTTCGCAAGGTGACGTTCGAAGTGCTGTCCGCCGGTCGACGGTTGGCCGGCCAGCTGGCCGGCAGCGTCCAGGCGGTGGTGCTGGGTAGCGGCATCGAAGGTTTGGCGGCCGAATTGGGAAAATATGGCGCCGAAAAGGTTTTCGTGGCCGATGACCCGGCCCTGGCCGATTTTACGACCGAGGCGTATACCAACGCCCTGGCTGGCCTGGTCGGACAGATCCAGCCGGCCGTGATTCTGCTGGGTGCCACGACCCAGGGCAAGGACCTGGGCGCACGGTTGTCCGCCCGGCTCAATGCCGCGCTGGCCACCGATGCGGTCGGCCTGGGCGTGGACGGCGGCCAGGTGGTGGCCACCCGGCCCATGTACGGCGGGAAGGTGCTGGCCGATGTGGTGCTCACCGGAGCACCGGCCATCGTTTCGGTGCGCCCCAATACCCAGGCCGTCGAGTCGGCCGCCGGCGCCGGCTCGGTGGAAAAGGCGGCGGTGAAATTGGGCGACCTGCGCTCCAAGGTGGTGGGCAAGCAGTTCGAGTCCGGCAAGGTGGACCTGACCGAGGCCGATGCGGTGGTTACCGGCGGACGCGGCATGGGCGGAGCCGATTATTCGGCCGTCGAAGCCCTGGCCGGGGTGCTGGGCGCCGCGGTGGGCGCATCGCGTTCGGCGGTGGACGAGGGGTGGCGTCCCGCTTCCGACCAGGTCGGCCAGACCGGCAAGACCGTTTCTCCCAATCTTTACGTCGCCTGCGGCGTATCCGGCGCCATCCAGCACCTGGCCGGCATGTCGTCGTCCAAGGTGATCGTGGCCATCAACAAGGATCCCGAGGCGCCGATCATCGCCAAGGCCGATTATGCCATCGTGGGAGACTTGTTCGAGGTGCTGCCGGCCCTGACCGAGGAGATCAAAAAGATCAAGGGATGAACGGGGAAGGGCGATTGCCGTCTTGCCATCCCCGTCGGATTCCGGTAGATGCGAAAGGCTGCCCTTCAGGGGGCGGCCTTTTAAGTTGTGCCCATCCACCAGCCCGGTTGAGGACAAAGTGATGGGAAGTGAAGGGAAAAAGTATGAAAATCGGAAAGTAAGAAAGTATGAAAGTGAAGGAATGGTGTCGATTTGATTGATGGTTTTATGGTTATTTTCTGCCATATAATGACGGCACCGTAAAAAGTCCGGAATTTGCTTTTTCCGTCATCCCGGCGGAAGCCTGGATCCAGTATTTTCAATAAATTCTGGATGCCGGAGCAAGTCCGCCATTAGGCCTTTGGGACTTCTAAGGAAGCGTCATGCTTGCGGGCCGTTTCCTGGGCTGAAATGTTTCGCCGCGAAGCGGGGTAAACCGTTTTTTACGAGTTCATCAATCGATAGAGTTCCTTAACTTTCACACTTTCATACTTTAAACTTTCCACTTGTATACTCCGACTTTGTTTGAACCGTTAAGTAGGGGGTGCTTAAATGCCAAGGCCAGCGAACCGATGAACGTTTTCCTCGAAAGTCTGGGCTGTGCCCGCAACCAGGTGGACAGCGAAACCATGCTGGCCCGCCTGCGCTCGGCGGGGGTGGTGATCACGGAGGATCCGTCCGCGGCCGAAATCATCGTGGTCAATACCTGCGCCTTCATCCAGGCGGCGACCGACGAGGCCATCGATACGATCCTGACCCTGGCGCGCCATAAAGAAACCGGACGCTGCCGCCGTCTGATCGTGGCCGGTTGCTTGCCCGAACGCTACCGCGAGCCGATCGTGGAAGCGCTGCCGGAGGTGGATCTTTTCTTGGGAACCGGCGCCTACGACCGCATCGTGGCGGCCGTCAGGGGCGGTTTGGCCGCCGGAAGTTGCCTGTTGCCCGATCCGGAGAGCGCGGATGCGCGGCTGCCGGCCGATCGCATACCCCTGGTCGCCCACAGCGCTTATTTGAAGATCGCCGAGGGGTGCAGCCGGCACTGCACCTACTGCATCATCCCCAAATTGCGCGGCCGCCAGCACAGCCGGCCCCTGACCACCATTTTGGAGGAGGCGCGCGCATTGATCGCCGGCGGTGCCCGGGAGATCACCCTGGTGGCCCAGGAGAGCACGGCCTATGGCCGGGACCTGGAGCCGTCCGTCGATCTGGCCGCGTTGCTGCACGCCCTGGCCGAACTGGACCGCTCGGTGTGGATCCGGGTGATGTACGGCCATCCGGCGAGCATCTCCGCCGAGACGATTGCGACCCTGGCCGATCACGACAACCTGTGTCCCTACCTGGACATTCCCATCCAGCATGCCGCCGCCGAGGTGCTCAAACGCATGGGGCGAGGATACCAGGAGCGGGATCTGTTGAAGCTCTTCGACCATATCCGGCGGCATGTGCCGGACGTGGCCCTGCGCACCACCGTGCTGGTGGGTTTTCCCGGCGAGACCGATGCCGACTTCCAACAGCTCAAGGCGTTCGTCGAGCGGGTCGGTTTCGATCATCTGGGCGTCTTCGCCTATTCGGACGGCGAAGATCTGCCCGCCCACCGGCTCGATCACCATGTGGGGCGGCGGGTGGCCCAGACGCGGCTGGACGAGTTGATGGCCCTGCAGCGGGATATTTCGGCCCGCAATCTGACCCGCTACCTGGGACGGACCCTGGACGTGCTCCTCGAGACGCGCGAGGCGGACGGGTATTGGACGGGCCGTACCATGTACCAGGCGCCGGAGGTCGACGGCGTCACTTTTGTCCGTCCGCCGGCCGATGCCGGCGGGTTGGCCGTTGGCGCGAGGGTGCCGGTGCGCGTCGTTGAGGCCATGGATTACGATTTGACCGCAGAGGTGCCATGAGCGATCTAAAACGCAAAATTCTGTCGGTCGTGGCCGATGAGCTCAAACTGATCGAACAGGCCTTGGCCGACCATCTCCATCCCCATTTCGATCTGGTGGGCCGCGTGGCCGGCCACCTGCTCTTTGCCGGGGGCAAGCGTCTGCGGCCCCTGTTGATGATGCGCTCGGCGCGCCTGTGCGGGTGCGACAGGGACGATCTGTGCCAGTTCGCGATTATTTTCGAATACCTGCACGCCGCCACCCTGATGCATGACGATGTGGTGGATGGCGCCCGGTTGCGCCGCGGCAGACCGGCCGCCCATCATGTGTGGGACCCGCCCACCGCCGTGCTGACCGGCGATTTCCTGCTGGCGCGTTCCCTCTCGCTGGCGGCCCGAACGCGTTTGCCCGAGGTGATCGACGTGATTGCCGGGATCACCGAACAGATGTCCCAGGGCGAGATTCGGCAGTTGGCCCACAAGGGGGATGTCACCCTGGACGAATCGGTTTATCTGGACGTGATCCGCTGCAAGACTGCGGTGCTGTTTCAAGGTGCCTGTCGCACTGGTGCGCTGATCGCCGGGGCCCCCGCATCACGCTGCGATGCGCTGGATAACTATGGGTTTCACCTGGGCATGGCCTTCCAGATGGCCGACGACCTGCTCGACTACACACAGGAGACGGCTGCCCTGGGTAAGGCGGCCGGTGCCGATCTGCGCGAGGGAAAAATGACCCTGCCCGTGATTCGAACCTTTTCCAGGGCAGATCGCCGGCAAAGGGAGTGGATCGAGACCCTGATCCGCGATCCGGATTTCAGCCGGACCGACTTTGAACGGTTGGTCGATTTGATGCGGATGCATGGCGGCATCGAAGATACCCGTCAATCCGCTGCAAGCCACATCCGTCAAGCCAAAGCAGCCCTGTCGGGCTTCGAGGACGGTCCCCATCGGGCGTTGTTGGCCGATATCGCCGATTATGCCTGGGCGCGGACCGCATGAGGCGGCAGGCATCTTTTGGGTGCCGCCGATCAGCCCGCCGTGATATGGTGTGTCATTACGGTTCAAATGCAGAAAAAGGAGGCGTCGTGCGCAAGGCAATGGTGCTCTTAAGATGGATGTCGCTGCTGGTCATGATGGCCGCCGTTCCGCCTACCCTGGGTTTCGCTCAATCGGATGCGGCCTCGGGTTTGGTCCATGTGATCGGTACCAGTCAAATCCGGGGAGGCGACATGCCGGCCGCCCGTCAGGAGGCGATCGAGCAGGGATTGGTCGCGGCGGTCAGCCGGGTTCTGGTCGATCTGTTGCCGGCCGAAAGCGTCGCCGGCAATTTCCAGGTGATCAACGAATCAATTCTAAACCAAAAGGATCAGTTCATCCAGGATTACAAGGTCCTGGCTGAATCCCAGGTGGGCGACACCTACCGGCTCGTCGTGGCGGCCAATGTTTCCGTGGCCCGGCTCGACGGAGCGGTCAAGAGCGCCGGCATCCGTCTGGGAAAGGTGAGTTTTCCGCGCGTGCTGATGTGCATCGCCGAGCAAGGCGCCGATGACCTTTTTCCGGACTATTGGTGGAGTGGACAGCCGCCGTTGACCGACCGCGTTGCGACGGATGCAGTGACCCGGGCGTTGCTCCAGGCCGGTTTCAAGGTCGTTCAGCCTGAAGTGGTGCCCGGCGCTGCCATGCTGCCGGCCCAGTTGAGCCTGGCCCAGGCACAGGCCCTGGGGCAGCAAGAAGACGCGGAAGTGGTGGTGGTCGGACTGGCTTCGGCCGAGGCAGCGGCGGACACCACGGCGGGCAGCCTTCGTCAGTCCAGTGGTTCGGTGACGGTCCGGGCCGTGCGCGTGGAAGACGGCCGGTTGCTGGCCGATATTCGCGAGAGCGCCCGTTCGACGGCCGCAGATCCCCAGGCCGGCAGCCGGGAGGCGATGCGGCAGGCGGCTGATCAGGCCGGCGCCGCCCTGGCCGCCCGAGTGGCCGCCGCCTGGCGGCAGCAGAGCGCCGCAGCCGCCGCGATCGCACTCACCATAGAAGGAATCGGCGGTCATATCGCCGATTTTGTCAAGTTTCGCAGTGCCCTGGGCAGCATGTCGGGAGTGGACAATCTTCAGGTCAAAGAGATGATGCCCAACGCCGCCACGCTGACCGTTCAATACCAGGGCCCTGCCCGGGCATTGGCCGATGCGGTGTCCAGGCTCGTTTTCGACACCTTCGTTGTGGATATCCAGTCGGTGGAGGCCAAACACATCCGCCTGCGGTTGGCGCCGCGCTAAAGGAGTGTCTTGTTGAGCCGATTCAGTTCGCCCATCAGCATCCCCAACATTTTGACCCTGGTGCGCATTTTGCTCACGCCGGTTTTCGTCATCCTGCTGTTGCGCGGACTTTATACCTATGCGCTGGCGGTCTTTGTGTTCGCCGGCCTCAGCGATGGCCTGGACGGGTTTATCGCCCGCTACTTCAACCAGCGCACGGCCTTGGGGGCCTATCTCGATCCCACGGCCGACAAACTGCTCCTTGTTTCTTCGTTCGTGACCCTGGCTGCACTGCAGGTGATTCCGGCCTGGGTGGCGGTGGTGGTCATCACGCGGGACGTCCTCATCGTGGTCGGTATCGCCATCTTCACCCTCTTCGAAAAGTCCTACGAAGTGCACCCGTCCATCTGGAGCAAGTTGACGACCGCCTCACAGCTTCTGCTGGTGGCGGCCACGCTGTTCGATCCGGCCCGGACCCGCCTGCCCGACCTGCACGCCCCGCTCATCTGGGTCACGGCCGGAGTGACCATCCTCTCGGGACTGCACTATATTTACATCGGGATGAGCATTTTGCAGGAGCCGGGGGAGAGTTGAACCGGAGCCGGAGAGAAAGTTTAAAGTTTTAAGTGTGAAGTTTTAAGTGAAGGTATGCTGTCTATTCAAAAAAGTCGTTGCCGGACGGCGCCTTAAGAAGTTCAAGATCAAGGCGCGCGAAATGCCGCGTCCTTGCAGCGTACTGGTCGTACGCCGCAAGGACGACGGGATGAGCGCAACGCAGATATTGGGCTTCTTACGGCGCCGTCAAGACAAGCGTTTCGCCGTGTCGGATATCCACCCATCGGTCCAGCAACCCCTCCTTATTCATCACCTCGGCCAGTTCCAGAGGCGGGAAGTGCACCGGTTCGTCCCCCAGGCGGAAGGTTCCCCAGTGGACCACCATCAGCTGTTTGGCGCCCAGTTGCCGGAAGGCGGTCACCGTCTCCTTCGGATCCATATGGCTGGGCGCCATGAACCAGCGCGGCGCGTAGGCGCCGAGGTTGATAATGGCCAGATCGATGTCGAACTGCCGCCCGATTTCGATGAAACCGTCAAAGAAGGCGGTATCGCCGGAGATGTAGATCGTTTTGCCGCCGGCGGTTTCGACGATGTACGACCCCCACAGGGCGCGATTGGGCCCCACCAGCGGGTTGCGCATGGTCCAATGGTTGCAGGGCATCAGGGTGATGTTGCGCCGGCCGTCGCTGTACATTTCGTACCAGTCCAGGTGAGTGCGCCGGCGCATGCCGAGGTCGTCGAATATGCCGTTGTATCCGAGCGGCGCGATCACATGGGTCTTGGGGTCGAAGTCCGCCAGGGTGGGCGTGTTGAGGTGATCGTAATGTCCATGGGTGATCAGGATGTGGTCGATGGGCGGCATCTCCCGCATATCAAAGGCCAGGGGCGAAAAGTCCTCTATGAACCAGAACATGTCGCGAAAGACCGGGTCGACGATCAAGTGGGCGTCCTGATCCTTGATCAGTATCGAGGCGTGCTTGAGAAAAGTCACCGAAACACCGTCGCTTTTTCCCAATTTCCGCCAGTCGACCCGAACCGGGATCACCGGTTGCCGGTTCAGGTGGGGCGCATATTCGTTCTCGGCAAACAGCTTCCAATGCAGCAGCTCGCCGAAGCGCCGCCTTTTCCGGGAGTGTCCCAGCGGGTTGACAAAACGGCCGTCGGCGCCGTGGTGCGCCTTTTGAGCGACCAGCTCTCTGAGCGAAACCCCGTCGAGTAGTTTGTAGTGCAGCTCGTCCGTTTGCGACGGTTCCACCGCCGCGCGGGCCAGGCCGCCCGGAAGCATATTCAAAAGGGCCATGGCCTTGAGCCCTTGTATCGATTTTTGGAGAAAAGTTCTGCGTGCCATCATCGAGTCACCTGTCTTCGGCTTGCTGATTTTAAAACTTAAACTATAAAATAGTGCTCAATGGGTCTCGGTCAATCGCCATGCCCGCGCGACGGGCCGGCCAAGAGGCAGGAAACGTTGCAGCAATTCTATCTAAATGCGATTCAACCTGAAGGGCATGCATTCCAAAAAGTGTTTTGATAAATATTCGCATGGCAGCGGTTGTGGCAGGCCCGGGTGGGGCAGGTGGTCAGGACCACTTGACCGCTTGGCGTGTGGCATCGGCCAGCTGTCCCACCCGGGCCGGATTTGATGAATGTCATTCAGTTGGAATCCCGACGCCATGATTTGGCCTTGACAGCGATAGGTCGCAATGCTAACAAGGCCGTACTTTTAGGCACGTAGCTCAGGGGGAGAGCGCTACCCTGACACGGTAGAAGTCCGCGGTTCAAATCCGCGCGTGCCTACCATTCAGAGCGGAAGGGTTGCGATCGGTTCGCAGCCCTTTTTCGCTTTGCGGCAACGAAAGAGCGCTGTAAACGCCGTATTGCCGGGGGGATGCTATGGGGCGTCGACGTCAAAACGTTTGGTGGTTATTGGCGCTGGGGTTGTGGCTGCTTTGCGGCTGTGCCAAGACGCAACTGGCCGTGTTCGCACCCACGGATTGGACCGCGTCGGCCAGCGGCGCCTACGTCACCGATGAGGGGCGGGTGTTTTATGGCATCGGCCGTGCCTCGGGTTTGCGCAGCGCCATGTTGCTGCGGGCCACGGCGGACAACCAGGCCCAGACCGAAATGGCGCGCGTGATCAAGGGCTACCTGGCCCAGCTGTCCGCGGCGGCCGGCATGGAAGCCACCGGGCCTCAGGACAGACAGGCGCTTCATGACCTGGCCCAGGCCGCCTTGAGACACGCCCGCATCGTGGATCACAGCGACCCTTCCGACGCGGGCGCCGCCATGTCCCTCTGCCGTTTGGACCTGGACGCCGTTCGGCAGGTGCTGCGAAGCGATGTCATACTGGAAAACGCCTTGCAGCAGCGCATGCTGGCCGAGGCGGAGCGGGTTCACGACGCCATGGTCGGCCGTCATTGACTTGACCCGCAAAACTATTTAGTGTCCGTCCACAAACAGGCAAATTGGGTCGAGATCAAGGCGCACGGAAAATTTAACCGCAGGCATGTGGTCGATATCCCGAGGATTAAATTTTTCGCGCAACGCCGATATCGGGCCAATTGGCCATTTGTGGATGGGCACTATTTACAAGTCTTCACAGACAACGCTGCCAAATTGAGAGCCGTTTCAATGATACACCATATCCGCGAATTGATCCTGGCCGCGGCCCGCCGGGCCCATGCCGACGGCACGCTGCCATCGGATGCGTTTCCCGACGTTACGGTCGAGACCCCCAAGATGGAGAACCACGGCGATTTTGCGACCAACTTTGCCATGCTGTCGGCCAAGGTCCAGAAAATGGCGCCTCGCCGCGTGGCCCAGGCCCTGGTGGACCACATGCTCGATCCGGACGGCCATCTGGATAGAACCGAGATCGCCGGTCCCGGGTTCGTCAACTTCTTCCTCAAACCCTCGGCCTGGCCGCCGGTGGTCGGGCGGGTGTTGTCCGAGGACCAGCGTTATGGCGCCTCCCGCATCGGCCAGGGGAAGAAAGTGCAGGTCGAGTTCGTCAGCGCCAACCCCACCGGTCCCCTGCACGTGGGCCACGGGCGCGGCGCGGCCGTGGGCGATGCGGTGGCCAACATCCTGGCCTGTTGCGGGTACGACGTTCAGCGCGAATATTACATCAACGATTCGGGCCGCCAGATCCGCACCCTGGGGCGTTCGGTGTTTTTGCGCTGCCAGGAGATGATCGGCGAAGCGGTGGATTTCCCCGAGGATTGCTACCAGGGCGACTACATTCGCGACCTGGCCCGGGAGGTGATCGATGCCAAGGGGGCTGATTTCATCCGCGGCGACGCGGATGCCGCCCTGAACCATTGCGCCCGCCATGCGGCCGACGCCATTCTTGCCGGTATCCGTGCCGACCTGGAAAACTTCGGGGTGCGCTACGACGAATGGTTCAGCGAGCAGCGCCTCTATGACGAAGGGCAGGTCGAACAGTCCCTGGAGGAGCTCAAGGCGCGCGGGGTGGTCTATGCCAAGGACGACGCCTGGTGGTTCAACACCACAGCCTACGGCGACGAGAAAGACCGCGTGGTGGTGCGCCAGAACGGCCTGACCACCTATTTCGCCTCGGATATCGCCTACCACCGCAACAAGTTCGCTCGCGGTTTCGACCGCATCATCGACGTGTGGGGCGCTGATCACCACGGCTATATCCCGCGCATGCAGGCCGCCGTGGAGGCCACTGGCCATCGCCGGGAGCAATTCCAAGTGATTCTGGTGCAGCTGGTCAACCTGCTGCGCGGCGGCCAGCCGGTGGCCATGTCCACGCGGTCCGGCGAATTCGTCACCCTCGAAGAAGTGGTGGCCGAGGTGGGGCGCGATGCGGCCCGCTTCATCTTTCTCACCCGGGCCTATGACAGCCCCCTGGACTTCGATCTGGAGGTGGCCAAGCAGCGCACCAACGACAACCCGGTCTACTATGTCCAGTATGTGCACGCCCGCATCGCCAGCATCCTGCGCAAGGCCCAGGAGAACGGCATGGCTGGGCTGCAGTGGTCGGCCGAAGCCGGTCGGCGCCTGACCGAGGCCGAGGAGATCGCCCTGATCAAGGCCCTGGACCAGTATCCCCGGGTGGTCGAGACGGCCGCCGAAAACCTGGCGCCCCACCGCGTCACCTTTTTTCTCATGCAGCTGGCCGCCCTGTTCCATGCCTATTACAACAAACATCGGGTGCTGGTGGAGGACCCGCAACTGGCCGCCGGGCGGCTCGGGTTGATCCTGGCCGTGCAGAAGGTGATTCGCAACGGGCTGGCGCTGCTGGGCGTGAGCGCGCCGGGACAGATGTAGAGGTTGGGCGGCGTGACAGACCAACAGCCCAAATTTGCCATTCAAATCACCCGCAAGGCGAGCCTGCTGTGGGCCGGGGCGCTGTTGTTCGTGATGGGCTGGATGTTTATCCTGGGCATCTTGGTCGGCCGGGGCACCGCGCCGGTTCCCCTGAAGGCCCATGCCCTGGAACAGGAGCTGCGGAACCAGAAGGCCGCCATGCTGCGGCAGCAACAGGAAGAAATCGAAACACGGGTCAATCCCGGCGACGCGCAGGCCACGGAGCTGGGGTTTTACGAGGCCCTCAAGAAGCCGCCGGCCCCCGCGGCGCGGCGGATCGCGGATGCGCCCCAATCGATGAAACAGCCGGCTCCGGTGACCGTAGAAAAGAAGCCGCCGGTTCCCAAATCGGCACCGGCTGAGGCGCCGGTCCAAAATCAGAATCAGAATCAGAATCAGGCCCAGCATCAGGTTCGGAAACCGGAAACAGCCGCGCCCGCCCCGTTCGTGCCGCCGGTGGCCGCCAAACCCGTGGTTTCGGCACAACCGGTCGCTGTCGCGACGGCAGCGCCGGCCCAGAAGGAGCGCTTCACGATTCAGGTGGGGGCCTTCAAGGATGCGGGCAGCGCCGACGGCATGGTCAATCGGTTGCGCGGCAAGGGGTATCCGGCCTACCATCTGCGCACGGAGTTGCCCGGCAAGGGGGTGTGGTACCGGGTCCGCGTGGGCGCATTTGCCGCCCGCCAAGGGGCCGAAACCATGCTGGCCCGTCTGAAGGGGGACCAGGTACAGGGCATGGTGGTTGCCACTCCTTGAACTGCAGACCCGCTGTTTTGGCTTTACACCGTGCCGGAAACGGGTTTAAACATCCAACACGCAGGAGCAACGGATGAAAATCACGGCTGAACAAGTGATGCATGTGGCTCGCCTGGCCCGTCTCGAAATCGATACCGCTTCGGTGGACGGGCTGGCCCGGCAGATGGCCACCATTCTGGACTATGTCGACACCCTGGGCCAGGTGGACACCGAGGGGATCCCGGCCACCGCCCATGCCATCGATCTGACCAACGCGTTCAGAGACGATACGCCCCATCGGAATCTCACACCGGAGCTGGCCATGGCCAATGCGCCGGCCAAGGCCGAGGCCGGTTTCGTGGTGCCCAAGGTGATCGGGTAAACGCCATGGGCGACGCGAGTTTCAAGACATGCACCAAATGCGGCGAGCAGTGGGACACCCGCGAAGCATTCCTGGCCGATCCATCGCTTCACCTGATCGGATATCAGGTCAATTTCCGCAAACTCCAGACTGGTATTCTCCTGTTCAACCACAGCTGTCGCACCACGCTGGGCCTGTATGTCATCGACTTTCGGGACCTGTATGACGGACCGGTTTTTGTCGAGCGCGCCACCGGCAGCGATCAGTGTACCGGCATGTGCCTGCACCAGGAGGATCTGGGCCCCTGTCCGGCCCGGTGCGAATGCGCCTTTGTGCGTCACATTCTGCAGGCGATCAAACAGTGGCCCAAGTCCCCGACCAGCGGTCAGACCCTCGCAAAGGCCGCTCGTTGACGGTTTCCACCTGACCGTTTTAAAAAGATGTATCTTGACCCGGAGCGATTCACGATGAACCTACACACCCTGACCGTGGCCCAGGCCCATGAGCTGTTCGAACGCAAGGAGATCTGCGCGGTCGAATTGACCCAGGCCGTACTGGATCGCATCCAGCAGACCGAACCGGCCATCGCCGCCTATCTCACCGTCACCGCCGACCAGGCCCTGACGCAGGCACGCCAGGCCGACCAGGCCATTGCCCAGGGCCGCGCGGCCGCCCTGACCGGCATCCCCATTGCCCTGAAGGACGTGCTCTGTACCCAGGGCGTGCGCACCACCTGCGCTTCGCGCATCCTTGAAAATTTCATTCCGCCTTACGACGCCTTCGTGGTGCAGCGGCTCAAGACCCAGGGCGCGGTATTGTTGGGCAAGCTGAACATGGACGAATTCGCCATGGGCTCGACCACCGAGCGTTCGGCCTTTCAGGTGACCCGCAATCCGTGGAACACCGACTGCATTCCCGGCGGCTCCAGCGGCGGATCGGCCGCGGCCGTGGCCGCCGACATGTGCCTGGCCGCCCTGGGTTCGGACACCGGCGGCTCCATCCGCCAGCCGGCCTCCCACTGCGGCGTGGTGGGACTCAAGCCGACTTACGGCCGGGTGTCGCGTTACGGCTTGGTGGCCTTCGCCTCCTCCTTGGATCAGATCGGGCCGCTGAGCAAGAGCGTGGCCGACAGCGCCCTCATGCTCCAGGCCATCGCCGGACACGATCCGGCCGATTCCACCTGCGCCCCCCAGCCGGTGCCCGATTACGGCGCGGCCCTTGGCCGGGGCGTCAAGGGGCTGCGTATCGGCATCCCCGAGGACTATTTCGACATGCCCGGACTGGACTCAGAGGTAGGCGCGGCGGTGATGCAGTCCATCGATACACTGAAGGCCCTGGGCGCTCAAACGGTCTCGGTACGACTGCCCCACACCCGCTACGGCGTGGCCGCCTATTACGTCATCGCCCCGTCCGAGGCCAGCTCCAACCTGGCCCGCTACGACGGCGTCAAGTACGGCCTGCGCTGCGCCGATGCGGATGAGCCGGCCAACAATCTGATCGATATGTATCGCCGCACCCGCTCCCAGGGCTTCGGCCCCGAGGTGCAGCGGCGCATCCTGCTCGGTACCTATGCGCTTTCCGCCGGTTACTACGATGCTTACTACCGCAAGGCCTCCCAGGTGCGTACCCTGATCATGCGCGATTTCGCCAAGGCTTTCGAAAGCTGCGATCTCATCGCCTCGCCCGTGACCCCCACCCCGGCCACGCCCATCGGCGCCCACAGCGACGATCCACTGGCCATGTACCTGACCGACGTCTACACCCTGCCGGCCAATCTGGCCGGGCTGCCCGGCATATCGGTGCCCTGCGGCTTTTCCTCGGACGGCCTCCCCATCGGCCTGCAGCTCATGGCCGGCCATTTCCAGGAAGAGCGGCTGCTTGCCGCGGCCCACGCCTTCGAGCAGGCCACTGATTTTCATCAGCGCAAGCCTGGCTTATGACCCCCTACGCTCGCGTACTTTGTCCCGCAGGGACGCTGCGCGTGCTCGAAAAAGGACACCGCATGACCATCCAGCCAGAAGGCGAAAACATCCGCAAGGCCGTCAAATGGCTCGGCGCCGAACGCCAGGCCGATCCTTCGGTCCCTCTTCACAAGCTGATCGACCAGGCCTGCCTGCAGTTCAACCTGTCGCCCAACGAGGCGGCCTACCTGGAGCGGCTGGCGCGGGGGGACCGGACGGACGCCTGACCGGGTCTGGGATGAGATGTCGGCCGCTGAAACTCCCAGCTCTGCTGTGCTATTCGTAATGAGTCCACATGCGGATGATCTTGACCGTCTTTTCATCCTCGATGATCTGGTAGATCAATCGATGTTGGATGTTGATCCGCCGTGAATATGCGCCAGTCAGATCGCCGACGAGTTTTTCGTAAGGAGGGGGTGTTTGATAAGGATTCTCTCGAAAGATCTGGATCAGTTCCTCAGCCTTGGACCTGAGCCCTGATGCGGACAATTTTATAGCATCTTTTAGAGCCTGTTTTACGAAAACGATCCGCCAGCTCACCAATCGATTTCCTCGGTGCAATCCTCGATGGGCGTGGCCAGCCCCTCGCGAATGGACTCACGCATGCCCGGAATATTCAAAAGATATATGGTTTCCTGGATCGAGCGCCAGTCATCTTCCGAAATGAGCACCGCGTTGCCCCTTTTGCCTGTTATGACAATCGGTTCGTGGGATTTAGATGTTTGGTCGATGAGGCGATACAGTTTGGTTCGCGCCTCTGTGGCGGATAACGTGGGCATGGTGCACCTCGGTGTTTTTCGCAAAATGTACGTTATGGCGTACGTATTGTCAAATGCTCTCTTTTATAGCAGGACGAGATGATCATCAAAGGATTCTATCTTTCTCTTCCCTTTCGAATGATATCCACAATCTCTTTTGTGGTGATATTTGCCTTTATAAAAGGCACATCTAAAGGAGAAGATGCGGTTTGTTCAGGCGTTAACGCAAAAGTCCGCCCATCTTTCCTGCGAATTAACACCTTACCGGTGCTTTCCGCCTGTTCAAGGACGGTGGCAAGCTTTTGCCTGGCTTCCGAATATGTATATACCTGCATTTTAAACCTCCAACGCCTCAATGTTGATGCTTTGTGCAGCTGCCTTTAATCTTAAATCCAAAGTCAAAAGGGGTGACTTGTATCTTATAGCGCAATCCAATAGATATGCATCGTAGGCGTACATCTTTATTTCTTTCGATAGCCGTAATGCATTGGGAATGTTTGTTTCCACATACCTGAGCGGAATGCTTTGAAATATTTTCAACCCCTTCCTGGCCTCATCAAGCGTGATCCGATCTTGTTTAAACATGGCCGAGAAGGCATTGCCGATTTCCCAGGGTATGGAGCCGGGGCCTATCAGGGTGTTGCCAGTGGTTATTGAAATGATTTTGGCCCGTTCGGGCTCTGCAACAATCACCGCAATCAAGGCACTTGTGTCGATTACAATGTCCATTTCTTCCCCCAGGAGTTTTTATTTGGACAATTGTACAACACTTGAGGCGTTTGTCAATTCTCATGAGGTCGATCATGATGAGGTCGAACATGTTTTTGTATTGGCGGTTGGCATTTGTACCGAATTCCGATAAGCGAAGTTGAAATCGATCTTGACCGACATAGGATATCTCATGCCCCGCATTCGTATTCTACCCGACATCCTGGCCAACAAGATCGCCGCCGGCGAGGTGGTCGAGCGGCCGGCCTCGGTGGTCAAGGAACTGGTGGAAAACGCCCTGGACGCCGGCAGCGACCGGATCTTCATCGATATCGAAAACGGGGGCCGCAACCTGATCCAGGTGGCCGACAACGGCCATGGCATGGATCACGACGACGCTCTGCTGGCCGTGGAGCGCTTTGCCACCAGCAAACTGCACCGGGACGAGGACCTGGCCGCCATTTGCACCTTGGGGTTCCGGGGCGAGGCCCTGCCCAGCATCGCGGCGGTTTCCCATCTGACCCTGACGACCCGGTCCCGGGAGCGCGACGTGGGGGTGGCGGTGCTCCTCCAGGGCGGCAAGATCGTCCAGGTGACCGAAACCGGCGCACCCCAGGGCACCCTGGTGCGGGTCGAACGCCTCTTTTTCAACACCCCGGCGCGCCGCAAGTTTCTCAAAACTGCCGGCACCGAGATGGGGCACATCGCCGACCACGTGGCCGGAATGGCCCTGGGCTATCCCCAGGTGCATTTCAAGCTGGTCCACAACGGCAAGGCGATCAAGCAGTGGACCCGGGCCGCCCACGGCGCCGTGCGGGCGGCCGATGTGCTCGGCGCGCTCAACCCCGGGGAACTGACGGCCGTGAGCGGCGAGAGCGGAGCGTTGCGCCTGAGCGGCTACCTGGCGCCGGTGCGCCTGGCGCGCAGCACCTCGCGGGGTACCTTTCTCTTCGTCAACGGCCGGCGGGTGCGCGACCGGGTGATCCAGCACGCCCTGTTCGAAGGCTTTCGCGGCCGGCTGATGAAAGGCCAGTTTCCCCTGGCCGCCCTGTTTTTGGAGCTGCCCTTCGACCAGGTGGATGTCAACGTGCATCCTACCAAGCATGAGGTCCGGTTCGTGGACTCGCGCCGGGTGCACGCCCTGGTGCAGCAATCCGTGAGTGCCGCCCTTACCAAAGCCGAACAGCGGTTGTGGGGCGGCCCGGCGCTATCGGACCGTAGACCTGCGGATACCCCGGCCGTGGCCGAACCCCGACCGCCCTACGGCGGCGCAACCCCGGGGGCCTGGACACCGATCTCAACCTCCCGACCGACCGTATCTTCTCCATCGGTTACGCGCCTCGAGCCGCCGGTTCATGAACCGTCCGCCGCACCGGATCGGGTATTGGATGCCTTGCCCAACAGGACCCAGACCCCGCTGTGGGAAACCCGCCGTTTTTCCGACCTGACCGTCATCGGCCAGTTCCGGGGCACCTACATCCTCTGCCAGGAGGGCGACGACCTGATCCTCATCGACCAGCATGCGGCCCACGAGCGCGTCGTCTACGAGCACCTTGCCAGGGGCGCCGGCCGCATCGAGGTGCAGCAGCTGCTCATCTCCGAAACCGTGGAGCTGGGGTTTGCCGAAGCCGAGATGCTCGAACAGCTCATCGAGGGGTTGCGCGGACTCGGTCTGGAGATCGAACCCTTCGGCGGCACCACCTTCGTGGTCAAGGCCGTGCCCAGCCTGCTGGCCGATGAAGATATCGATCGCCTGGTGCGCGAGCTGGCCGAACGCAGTGCAGAGCTAGGCCTGGGGGCCGGACAGGAGCGCATCCTCGATGAATGCCGCATGGTGATGGCCTGCCACAACGCGGTGCGCGCCAAGCAACCCCTGGCCGATGCCCAGATTCGCCACCTGCTCGAACAACTCGACCGCTGCGAGCAGCCTTCCCACTGCCCCCACAGCCGGCCTACCTGGATCCGCTGGACCCTGCGGGATCTGGAGAAGGCCTTTGGACGGGTGGGGTAAGTACATCGGGGGCGTAAATGTGTTTCAGGCCATGCGCGGCCGCATATCGAAAAGGAACATCGCGAATCAAATGTTTAAGGTTTCCACGCCGGTGGGGTCGGCAGGCGCTCCGCCCCTCACGCAACGTCGTGCAAATGCCGGTAAGGTGCGCTCCGGACGGCCCGGAAACTCGCATGCGCTCAAACAGTCCGGGCCGTTTTTCCTCCGCTGCACCCAACCGGCATTAACACGACATGCGAACGAGGGTGCGGATCACCCACCGGCCCCACCTCCTTCTGTGAGTGACTTGAAATCAGGTCGTTTTTTGGCACAATAGAGATCGCTGGGTTTCTCAGGCGGCCACCTGCCTTCAAGTCAGCATTCCCCGGCATGATGGCTATGCGGCATTCAAGAAGCCATCGTATTTGATGGACTCGAAAAGAGTCGCAGATGCTCCGTGCCGGACCCGGTATCAAGGTCTGGGGCAAGCTTTGATCCGTAGCTTTTCCTATGGCCGGCAGAAGATGAGCAGTGGGGGATTGAATTGCCCCTCAATCTTCTATGGCGGGAAATCCCCTCAAATTGTGCAAACCTTGCCGAAACCCAACAACCCCAACAAACTCTATTCACTCAAAAAATTATCAAAACCACTTGACTTTAAATTTCTCACTTGATATAGGTTCTGCATATTTGTGTGGCCAAATGTAATTGATTTCTGCCAATCAACTTAAGAGGCCCAATATCCAATTGAAACGAACTACGCGGAACGTCTCGAAAGGAAGCAAGTTGGGAACGCAAGTGCGTTGGTAGCGTCAAGCTACGTTTGGCCGTTTTTGTTTTATTGGTTTGGTTTTCTTTTAACCCGTTCTTTAAGGAGGACAACAGATGAAGAAACTATTGGTAGTTCTTTTGGTGCTGGGGTTGGCAGCCCCGGCAATGGCGGCCGATTGGAACTTTTACGGCAGCGCCAGGACGCATTTGGGGTATTACATGGTGGATGAGGACTTTGGTGGGGGACCGGCCACGGATGGCACCATTCGTGCGGTGGCCGGCGATGATGACGCGGGCACGAATCTGAACCTCTACGGCCAGAGCCGTCTGGGCGCAAAGGTAGTGGCCTCGGACAACCTCACCGGTTTCGTCGAGTTCGGTCTGCGGGAAACCAGCGGTACCGCAGAGCAGGAAGCCGTCTATCTGCGTCTGATCGGCGGCACCTGGAATTTCGGCGCCGGCAGCCTCACCATGGGTAAAACCTACACCCCGGGCACCTTCCTGGGCTACTCGGGCATGGGCGGCGACTTGGGCGACAACGGCGACGCCAACATGCTGGTCGCCGGCCTGGCCTACATCGGCCGTCAACCCCAGATCAGACTCACCTTCGGCGGCTTTGACTTCGCCCTGATCCAGCCGAACACCGGTGCTAATGATTTGTCAGCAGTTGCAACCGCTGGCGGTGCCAATGTTTCAATAGACAAGGATTTCGTGCTGCCGAGGATCGAGGCTTCTTATGTGTTCAGGACTCCGGTCTTCTCCCTCCGACCGGTGGTGGGCTATCAGACCTATGATGTCGAAGCATATGATAATGTAACTGGTGACAAGGAAGACGACGATATTACCAGCTATATGGCCGGCTTGGGTGCCACGGTAAATATGGGGCCGGCTTACGTCAAGGCAACCATCTCTTATCTGCAGAACCCGGGCAACTACGGCCAAAGCCAGGTCGTCGGAGTCGGTGCTAGTAACGCCTCCCTGGATAGCGATGGCGAGATAACGGACGCTAAGTTGCTGCAAGGCACGTTTGTGGTAGGGGCCAACCTCAACGAAATGCTTACCATTGAGGCCGGTTTTGGTTATGCAAAGACCTGGATCGATGACGCTGCGGTTATTGCTGGTGGCGCTATTGTAGGTTTCTCCGACTATGAACAGACAGGCATGCTGTATTACCTCCAGGCACCAATTCGGTTGGCCAAAGGCGTAACCATTATCCCGGAAGTCGGCTTCCTGGATCGTGACGAGCTTGAGCTCAGCGGTGACATCGACAGTAAAACTGATCTTGGTAACATGACCTACGTCGACGTCAACTTCAGGGTGGACTTCTAATCCGCAAGTCACATTAAATTGTTAATCAAAAGGCCGGGGCATCCGCTCCGGCCTTTATTTTTGATAAACTCCTAAAAAGTTGGAGAAGAGTCACGCCGTACTTGATCCGGCATCCAGAACCTATTGAAAATACTGGATCCCGGCTTTCGCAGGGATGACGGCAAAAGCGAATTCCGGACTTTTTAGGAGTCTGCCATTTTTGGTTTTTTTGATATTACCCCGGCCACCGAGCAACGGCGTTTTCGTCATGCCGGACCCCGGGATGGTGGCCTGCGGCATGCTTTGATCCGACGCCGGTGCGCTCTGAAAGCGCTAAAGCCTCACTTCGTGGGGTGGCCGCAGGTTTCTGCGCGGGCGGTCAAGGCTGAAATGACGATTGTTCTGCAGGTTTTTCGGCCGGGTTCAAATCCACTTCGCAACGACTTGCTACTTGATGAATATCCTGTACTTTCGGACCCGCGCGTTGCATTCGCCTCTTTATAAATTCTCACAAGCCTGCCTTATTACGGAAGGTTCAAATCAAATGCAATCAGAGCGCTTTGGGCGTCGGTGAAGATGACGGCACCCTCCTTGGATACCACCGCGGCCAGCAGTTCGTCGATCCCGTCGTTGTCGAAATCGGCGACTAGGAGGTCCTGGACGCGACCGTTGAGCTGGCGGGTCTGCCAGGCCGGTGTCAGGCCCAGTCCGTCCCAGACCAGGGCAAGGATGTTGGATTTGGAAAAGTAGCGCTGGCGGTCCAGCATGCGGCCGGTGCTGCCAAAGTTTTTTGCTGTGAGGATTTCGGATTTGCCGTTGCGGTCCAGGTCCACGGTCCGCATGCGAATGGGAAAATAGGATGCCGAATCCTTGGAATCCGGATCGGTGGGCGGCGAGGCGAAGTAGAGGGTCGTTCCCCCGTAAGGATCTTCGCCCTTCCATTCGGTTTTTCCGCTCTGCAGCAAAAGCTGAAGCCGGTCTCGAGAAGTGAAAGCGACGATGCTTTCGCTTTGTTCCGTAGTGACATCACCGATTGTGATGCCAAGAACATTGGCTTTGTTGGCCGCCAACACCTGATTCGTCGGTTCGTAATCCACACCTTTCCATTCCATCTCGAATATGGCCCCGTCAAAGGGATCGGTTCTGCCGTTCTGGGGCTGGCCGAACAGGCGGGCGCCGAGGACGGGGTGGCGGATCACGTTGTAGTAGTATCGGCTCTTTTCGACGATGGGTTTGTAATTGCCGCCGTCGAACTCGAGCACTGACGATGAGACCACATCCAACCCGATGGCCAGGGCCGTTACGAAGATCTCCGGCGTGCCGTTGCCATTGATGTCGGCCACGCTGACGCTGATGTTGCGAACGAAGCGGTCGGTCGGGATCTCCGCCACGGTCTGCTGGCGGCCCTGGGAGAAGCGCAGGATCAGGATTTTTTCCGGCATGGCCACCACGGTTTCGAACAGTCCGTCTTTGTCCACGTCACCCACATCGATACCGTTGATCAACTCGCTGAAGTTGCGGCTCTTCCAGAACCCGGGCTCGTGGCTCGCCCGCATGCCCTGGGCCGGCACAAAGGCCGGGTTGAGGGAACTGGATGGTTGTTCTGGGGAACTGCCGGATAAAGGGCTACCGGCCAGCGGGCTGGCGGGTAGGGGGCTGGCGCCGGTAGTGATCGGGCGTCCCTGCTGGAGCAGCTTTTCCGGGTGCATGTGGATGTCCGGCTGGGCGGGTGCGGCCGGTGCAGCGGCGGTCGGCGCCGGCGCGGCCGTCGAGCTTGGCGCTGCGGCTGTGGCGGCTTTTTCCACGCCGAATATTTGTTCATTGATTTCACCGGCCATCAGGTTGATCTGGCCGATGACATTGCCCAGCCCCTGGGTCTGCTTGAAAAAGGCCATGGGCGGCCGCTCGCCGGTGAGGTCCAGGGTCTTGGCGTCGATGCTCACGCTGTCGCCCAGGATGGTCAGGCTGCCGTGGATGGCGTAGTCGGCGCCGAGCGTCTGGCCCACCTGACGGGCCAGATCGTCACCTTTGGCCTGGCCTGCCGAGGCGATAGCGTTTTCGGTGGCCACCGGATCGATGACCGTCACCTTGCCCGGCTCGGAGAGGCGCGAGGTGAGCATCTGCACGATGCCTTGTCGGAGAAAGTCATAGTCTTTCTCGCTGTGGATGGCAAAGGGCAGTACGGCCACCCGGGCTGGTTGGGCCAGGGCGGTGAGGGGCAGGGCCAGCATACAAATCAGGGACACGAGAAGCCTTGGAAAAATTTTTTTTGTGACCAAAATCGATGACTCCTTTTTTTCGTTCACGTATTCGTACTCAGCGCAGCGGTACTCGTACTCGAATCATAGATGTTTCGAGAACGAGAACGAGTGCGTCAACGGGTACGCGTATGCGGTGAGACAACCCGCTAACCTTCCAGTTTTTTCTTCAGAATTTCATTGACGATCTGGGGGTTGGCCTTGCCGCGGGTGGCTTTCATCACCTGGCCCACGAAGAAGCCCATCAGCTTGGCCTGGCCGCCTTTGTAGCGCGCCACCTCTTCCGGGGCCGCGGCCAGCACCTGGTCCACGGCCGCCTCGATGGCGCCGCTGTCCGACACCTGCACCAGCCCCTTGGCCTTGACGATCTCGGCGGGAGACTGGCCGCTGACGGCCATCTCGTCGAAGACGGTCTTGGCGATCTTGCCGCTGATCGTACCGTCGTCCTGCAGTTTCAATAGCGCCGCCAGGTCCTCGACCTGGATGGGCGAGGCCTCTATGCTCTTGTCCTGGGCGTTGAGCAGGCCGAGCAGGGGGCCCATGATCCAGTTGGCCACCGTCTTGGGCTGGTCGTGCAATTGGAGACACGCTTCGAAATAGTCGGCCAGTTCGCGGCTGCTGGTGAGCACCCCGGCGTCGTACTCGGACAGGCCATAGGCGTCCACGAAGCGGGCGCGGCGTTCGTCGGGCAGCTCGGGAAGGGATTGGCGCACCGTTTCGATCCATTCGGGGGCGATGTCCAGGGGAAGCAGGTCGGGATCCGGGAAATAGCGGTAGTCGTGGGCCTCCTCCTTGCTGCGCATGGAGACGGTGATCCCCTTGTCCGGATCCCACAGGCGCGTCTCCTGCACCACCTCGCCGCCGTCGAGCAGCAGCTCGGTCTGGCGGGCGATCTCATAGCGGATCGCTTTTTCTACATGTTTGAACGAATTGAGGTTCTTGATCTCCGTGCGCGTGCCGAACGCCTCGGCGCCCTTGGGACGGATGGAGACGTTGGCGTCGCAGCGGAAACTGCCCTCTTCCATGTTGCCGTCGCCGATATCGATCCAGCGGATGATGGCTCGCAGGGCGCGCAGGTAGGCGCCGGCCTCTTCGGCCGACCGGATGTCGGGTTCGCTGACAATTTCCATCAGGGGCACGCCGGTGCGGTTCAGGTCCACGTAGCTGACCGGCCGGTCCGGGTCGTGGACCAGTTTGCCGGCATCCTCCTCCATGTGGATGCGGGTCAGGCCGATGCGGCGCCTTTCACCGTCGACCTGGGTCTCCACGTAGCCCTTGACCGCGATGGGCAGTTCGTACTGGGAGATCTGGTAGCCCTTGGGCAGGTCCGGGTAGAAATAGTTCTTGCGGGCGAAGCGGCTGCGGCCCGGCACGCTGCAGTGGGTGGCCAGGGCCATGCGCAGGGTGTAGTCCACCACCTTTTTATTGAGCACCGGCAGGACGCCGGGCATGCCCAGGCAGACCGGGCAGGTGTGGGTGTTGGGCGGCGCACCGAACTGGGTCGAGCAGCCGCAGAATATTTTGGTCGCGGTTTTGAGCTGGGCGTGCACCTCCAGCCCGATCACGGGTTCGAATGTGGTCATGGAAGCCGGGTCCTCTTTTTCGCGATCGATGTTGGCGGGCGTCGGCCCGAACCATAGAACTTTGACCAATTGTCCCTTTTAAGTCAAGGGATTTTAACTTTGACAACGGCCCGGTGAACCGGTAGTAGCTGGCATTTCGAGGGAATCGGTCATTGTGAACCCGGATGGATCGGAGAGCAAGGGAGGCGGCGGTGCGATATTTCTTGTGTGTCATCGGCATGGTGATGATCGTCGAGGGGCTGCCCTATTTCGCCTTTCCGGATCGGATGAAGCCCTGGCTTCAGAAGTTGATCGAAACGCCGGACCGGTCGCTTCGGCGGCTGGGGTTGGGGTTGATGGTCGGGGGGTTGGTCCTGGTGTATTTGGGAAGAGGTTAAGAGGAGAGTGTAAAGTTTAAAGTGTAAAGTTTTAAGTGAAGGTATTCTGTCGATTTGGATGGAGGTGGAAAGTTAATGGGTACTGGGTTTCCTGGTCGTATTTCAAAGAGAGAGCCCGCTCAAATCCGGAACGACGCCTTTGCCAGTTCTTATAGCGGGGCTTAAGATCGAGCATATGTACGAGTTGGACGATTATGATTATGTGCTGCCCGAGGGGTTGATCGCCCAGCAACCGGTCGAGCGGCGGGACCAGTCGCGGTTGTTGCGGGTGGATCGCTCGTCCGGGGACATCGCTCATGGCACGTTCGGGGATATCGCCGAGCTATTGGCGCCCGGCGATGTGCTGGTGCGCAACAACACCCGGGTGATTCCCGGGCGGCTGCTGGGGCGCAAGCCCACGGGCGGTCGGGTGGAGGTCCTGGTGCTGGATTTCGCCCAGGGGGTGACGCGGGGCGAGTTCACCTGCCTGGTCAAGGCATCCAAACGCCCCAGGCCGGGCAGTCGCCTGGTTTTCGAACAGGGGCTCGAGGCGCGGGTCGTCGATGTCCATGAGCGCACCTGCACCCTGGCCTTCGAAGGGGTGCCCGATTTCGGTGCCGCCCTGGAGCGCATCGGCCATGTGCCGTTGCCGCCCTATATCCGACGTGCCGACACGGCCGGAGACCACGACACCTACCAGACGGTCTATGCCGCTGAAAAGGGCGCCATCGCGGCGCCCACGGCCGGCCTGCACTTTACACCGTCGCTTTTGGCGCGTCTGGCCGAACGGGGGATCATCATCGCCGACCTGACCCTGCATGTGGGGTACGGGACCTTTTTGCCGGTGGAGGCGCGCGACATCCGCGACCATCGCATGCACAGCGAGTGGTTCACCCTGCCCGCGGAGACGGCCGAGGCGGTCAACCGGGCCAAGGCCGCCGGCCGACGGGTGGCGGCCGTAGGCACCACTTGCGTGCGCACGCTCGAATACTGCGCCGGTCCCGACGGACGCCTAGCGGCCCGAAGCGGCGCCTGCGATCTGTTCATCTACCCCGGCTACGCCTTCAGGGTCGTCGACGCCATGATCACCAACTTCCATCTGCCCAAATCGACCCTGCTCATGCTGGTGTCGGCCTTTGCAGGAAGGGAGCGGATCCTTTCGGCCTATGCGAAGGCGGTCAGGCTGGGGTATCGGTTTTTTAGTTATGGGGATGCGATGATAATTCTATGAAAAAGTTTAAAGTTTGAAGTGTTAAGTTTTAAGTGAAGGAATTCTGTCGATTTTGATTTGTCGATAAGTCCGTGCAAAGTCGCAAGGGCGTCATGTTATGGCATATAACTCTTTTGAGGATTTGGAAGTGTGGCGGCGGGCGAGCCGATTGGCTGTCGAGACCTATCGGGTGCTGGCCGATAGCAGAGACTACGGATTAAAAGATCAGATGACCAGATCCGCGGTTTCCATTGCCAGCAATATCGCCGAAGGAGCGGAGCGGGGGACCACGGCTGAATTCATCCGGTTCATCAGAATTGCCAAAGGCTCCGCAGCGGAATTGCGAACCCAATGTTACATCGCAAAAGAGATTGGCGCGATTTCTCACCCTGGAAAAATCAATGAACTGATCGCAGAATTGAAGGAAGTCTCGAGCATGCTGCAGGGCCTCGTCGTTGCCCTGCAAAATAAAATAGATAGAATTCCACCACTTTAAACTTAACACTTTAAACTTCTTTGAACTGATCGCAGAATTGAAGGAAGCCTCGAGCATGCTGCAGGGCCTCGTCGTTGCCCTGCAAAATAAAATAGATAGAATTCCACCACTTTAAACTTTAAACTTAACACTTTAAACTTTCCTATGCCTTTCCATCTTTCCCAAACCTGTATCGAAACCCGCGCCCGAGCCGGCCGCCTGGCAACCCCCCACGGCGAGATCGAAACGCCGATCTTCATGCCCGTGGGCACCCAGGCCACGGTCAAGGCCGTTTCGCCCGAGGAGCTGGTCGAGCTCGGGGCCCAGATCATCCTGGGCAACACCTATCATCTCTATCTGCAGCCGGGGGTGGAGACGATCCGGCGCTTCGGCGGACTGCATCGCTTCATGCACTGGGAGCGGCCCATTCTGACCGACAGCGGCGGGTTTCAGGTCTTTTCCTTGGCCGGGCTGTCGCGTATCTCGGAGGAGGGGTATGCGTTCCAATCCCACCTGGACGGCGGCGCGCGCCACCTGTTGACGCCCGAGGGCGCGGTGGCGGTACAGATGGGGCTCGACAGCGACATCATGATGTGCCTGGATCAGTGCATCGCCTATCCGGCCGAATATGGCGAGGCCGAGCAGGCCCTGGCCCTGACCAGCCGCTGGGCCGAACGGTGCAAGGCGGCCTGGCGTGAGAACCAACCGTGCGCCAACCTGCTGTTCGGCATTGTCCAGGGCGGGATGTACAAGGACCTGCGCACACGGTCGGTAGAAGAGATCGTGGGGGTGGGCTTTCCCGGTTATGCCGTGGGGGGATTGAGCGTGGGCGAACCCAAGGATGTGATGCTGGAGATGGCCGACCACACCCTGCCGCAGCTGCCGACCGACGCACCGCGCTACGTGATGGGGGTGGGTACGCCGGCCGATCTGGTGGAGATGATCGCACTGGGCGCCGACATGTTCGATTGCGTCATGCCCACCCGCAATGCGCGCAACGGCCAGCTCTTTACGCGGACCGGCACCCTCAACATCAACAACGCCCGGTTCCGCGACGATACCGACCCCATCGCGCCGGGCTGCGGATGCTATGCCTGTCGGCACTATTCGCGGGCCTACATCCGGCATCTGTTTCAGGCCAAGGAGATTCTGGCCCACCGGCTCGCCACCATCCACAACCTCCATTTCTACTTGAGGCTTGTCAAAGCGGCGCGTGTGGCTATATTAGAGGGAAATTTCGCGCAGTTCCGGCGCGATTTTCATCATGCCTATGAATCTTAGCAGGGCTGTTGCGCCCTGACGCGGAAAAGGAGAATGCCCATGAAAGAGAAAGTCGAAGCGGCCATTGCAAGGATACGACCCATGCTGCAAGCCGATGGCGGAAATGTGGAGTTGATCGATGTGACCCCCGACGGCATCGTCAAGGTGAGGCTTCAAGGCGCCTGCGCCGGTTGTCCCATGTCCCAGATGACACTCAAGAACGGCATCGAGCGCATCATCAAGGAGACGGTTCCCGGGGTGAAAACGGTGGAATCGGTCTAACCGCTTGAATCCCAACAAACCCAATAAAATCAATAAACTCAGAAAACCAAATAACCCGACAACCCGGCAAGGAGAGAGCGATGTCCGTTGCCCGCAAGATCAACGCGGTGATGCAGCAGTCTTCCTGGATTCGCAAGATGTTCGAAGAGGGCGCCCGGCTCAAGGCCAAGCACGGCGCCGACAAGGTGTTTGATTTCAGCCTGGGCAATCCCAACCTGCCGCCGCCCGCGCAGTTCGACGCGGCGCTGCAGGAGGTGGTGAGCACGTGTGGCCCGGGAGGGCACTGCTACATGCCCCAGGCCGGGTACCCCCAGGTGTGCGACGCCGTGGCCGATTACCTGGCGTCCGAACAGGGGGTGACACCCGACGCGGCCGACGTCATCATGACCTGCGGGGCGGCCGGGGCCTTGAACGTCATTCTAAAAGCGCTGCTCGATCCGGGCGACGAGGTGATCGTGCCCACTCCCTGCTTCGTGGAATATCGCTTTTACGTGGACAATCACGGCGGCGAGATCCGCATGGTGCCCACCCATCCCGATTTTACGCTGGACCTTGAGGCCATCGCGGCGGCCATCAACCCCAAGACCAAGGCGGTGCTGATCAATTCGCCCAACAACCCCACCGGCCAGATCTACACGGCCGAGAGCCTGGCGGCGCTGGGCGAGCTTTTGCGGGACAAGGGCCGCGAGTTGGATCGCACGATCTACCTGATCTCCGATGAGCCCTACCGCAAGATCGTCTACGACGGCCACCGGGTCCCCAGCATTTTTCAGGCCTACGCGGAGAGCATCGTGGCCACCTCCTATTCCAAGGACCTCTCCATCCCCGGAGAACGCATCGGTTTCGCGGCCATCAATCCGGCGGCGACCTACAAAACCGACCTGCGGGCCGGGTTCGCCCTGGCCAACCGCATTCTGGGGTTCGTCAATGCCCCGGCCCTGATGCAGCGCGTGGTGGCCTGCCTCCAGGGCGCCAGTGTCGATATGGGCGAATACAAGCGCAAGCGCGACCTGCTGTGCGACGGGCTGGCTGCCGCGGGATACGATTTTGTCAAACCGCCGGGCGCCTTTTACCTCTTTCCGCGCACGCCCATCGCTGATGACGTGGCCTTCGTCCGCGAGCTGCAGGAGGAGTTGATCCTGGCGGTCCCCGGCAGCGGATTCGCCGGGCCGGGCCATTTCCGTTTGGCGTTCTGCGTGGATGACCAGACCATTGTCAATGCCATGCCCGGCTTCACGCGAGTGATGGCGCGGTATAAATAGTGCCTATCCACAAATGGCCAATTTGCTCGATATCTGCGTTCCGCTCAAAATTTTATCCTCGGAATATCAACTATATGCCTGCGGTAAAATTTTTCGCACGCCTTGATCTCAACCAAATTTGCCCATTTGTGGACGGACACTAAATCGTACCGGAAGGTCGGCGCCGCGCAATCCACGACCATTCCGTCCCATCGATTCGCTCCCATGGCGATCCCATGAATCGGTAAAAATGCCTTGGGGGTGGGCTTCAGGCCCACCCGGTTCCTCTCTAAATTTTTCCAGTTTTGCCCTTGACACCGCGTCGATGGGCGGGGTATAAATTGCAAAACGCAGAACAAGGTTACACTAAATATTGTTTATTTTAAAAATCCGAGTCTATTATCAGCAATAACGGTTTATTAAGACAATTTTTAATGCGTAACACAATTACCCAATTCGTTCTTTTTTCCAACATTACCACACAATGAGGCGACGACATGAAAATTCTCAAGATCGATCATCTGGGTATCGCGGTCAACAGCATCGACCAGGCGAGGACGTTTTGGAGCGATGTCTTGGGATTGCCTTTTGAAGGCGACGAGACGGTGGCCGAACAGAAGGTGACCACCGCTTTTTTCCCGGTGGGTGAGAGCGAAGTGGAGTTGCTCGAATCCACGGCGCCGGATGGCCCTGTGGCCAAGTATATCGAAAAGCGCGGCCAGGGGATTCAGCATGTGGCGTTTCGGGTTGCCGACGTGGAGGCCGCTCTGGCCGAGTTGAAGGCCAAGGGCGTGCGGCTGATCGATGAAAAGCCGCGCATCGGCGCCGGGGGCGCCAAGATCGCCTTTCTACATCCCAAGGATACCCACGGCGTGCTGGTCGAATTGTGTCAGCGTGACGGATAGGGGTTCGGTCGCTGCGATATCACCCGGGCAAAACGTCCTGGTGTGATGCCCGTGCCGGCGAGATCCGGGCCGGGATAGCGGCGGTGAATCTGAACCATTGCCGTTATCATTGACCGTGCAATTCCGGCCACGTGCATCGGGAATGTAACACGGTTGCGCAGTTGCGACTTAGGGTTGGCGCTGCCAAAGGACCTCTTCATGCCTATCAAATCCATTCAGACGCGTCGTTCGAACGCCAAGGGCCGTGCCGCCGCCACGCCTCGCGATCACGAGGCGCCCGAGCGGGTAACGGCGTTACCGCCGCTGCGGCCCGCAGTCAAGGCCCGCCTGGAACAGGCTGTTCTGGACATCTTTTCCCACTCCGATTTTCACAAGGCCAACATCCGCGATGTGGCCAAGCGAGCCGGCGTCAGTTTCAGCACGATCTATAAATATTATGGCAGCAAAGAGCGCCTGGTATTCGCATTCGTGGATGTGTGGCTGGGAGAGTTGACCGACCGGATCATCGATCACCTCCAGGGTATCGAGGACTTGAAAGAGAAGATGCGCAAGGTTCTCTGGCTGCAGCTCGACTATTACGAGCGCAATCCCCACCTGGGCCGCATCATCTTCATGACCCTGCCCATGGCCACCTGGATGGCCGACGAGACCTTCAAGCAGAAGAAGATGATCCATCTCTATCTCGACGTATTGAAGAAAGGACAGGCGAAAGGCATTCTCAATCCCAACGTGAGGGCCGGTGTTCTGCTCGATTTCATGCTGGGGATGGTGCAGCGTTCATTCACCATGTGGGCCCAGCGCGGCCAGAAGGAGAGTCTGGCTGGCCAGGCCAACATCATTTTCGAAATGCTGTGGCGGGGCATGATCTGCGATCCACAATTAAAAAAATAAACCACTAAAAGGAGTAAACTTATGGCCGGCATCGATCAATGGAAGGCACTGGCCGCCAAACAGCTCAAGGGGCGGCCGCTGGAGGAGTTGAACTGGTCCACACCCGAGGGGATCACCGTCAAGCCCCTCTATACGGCCGAAGATCTGGAACGGCTGGAACATCTCGACAGCATGCCCGGTTTTCCGCCTTACGTGCGCGGGCCTATGGCCACCATGTATGTCGGCCGGCCGTGGACCATCCGCCAGTACGCCGGCTTTTCCACGGCCAAGGCATCCAACGCCTTCTACCGGCGCAATCTGGCCGCCGGCCAGAAAGGGTTGTCGGTGGCTTTCGACCTGGCCACCCACCGCGGCTATGACTCCGATCACCCGCGGGTCATGGGCGACGTGGGCAAGGCCGGTGTGGCCATCGACTCGGTGGAAGACATGAAGATCCTCTTCGACCAGATTCCCCTGGACCAGATGTCGGTCTCCATGACCATGAACGGCGCGGTCATTCCCATCCTGGGCATGTATATCATCGCCGCCGAGGAGCAGGGGGTGACACAGAAACAGCTGACCGGCACGATCCAGAACGATATTCTCAAGGAGTACCTGACGCGCAACACCTACATCTATCCACCGGTGCCCTCCATGCGCATCGTGGCCGACATCATCGCCCACTGCTCCGAGCACATGCCGCGCTTCAACACAGTGAGCATCAGCGGCTACCACATGATGGAGGCCGGGGCCACGTCCGTGCTGCAGCTCGCCTTCACCCTGGCCGACGGCCTGGAGTATGTGCGCGCCGCCCTCAAGGCCGGGCTGGACATCGACGCCTTCGCCCCCCGCCTGTCGTTTTTCTTCGGGGTGGGTATGAACTTCTTCATGGAGATCGCCATGCTGCGGGCGGCCCGCTTCCTGTGGCACGAGCTGATCACCCAGTTCAATCCCAAGGATTCGCGCTCGACGATGCTGCGCACCCACGTGCAGACATCGGGCTGGAGCCTGACCCAGCAGGATCCTTACAACAACATCATCCGCACCACCATGGAGGCCCTGGCGGCCGTTCTGGGCGGCACCCAATCGCTGCACACCAACTCGTTCGACGAGGCCGTGGGCCTTCCCACCGATTTTTCCGCGCGTATCGCACGCAACACCCAGCTGGTGATCCAGGAAGAGTCCGAGGTGTGCCGCGTGGTCGATCCGCTGGGCGGCTCATACTATGTGGAAGCCCTGACCGGCGCCATGGTGGCCGAAGCGCGTAAGATCATCCAGGAGGTGGAGAAGCTCGGCGGCATGGCCAAGGCCATCGAGACCGGCATGCCCAAGATGCGCATCGAGGAGTCGGCCGCCCGGCGCCAGGCGCGCATCGATCAGGGATTGGATGTGATCGTTGGCGTGAACAAATATCAGATCGAGGACAAACCCCTGGACGAGGTGCTCGAGGTGCCCGAAGCCGTTCGCCAGGAGCAGATCGACCGGCTGGTCAAGATCAAGGCCGAACGGGACGAGAACGCGGTGCAGGCCGCTCTGGCCGACCTGACACGGGCCGCCGAATCGGGCGGCAACCTGCTCACCGCCTGCCTGCCGGCCGTTCGGGCGAGGGCCACGGTGGGAGAGATATCCGATGCCATGGAGAAGGTGTTCGGCCGTTTTGTGGCCACCACCCAGGTGATTTCAGGGGTTTATGCATCGGCTTATAACGACCGCACGGTCATCGACAGTCTGCGTAAGCGTACCGACACCTTTGCCGAGCGCGAGGGCCGCCGGCCGCGTATCCTGATGGCCAAAATGGGCCAGGACGGCCATGACCGCGGTGTGAAAGTGGTGGCCACGGCCTTTGCCGATTTCGGTTTCGACGTGGATATCAGCCCCATGTTCCAGACCCCCGAGGAGGTGGCCAAGATGGCTGTGGAGAACGACGTCCACGTGGTGGGTGCTTCAACCCTGGCCGCCGGCCACAAGACCCTGGTGCCCCAACTCGTCGCAGCTTTGAAACGCGAGGGGGCCGAAGAGATCAAGGTGGTGGTAGGTGGCGTCATTCCGCCCGCGGATTACGCCTTCCTGCGGGAGGCTGGCGCGGTGGGGATTTTTGGACCCGGCACGTCGTTGATCAAATCGGCCAACGATGTGCTCAATGCATTGGAGAGCCGGTAGAACGAATTCATTCTTAAAATGGCTGCTGAATCCCTGAACTATTACCTCGACGGTATCGCCTCCGGCGACCGGCGGGTGCTGGCCAAGGCCATCACCCTCGTCGAAAGCCGTTTGCCGGCCCATCGCGACATGGCGATCCGTCTGATCGAGGCGCTGCTGCCCAAGACCGGTAACGCCGTGCGTCTGGGCATTACCGGCGTGCCGGGCGTGGGCAAGAGCACCTTCATCGAGAATTTCGGCATGCACATCATCGGCCGGGGGCATCGATTGGCCGTGCTGGCGGTGGACCCCAGCTCCCAGCGTTCGGGGGGCAGCATCCTGGCCGACAAGACGCGCATGGAGCGTCTGGCCGCTTCGCCGTCGGCCTTCATCCGGCCGTCGCCGTCGGGCGGCACCCTGGGCGGCGTGGCCCGCATGACCCGCGAATCCATGCTGGTGTGCGAGGCGGCGGGGTTCGACGTGGTGTTCGTCGAGACGGTAGGGGTGGGGCAGAGTGAGAGCACCGTGGCCTCCATGGTCGATTTCTTCCTGCTGCTGATGATCACCGGGGCAGGCGATGCGCTCCAAGGCATCAAGAAAGGCATTCTCGAACTGGCCCATGCCGTGGCGATCAACAAGGCCGACGGGGCCAACCTGGAGCTGGCCGAAAAGACACGCCGGGAGCTGGAAAGCGCCATGCATCTGATGCAGCCGACCACCGCCACATGGACGCCGCCGGTGGTGACCTGCAGCGCCTTGAGCCAGACCGGACTGGACGCCATCTGGGAGATCATCCAGGATCATCGGTCGCGGACCATGGCCAGCGGCGAGTTGCAGGACCGGCGCAAGGAGCAGGCCCTGCAATGGATGTGGGCCTTGATCGAAGCGGGACTCAAGGATCGTTTCTTCAGACATCCGGCCGTGAGTGAACGTCTGGGCGACTTGAGCGCCCGGGTCCGCCAGGGGCGCATGACGCCGACCCGCGCGGCCGGCGAACTGCTTTTTTTGCTTGACAACAAAGGTGCAGATAATAAAGGAATGTAGTCTTTTAGCGCGATTATGCGTGTTTGGATCGACGGGGCGGGCTGATCCCGCGAACCCCGCCTATACCAGGGAAAGGAAACCAGCATGGGTAGTGTGGAACAAAAGCTCAAGGAGCTCAAGGCGCGCGAAGCCAAAACCCTTGAAATGGGCGGCGCCAAGTTGGTGGCCAAGCACAAGAAAGACGGCAGATTGACCGCCCGGGAGCGGCTCGACCGGCTGTTCGACAAAGGGACCTTCCGCGAAATCGACATGTTTGTGAAACACCGCTGCGTCAATTTCGACATGCAGAACGTGGAGATTCCCTCAGACGGCGTGGTCACCGGTCATGGCCTCGTGGACGGCCGGCCGGTTTTCGCCTTTGCCCAGGATTTTACCTCCCGGGCCGGAAGCCTGGGTGAAATGCACGCCAGCAAGATCTGCAAGGTCATGGATCTGGCCATCAAGGCCGGCGTGCCGTTCGTGGGATTGAACGACTCGGGCGGCGCACGCATCCAGGAGGGCGTCGACGCCCTGTGCGGTTACGGCAACATTTTCTACCGCAACTCCCTGGCCTCTGGCGTGATCCCACAGATTTCGGCCATTATGGGTCCCACGGCCGGCGGCGCGGTCTACTCCCCGGCCATGACCGACTTCATCTTCATGGTGAAGAATTCCAGCTACATGTTCATCACCGGCCCCGAGGTGATCAAGGCCGTCACGGGTGAAGAGATCACCTTCGAGGATCTCGGCGGCGCCATGGCCCACAACGAGCGCAGCGGCGTTGCCCAGTTCGCCTGCGACAGCGATGCCGACACGCTCGACGAGATCCGGCGGCTGCTCTCCTACCTGCCGGCCAACAACATGGAAGATCCGCCAAGGGTCGAGACCGGAGACGATCCCCGGCGCACCGACCCGGCCCTGGACACCCTGATCCCCGAAAGCCCCAACGCCGGATACGATATGAAAACGGTGATCCACTCCATCGTGGACAACGGCGAGATTCTTGAGCCCCACGCCCATTTCGCTGGCAACATCATCGTCTGCCTGGCGCGTCTGAACGGCCGCACCATCGGCATCATCGCCAACCAGCCCAGCGTGCTGGCCGGTTGCCTGGACATTGATGCCTCGGACAAGGCCACGCGCTTTATACGTTTCTGCGATGCTTTCAATATTCCCCTGCTCACTATCGCCGACGTGCCCGGCTACCTGCCCGGCAGTCAGCAGGAGTGGGGCGGCATCATCCGCCACGGCGCCAAACTGCTGTGGTGCTACAGCGAGGCCACGGTGCCCAAGCTCCTGCTGATTACGCGCAAGGACTACGGCGGGGCATACATCGCCATGTCGTCGCGCCATCTGGGGGCCGACATGGCTTTTGCCTGGCCCACGGCCGAAATCGCCGTGATGGGCGCTGCGGGGGCCTCGAACATCATCCATCGCAAGGCCATCCAGGAGGCCGCCGATCCCCAGGCCAAGCGCAAGGAGAAGATCGAGGAGTACCAGGATCTTTTCTCCAATCCATACAGCGCCGCCAGCCGGGGCTATATCGACGCGGTGATTCAACCCAGCGAGACGCGCGCCCGGCTGATCGATGCCCTGGAGATCATGTGCACCAAGCGCGAACTGCGGCCGCCCAAGAAGCATGGCAATATTCCCATGTAAGTCGTTAATTGGGATCATTTCAGCCCAGATGGATTACATGGAAGTATGAAGGTATGACAGTCGGAAAGTATGAAAGTGAAGGTGTTCCGTCGATTGGATAGATTGAAGTAATGATGGCGCGAGGATGTTTTCCCCGCCCGTAGAGTGCAATCGTGTTGACAACTTCAGGGAGCAGAGGAAACGATGTCTCAGCCAGAAGAAAATCGGAAAGAGAAGCTGATGGCTGCAGCCTTGGCCGCGGTGTCGGCCTACCTGCAGCTCGAGGAAGAGGCCTGCCACCAGAAGCTGACGGCTGCCATGGCGCCGCCCAGGGCCCAGCAAGCCCCTCAACCCACCCTCAATCTGTGGGGCCAGAGCGGACGGCAGGGCATGATGCAGATGCGAAATTTGATGCAGGTCAAGGCGTTTCAACGCTAGTCCGACTCTGCATCGTTAACGTCTTACCAGGAGGAGACGCATAAGATGAGCGATCATGATCAAGTGAAAATGACCCCCATGAACTACGATAAAGATCGGCCCAAGGCGGAAAATCCCGTCAAGATAGAAGACCTCACCCTGCGCGACGGCCACCAGTCCCTGTTCGCCACGCGCGGCCGCACCGAAGATATGATCCCCGTGGCCGAAATGATGGATGAAGTCGGGTTCTGGGCCGTCGAAACATGGGGCGGCGCAACCTTCGACACCATGCACCGCTTTCTCAACGAAGATCCATGGGAGCGCATTCGCACCCTGAAACGTTACATCAAAAAAACCCCGTTCTCAATGCTGCTGCGCGCCCAGAACCTGGTCGGCTACCGCAACTACGCCGACGACACGGCCCGCGCCTTCGTGGACCGCGCCGCGGCCAACGGCATGGACATTTTCCGAACGTTCGACGCCCTCAACGACTACCGCAACTTCGAGACCGTGGTGAAGGTGATCAAGGAATGCGGCAAGCATTTCCAGGGCTGCATCTGTTACAGCATGACCGAACCGCGCATGGGCGGAGAGGTCTATAACATCGACTACTACGTCAAAAAAGCCAAAGACCTGGAGGACATGGGCGCCGACTCGATCTGCATCAAGGACATGGCGGGCCTTCTGGCGCCCTACGATGCCTACGACCTGGTCAAGGCACTCAAGAAAGCCGTCAAGCCACCCATCCACCTGCACAGCCATTTCACTTCGGGTATGTCGCCCATGACCCATCTCAAGGCCATCGAGGCGGGCGTGGACATCATCGACACATGCATGACGCCTTACGCGTATCGCACCTCCCACGCGGCCATCGAGCCCCTGGTCATGACCTTGCTGGGCACCAACCGCGACACCGGCTTCGACATCCGCCTGCTGGCCAAGATCAACGAAAAGCTCGAAAAAGAGGTGCTGCCCAAATACAAGCACCTGCTCGACGACTCCAAGGTGTCGATCATCGACATCAACGTGCTGCTGCACCAGACCCCGGGCGGCATGCTTTCCAACCTGGTCAACCAGCTGCGCGAAATGGACGCCCTGGACAAGATCGGAGAAGTATACAAGGAGCTGCCGCGCGTCCGCAAGGAGTTGGGCCAGATCCCGCTGGTGACCCCCACCAGCCAGATCGTCGGCATTCAGACGGTCAACAACGTGCTCTTCGACGATGAAAACGAGCGCTATAAAATGATCACCGGTCAGGTCAAGGATCTGTGCTACGGCCTCTATGGCAAGACCGCCGTGCCTATCGATCCCGAGGTGCAGAAGAAGGCGCTAAAGGGGTACGAGCGCGGCGAAGAGCCGATCACCTGCCGGCCGGCCGAAGTGATCGAACCGGAACTGGAAAAGGCCAAGAAAGAGATCGGCGATCTCGCCGTTGATATGGATGACCTGGTGCTCTACGCGATCTATCCGGTGACCGGCAAAAAATTCCTGCAGTGGAAGTACGGCAAGGAAGAGCCGCCGGCCAGCGTGCGGCCCATCACATTGGAAGATGTGAAAAAACGCGACGCCCTGGTAAAGAAGGCCCTTGCCGGAGAGATGGTTGAGAAGAAGAAGGATGCGCCCGAAAAGAGCGATAACGCGCGCAAGTTCAATGTCTTCGTAGACAACGAATACTTCGAGGTCAACGTCGATCCGTTGGGCGGTCCTCCGGTGATCAATATCGCCGGTGCCCAGCTGGCGGCACCCATGCCCATGGCCGCACCGGCCGCACCGTCTGCACCGGTTGCGCCTGCTCCGGCACCGGCACCGGCCGCACCTGCGCCAGCCTCCAAACCCGCTCCCGCGCAGGCAGCCAAGGCTGCAGCCCCCAAGGCGGCCCCGGCGGCCGCGACGGCCGGCGGTACCCCCCTGACGGCGCCCATGCCCGGCATGATCGTCAGCTATTCAAAGAATGTGGGCGACGAGGTGAGCCAGGGCGAAACCGTGGTGATTCTGGAAGCCATGAAGATGGAAAATGCGCTGCCGGCCCCCAAGGGCGGCAAGATCGTGGCGATCAACTTCAAGAGCGGCGACACCGTGGCCAAAGGCAACGTGCTCTGCGTCATCGAGTAGTTGGGGCGCAATGTGAAACACCCACGGGCGGGGTCGATCCCCGCCCGTCTCTTGTGAAGGCCAATATTCAAGAAAGAGGCGTATCATGAAAATTCACGAGTACCAGGCCAAGGTCCTCTTCCGGAAGTACAACGTTCCGGTTCCCAAGGGAGAGGTCGCCTTTACGGTCGAAGAGGCCCAGAAGGTCGCCGGAACCCTGGGGGACTATCCGGTGGTGGTCAAGGCCCAGATTCATGCCGGCGGCCGTGGCAAGGGCGGCGGGGTCAAGCTGGCCCGTTCGCTGGACGAGGTCAAGCAGATCGCCGGCGACATCCTGGGCATGACCCTGGTGACCCACCAGACCGGCCCCAAAGGTCAGCCGGTCAAAAAAGTGCTGGTCGAACAGGGGCTCAACATCGCCAAGGAGCTCTACCTGAGCGTGGTGGCCGACCGCGCCACGGCCCAGGTCGTCATCATGGCCAGCGAGGCTGGCGGCATGGACATCGAGGCCGTGGCCGCCGAAACGCCGGAGAAGATCATCAAGGTGTATGTCAACCCGCTCAACGGGATCCAGGGCTATCACTGCCTGCAGGCCGCTTATGGCTTGAATCTGCCGGCCGCCGCCGTCAAGCCCTTTGTGCAATTGCTCAACAATCTCTACAAGCTATTCATCGAATACGACTGCTCCCTGGTGGAGATCAATCCCCTGATCATTACTGCGGACGAAGCGATCCTGGCCCTGGACGCAAAGATCAATTTCGATGATAACGCGCTCTTTCGCCACAAGGACCTGCTCGAGTTCCGGGACCTGGATGAAGAGGATCCGGCCGAGGTCGAGGCGTCCAAGTTCAATCTCAACTACATCAACCTGGACGGCAACGTGGGCAACATGGTCAACGGTGCGGGCCTGGCCATGGCCACCATGGATATCATCAAGCTGGCCGGTGCCCAGCCGGCCAATTTTCTGGATGTAGGCGGCGGCGCCAATGCCGAAATGGTGGAAAACGGATTCCGCATCATTCTTTCCGACCCCAACGTCAAGGGCATCCTGATCAACATCTTCGGCGGTATCCTGCGTTGTGACGTGCTGGCCGAAGGGGTGGTCAAGGCGGCCCAGAAGACCGGGATCAAGGTGCCCGTGGTGGTCCGCATGGAGGGCACCAACGTGGATGCGGGTCGCAAGATCCTTGCCGATTCGGGTTTGAACCTGACGCCGGCCGTTGACCTGAGCGATGCCGCCGCCAAAGTGGCCAAGATGGTGGGGGCCTAGTGTCGATCGGAGTTCTGAAGAGCATCATAAGAATGGAGTTTGAGCATGAGCATTTTTGCGAATAAAGATACCAAAGTGCTGGTCCAGGGCATCACCGGTCGTGAGGGTCAGTTCCACACCCGCCAGTGCATCGCTTACGGCACCCGGATCGTGGGCGGGGTGACCCCCGGCAAGGGCGGCCAGAAGATGGACGATGTGCCGGTATTCCACACCGTGGCCGAGGCGAAAGCGACCACCGGCGCCAATTGCAGCTTGATCTTCGTGCCGCCGCCGTTTGCCGCGGCCGCCATTTTGGAAGCCATCGACGCGGAAATCGATCTGATCGTGGCCATCACCGAAGGTATTCCGGTCCTGGACATGATGAAGGTGAAAAACTATCTGAAACCGAGCCGGTCGAGATTGATCGGGCCCAATTGCCCGGGCATCATCACGCCCGGCGAGTGCAAGATCGGCATCATGCCGGCCCCCATCCACAAACCCGGCGGTCCCATCGGCGTGGTGTCGCGCTCCGGGACCTTGACCTACGAAGTGGTGCATCAGTTGACCCAGAAAGGCATCGGCCAGACCACCTGCATCGGCATCGGCGGCGATCCGGTCAACGGCACCAATTTCATCGATTGCCTGCAGGCCTTCGAGGCGGATCCCGACACCAAGGGGATCGTCATGGTCGGCGAGATCGGAGGCAGCGCCGAGGAAGATGCCGCCAGCTTTATTTCCGCAAAAGTGAGCAAGCCAGTAGTGGGCTTTATCGCCGGTTTGACCGCGCCGCCGGGCCGTCGCATGGGCCACGCCGGTGCTATCATCAGCGGCAGCAGCGGTACGGCCCAGGGCAAGATCGAAGCCATGGAAGCCGCCGGTATTCGGGTGTGCAAGAATTTGGGGCGCCTGGGAGAGTTGTGCAAAGAGACCTTCGCAGGGCTTTACCATGCATGAAATGGGCATTGCCATGGAGGTTCTGCGGATCGCCGAAGAGTCGGTGCCGCCGGGGATGACAGGCATTCGCATCCAGCGGATCAATCTGAAAATCGGGCGGCTGTCGGCCATTGTGGCAGAGAGTCTGCGATTCTGCTTCGACGTGGTGGCCAAGGACACCCTTGCCGATGGCGCCGAGCTGGCCATCGAAGAGGTGACGGTCAACGCGTGCTGCCAGGATTGCGGTCACCAGTGGAACGTGGATCAACCGGTTTTCGTATGCCCGTCCTGCAATAGCGGTCACATCGAACTGCTGTCCGGCCGGGAGTTGAACATCGAGTCGATCGAGATCGAAGAAGAGGATGATGCCGATGCTGACCAAGGATAAGACCCTGATCTACCGCCACCACCATGAGGGCCATGGGCCTCATCACCATCCCCACTCCCACGATAAACCCGGTATGGAGACCCGTGCCTCGGGCGGCCGCGAGATCAAGGTGGTGCGCCGCGTGCTGGATGCCAACGACATGATGGCGGCCCGCAATCGCGAGTTGTTCGCGGACCACGGCGTGTTCGTGCTCAATATGATGAGCTCGCCCGGATCGGGCAAGACCACGATTTTACAGCAGACCCTGGCCCGGCTGATGCCCGGGCTGCACTGCGCGGTGATCGTGGGCGATATCTGCACCACCCAGGACGCGGACCGCCTGGCGGCCTCGGGCGCGCCCGTGGTGCAGATCAACACCGACGAATTCGGCGGCGATTGCCACCTGGCCGCCCATGTCATCGAGCGTGCGCTCGGCGGCATCGACCTTCATGGGCTCGATCTGCTGATCGTGGAGAATATCGGCAACCTGGTCTGTCCGGCCGAATTCGATATCGGCGAGGACAAACGGGTGGTGGTGCTGTCGGTGACCGAAGGCGAAGACAAACCGGCCAAGTATCCGCTCATGTTCCGGGAGTGCGACGCCATGCTGCTCAACAAGATCGACCTGCTGCCCTACCTGGAATACGATCTGGACAAAACATTGGAAAGCGTGGCCCAGATCCATCCCGGCATGCCGGTCTATCAACTCTCGGCCAAGAGCGGCGAGGGATTCGACGGCTGGATCGATTGGCTGAAAGGCCAGGTGGCGGCCAAGCAAAACAAATAGCGCCGCTACACCGTCGTCCGACATACTCCGGCCGGTTGGTTCCAGAACGGCGACATTTTTCGCAACCGGTCGATGATGGGCGGCAATTTTTCGATAACCAGATCGATTTCATCCTGGGTATTGTAAACGCTCAGGCTGAAGCGGATGGAGCCGTGGGCCGCCGTGAAAGGCACATCCATGGCACGCAGCACATGGGAAGGTTCCAGCGAGCCCGAGGTGCAGGCCGAGCCCGACGAGGCACAGATGCCGAACTCGTCGAGCATGAGCAGGATCGATTCACCTTCCACGAACTCGAATGCGATGCTGCTGGTGTTGGGCAGCCGCCTGTCCGGGTCGCCGTTGACGATGGCATTGGGGATGGCCTGGATCAGGCCGTTCTCCAGGCGGTCGCGAAGGGCCTTGACCCGGGTGTTTTCCTCTTCCATCTTGGCTGCGGCCAGCTCGGCCGCCTTGCCCAGCCCCACGATGGCCGCGACGTTTTCGGTACCGCCCCTGCGGCCGTGCTCCTGGTGACCGCCCAAAAGGAATGGCGCGAACTTGGTTCCCTTGCGGATATACAGGGCGCCCACGCCCTTGGGGGCATGCAGCTTGTGTCCGGACAGCGCCAGCATGGCAATGTCGTTTTCCCCCATGTTGATGGGCAGCTTTCCCACGGCCTGGACCGCGTCCGTATGCATCACGGCGCCGCGCTTGCGTACCCGTTCGGCCACCTCTTCCACCGGAAAGATGACGCCGGTTTCGTTGTTGGCCCACATGAGGGTAACGATGGCCGTTTCGTCGTCGAGTTTGGAATACAGCTCATCGACATCCAACAGCCCCTTTTTATCCACCGGCACATAGGAGACCCGGTAGCCGTTTCTCGCCAGGTATTCGCACAGGTTCTTGACCGCGGGGTGCTCCACGTTGGAGGTGATGACATGGCGCTTGCCGGGATTGGCGCGCAGGGCGGCCCAGATGGCGGTGCTGTCGCTCTCCGTGCCGCACGAGGTGAAGACGATCTCTTCGGCCTGGGCGCCGATCAGATCGGCCACCTTGGCGCGCGCCTCCTTGATTTTCATGGCCACGTTGCCGCCGAAGGTGTGCATGCTCGAGGGGTTACCGTAAAATTGGGAAAAATAGGGCAGCATCTCTTGGACCACCTCGGGCGCTGCCTGAGTGGTCGCATTGTTGTCCAGGTAAATCGGCTTCATGCATCCACCTCCTCGACGACCAGCTCCTTGGCCACCACCTCCTTGAGCTTGGATTCCACATAGTCCTTGAGGGTGATCTGGGACATGGCGCAGGATGCGCAGCGTCCCTTGAGTTTGACCACCACCCGGTTGCCGTCCACGTCGATCAGTTGAATGTCGCCGCCGTCCTGCATCAGGGCCGGTTTGATCTCGCGCTCCAAAGTTTCCTCAATGAGCTTGATCTTCTGGATATTGGTCAGCGGCTTGGGTTTGGCCGGTTTGTCCACCAGAGCGCCGTTGACCCGATCGATGATCTCCTGGATAGTGTCATGGCATTTGCCGCAACCGCCGCCCGCCTTGATATAGTTGGTGATATCTTCTATGGTCTTGAGCCGGTGATCGGTGATGGCGCTTTCGATCTGCAGGTCGGTCACGCCGAAGCACTCGCAAACGACGTTACCGGGTTTTTTCTGTTCGGGGGTGCCGCGGTAACAGGCAATGGCTTTTTCAAGGGCCTCCTGTCCCATGACCGAGCAGTGCATCTTTTCCTTGGGCAATCCGCCCAGATATTCGGCGATATGGTCGTTGGTGAGCTGCTCGGCCTCTTCGACGGTTTTGCCGATGAGCATTTCGGTCAGCGCAGATGCGGAGGCAATGGCGCTGGCGCAGCCGAAGGTCTTGAATTTGGCGTCCGTAATCCGGCCATTGTCGTCTACCTTGAAGGTCAGCTTGAGTGCATCGCCACAGGCCATGGAGCCGACCTCGCCCACGCCGTCGGCATTTTCAACTTCGCCCACGTTGCGTGGGTTGAGAAAGTGTTCTTTGACTTTATCGGTATATTCCCACATATCATCCTCCCGGGTCACCTTATGGCAACATCCTGATCTGCTTGCATAAGCGGCTGTTTTCTGGTGTGCATTGCTGTCATAATAAGCATCTTTTCGCCGATGCAAAGCGAAGGGGCCGGGTTTGCGACCCGGTGAAAGGCGTGAAAGGGTCGGATGGCGCCTATCTTGATGTTGACAACATGGCTTGCGACGATGGTATGCTGATTCAGCATGAGGAGGTGACGTCATGGAGATACGGAAAGCATCGTTTGCCGGAAGCTGGTACCCGAGCCAGGCGGCGGCCTGTGACAGGGAGATTGCTCAATTTCTAGCTGGCGCCACCGAATTCGAAACGGCCCAAGCCTCCTGGATCGCCGGTATCGTGCCCCACGCCGGATGGTATTATAGCGGGGCCGTCGCCTGCCGGGTGATCCACCATCTCAAATCGACTGATTCCGCCGATTCCATTGACCTGGTGGTGATTTTCGGCATGCACCTGCATCCCGGATCGGCCAGTTACATGATGGCCACCGGTGCCTGGGAAACCCCCTTCGGGCCGATGCCCGTGGCCGAGGAGCTGGCTCGAGCGCTGCAGGAACGCTTTGATTTCCAGATCGAAACCCCCACTCGTTTCAGCCAGGACAACACCATCGAATTGCAGCTGCCGTTCGTCAAAAGGCTCCTGGACCCCACCGCCGTGCTGGCCATCGGTGTGCCGCCCGCCGAGCGATCCCTGGATATCGGGCGAGCCGTGGTGGATTGGGCGCGGGACAACGATCGGCGGTTGAGAATCGTCGGCTCCACCGATCTGACCCATTATGGGCCCAACTACGGTTTTACCCCCAAGGGCACCGGCCCCGGGGCCGTGCGTTGGGTACGCGATCAGAACGACCGCGAGGTGATCGACGCCATGCTGGCCATCGATCCGGAAAAGGTCATCTCCCTGGGCTTGCGCCACCAGAATGCCTGTTGCGCAGGGGCGGCGGCAACCGCCATCGCGGCCGCCAAACATGCCGGCGCTATCCGTTCCCAGACCGTTGCTTATGCCACCAGTTACGACAAAAGTCCGGGTGAAAGTTTTGTGGGCTATGCCGGGGTGGTGTTCGGGTAGAACAATCCAACGGATTCGTTCGATAATCGACGCTCAGTTTTTCCGGTCACCAATGACCGTGACCTTCCTTTTTGCTGGCCGCCTGTTTGCAAAACCCATATAAATATTTAATATTTGCTAATGAGAGGCCGATAAGGCCATTGATGACATGCCCACCGGTTTTGCCGGAAGTTGTCACGCGTCTTCCGGAGCTCCGGATGGACGATAATCAAAATAATAATAGGTGTACGCCATGAACCTCTTGGACTATGTGCGCCGGTTGTTCGTTAAACAGAAGAAGAACCAACGGCTCGAATATATAAAAGAATACACACCTGAAAGCGTTTTCCGGAGCGGAGACGCATCAGAGGGCCAGGCCCCGTGCGCTGCGCTCAAACCCATGCAGGCACCCACTTCGGCCCATGAGGTGCCTTCGATTGCCTTTTCGGCCCAGGGCGATTTGGAAGCCTATGTCGAGGGCCTTAACGTTTCCAGCGAGGTGATCGAGGGCTGGATCTCGGCCGGCGTACTGCTGCCCGAAGAGACCCGCGTGGCCGTACAGATGATTCGTCTGATGCAGCAGAAGGGCAGATCGGACGCCAACTGATTTTTTTTAGAGGGACCTAAAGTTTATCCGCTAAACGACGATAGTACGAGACAGAGGCTTCGCGGGGGAGCTTCTAAGATATATTTCAAATATATCTTCCTTTAGCCGGCGGGGCGGCTGCGGCAGCCGCCCCGTTCGCTTTCTAACCTACCGTTTTTTAACCCATTCCGGTTCTTATCCGATCTGTTACACCCCCAATGTGTGTAAGTGATGTGTGTAAGTCTAAACCAACCAAATTCATTAAATCAACATTCAAAATAGCTTGAACCCAAAAGTTCAAAAACCCTCAGTAACGTGTGTGGGATAAAGATACTATATCCATTCCGTATGGGTAAAGGTGAACAAGATCCAAAGGAACGGGCAAGGGCAATCAGGAAACGGTGTTTATGGTGCATGGGAAGCACCAAACATTCACCCGAGCATGTCAGAACATGCGAAAACCCAGAGTGTTATTTGTTCCCATTTAGAATGGATGATGATTCGAAATGGGATTGAAAATGCCAAAAGACTTATGAATTAATCGAAAGGAAAAGCCTTTCCCGTATCTTTTGCTCTTGCCTGCATGAGGTCGAAATCGTCATCGTAAATATGAGATAAGTAATCCGGTTGCTTATGGACCATGGAGATAGATCCCGTTGGGCAGGTGGATACACACAAGCCACATCCAATACAACGTTCACGTTTAACTGCTGCAATTTCGTCTACCATTTCTATTGCATTAACTTGACACCGGTCAATGCAGGTTGTGCAGCCATCGCAGGTGGCAGCATCTACCAATGCATAATAGTTTGATTGTGCAATTAGGCCGGGCATATTGTGTTTCGTTAAAAAACCCAATGCCTTACAATGGCATCCACAACAGTTGCAAATAAAGATTTTATTGCCCTTGTGATTTGATGAGCAATGAACCAATCCATCTTCCTCAGCCTTCAAAAGAATCTGCTTAGCTTCCTCTTTTGAAATTTCGCGGGCCATTCCATTTTCGATGTAATAGTCTGCAGCAACGCCGAATGTCATACAAGCTTCTAATAGTTTGTCACATTTATCGCCCATTATTTCAGATTCTTTGCGACATATACAATCAGCGACAGCGAACTTTGAGTTTGCTTCTATGATTTCTGAAACTTTCTCATATGGCTGTATCTCTCTATCATCCTTTATTTCCCTTTCAACCGGAATTACCCGGAACCCTCCAACGCTTCTACCTTTGGCAGAAGCTACGATTCCCTCCTGGTGGAATTTCTCATATAATTGAATGTTATTTTTGTTTAGACGTTTCAATTGGAATTCCCATATCCCCACCATCCAAGGGGCCAGGAAATAATAAACTACCTGCTCAGACTCTTTGTAACGAAGGATCAGCCCTCTTTTTGACATATTGTATAATATTGGCCCTAATTTTTGCGGATCCCGATTTGTCCTTTCAGCGATTGCAGCGACAGGTTCAGGATATGGTTTCAAACGGGTGGCAATTTCTGCCTCTTCCTCGGAAAATAGACTTTCCAGCACACTGATTTCCACACCGCTTTTCGTTTTTGGGAATCCTTGTGGAAACATGTCAAGTCGTTCTTGAAGTTTTCTATAGACTTCCGACATATTTACCTCCCTTTTGATTGAATCATATGCTTTCTTTAGATTTTCGTTTCGACTATATTTGACCATTCAGATAAGGCATCTACTCAGAAAAAGTGAGATAACCTATTACAGCAGGGACCAAAGGAGGCGTGTGAATAAGCAAGCCGTAAATAGAAGCGAATTGAACAGCTCTGAAGGCAGATCCGAACGTTCCAAGCCATTGTTTCTTTAGAACAATTGGCTGTACTGCGGCGATAAGGGATTCTTGAGGATTTCCTATGTCACAATCATCAAGATCCTCGATGCTTACTGGGGTATAGTCATTCCAGCAAAAGCCTCCATATGGACAATTTGGATCGTCATATGACCAATCAGCTATGGCTGAAGTTTGATACATAACCAGCACAAGCCTACCGATATTTGTTAGACTTAGCATGAGCTTAAATCGAAATATTTCTGTTTGCTGGTCGCATACTTCAATGCCATTACCATCATGATCAATTGTAACGCTAAAATATCCCTTGGATTGCGAGGATGAATTTAAAACCTCACCGATAAATACCGCACCTTTAGTAACTCCATCCTGTTCAATGCCTGGAAAAATTTCTCGACCTGCAAGGGTATATTCATCAGATAATCCGTTACCGGCAGAAGTTGCAGGCAACGCAATGAGAATTAGAATAAGAACAGTTATAAAATTACATGCAATTTTTTTCATGGCATGATCCTCCCGTCATTCATAAATGATCCTTTTAGATATGGCACTTAGTTGGATCAGGTAATTATTTTGATAAAAATACGGTCCCGTATAGTAAGGCATGCAAAAAAGCTAAAAGCCTCCAAAGGGAAAATCTCCCCTGGAGGCCGTTTATTGGCATTTTCAACGGATCCATGGCCGTTGCCTTATGCCGAGAGGTAATATTTCTTGAAATGGATCTATGCACTACCCACTAAAAAACTGATCACGGATTTTGAATCAAGACGAACGCAAGCTGTATTGAATATTTGCTGCTGGATTATGAGGGCAATTTAGTAGCGGGAATGGGTAAAAATATAAAACATTTTAAAGCCATATGGAAAAATTGGTCAACTAAAATATTCTGATAATTTGACAATTCAGAATGGTATTAAAATTCATTATATAGCGGTAAAAACAGAACAGGACATATCAACCTATGCCCTGTTTCTGATAACCCCGCTATTTGAGCTGAAATGAGCTGACAATTCGTTTAATGCAGGAATTTAAAGGCTACTCAAATTTAATTGCTTTCGCCTTAATCTGTAAATGGATCGACAAACCGTAAGAATATTTGAGGGGATCGGCATCATAGTTTAAATGCTCTTTAAACACATGCGGTATTCTATCTATGGATTCAATTATTATGGCATCCGCCCCTAAATTGTAGGCCTTCTTCTTTAAAATGTGGGCGATGGAATTGACAATTATGAATTCGTGTTGGCTAAGAGGACTTGATTCTTCAACCATGCCGATTTCTTTATATGGCCTTTGCGGCGGTTCGGTAAATATCTGCATGGTTTCCCAATCACCGGCATATGCTGAACCCAAAAAAGAGAATAGCCCAAATAATACGATTAATAGCCTTGCGAATTTAGCCATTTCTTCCTCTTAACTAACTAATTTAATAACATAATAACAATATAGAAAGATCTGCCATTACTTAGCATGTTTTTGGTAACTTATAGGTAACATTTCCTTGATTTACCGCAATGTACTTCAAATCTTGAAGTTGGGTGATTAAAGCTGTTAGCTCTTTCTCATCCAGCTTCTTCGTGAATAGTGAATTAATAGTATTAGCTAACGTTTTAATCTTTCTTGGTCTTGACTGTCCTCTTGTTGTAAAATTTTTTATTATCGCATCAATTTTCTCATTATTGGAGATATCACTTGATTTTCGCAGGAGTGGAATCTCTGCTAAATCTTTTTCCCTGTATATTCTGATTTTCTTTTCTCTAAGATGCTTGATGAGGGGATCAAATCCAGAATCTTTCGATATTATGTAAAAGTATCCTTCTGGATCTTTAAGCGATAAGTACCCAATATAATATGCAATGTGAAAATCTAAAGAGTTCGGGCCATTTCCCGATATTTTAATATATTGCGCATTTCCACCAAATGACTGCATTGCCGAAGCAAGATCGAATGAAACTTTGGTCTGGTTTTCGCCTACAAACACCAATATTTGAAAAAGGTGGTTCTTGAGGATCTCGATATTTTTAGGCTGGACATTTTCAAAATCAATGAGCACGTAGTTTTTCGGCAATTGATCCTCCAAGATGTTTTTTGGATCGCAATTATTAAACCCTATCCCAATTCCAGTAGTCCCTAAACCAACTTCCTGGTCTTAATAAACGAATCCAAGGCAGACCAGGAACAACCAACAATCTTGGCTATATTGGCTTTGGTTGCATCAAGCCCTAACAGCTTTTTGATTTCCTGTTCCTTACCGTCTAATTTTGATTTTCCAAGGGTACCTTTGGGCTGCCTAACAGTTTACCTTTTTCACGTGCTCTGGCAAGCCCTTCTTTCGTTCGTTCTGAAATAAAATCCCGTTCCAATTCGGCAAGAGGAGCCTTTCATTAGATCTTCTCCATCTGCCAATGTGTGTAAGTGATGGATTTGATCGAAATGGGTTTTTTATTTAAAAATTCCTAAAGGATAGTGCCATTACAGCCGATGTTAAAAAGAGGTTGGTACGGCTGCGGCAGCCGCCCCGTTCTTTTTACTTCGGACGCCGATGTACTGATTTCCCTTTTAAATCTTTCTGATGCATTCGATTTGCTTTTTAAATTGGCGCATGTGTTCATGTCGCCCTTTGATCGAATCTGACCGAGGTTGAGATGCCGTCCAGTCGCTGGCACAAGGAATCCACCGTTTCCAAACAGTCTCAGCTGTGGTGGATCACGATGCCCCTGCTGGCTATCATTTCAATGGGTATGGGGTCCCAAACGCCAGATCCCGGTCGAATCTTGACCATCGAGGCGCTTTACACCCTTTACAACCTGCCCGGTGAGTGTAAGGCGCCCGTGACCTGGGAGGGTGAAACGGTCAAGGTTTCGGGCCTGATCGATCCTGACAACATTTTCGATCACCAACACTATCCCCGATTACCTTACGAAAAGTTTCGTCTCGTCGACGGCCAGGGGCGTTCCGTGGAAATTTGGGCTCAAGCGGATGATAACACGCCTATTTTCAAGAAAATCGCATTGCGGACCACCGACGCGGTCATCATCACCGGGCGGCTTGTTGCGGTCACATTGCACAAATCCAATTCATGTCAGATCAGCGCCAAGGTGGTCATCGATCATGCAGATCAAGTCCAATTCAGGTAACAGCTTGGAATTTAATGGAATTTCTATAAATAGAAAGCCGTTAAACGCTGACATCCAGAACCGGATTAAATTACTGTGGCCCGGATTTTTGTGGAGCGGCGGCAAGCGCATACTCGGAGATTGGTGCAACATCCCCCGGCATCAGAGACGGCTTTGCCGTCTTTTTTTGGGTTTTCTCATTGTCGGCTTGGCGCTGATCGTTTCGGCAGGCATCGGCATCTGCGACGGTGTCGATCAGGCCACGGCCCAACGAGTCGCTGAAAATGCTCTCCATCACCACATTGCCTTGCACGGCAATTGGAATGGGACCACCACGCCGGCCGTCGCCCATGGCGAGGCGGTGTCCCATCAGGGGGTTGCGGTGGCCTATAATTTTGTGGTGAGGCCCACCGGCCATGTGCTTGTGGCGGTGGATGATGCGTTGAGCCCGGTGCTGCTCTATTCGGCCCGATCCTCTTTCGATGCGCAGAGGGTCAATCGCAAAGAGGCTATCGAGAACTGGATCATTCCAGAGCTCCATCACCAGGTGAACGCCATAAAAGCCTACCGTGCCTCGGGCACAAGCCTTGCCCGCTCGGCATCTATATCCACAGATGCCCGGCGGATCGCCGCCGCTTGGGCGGCTTATGCCACGGGGGATCTGAGCGATTTGCAGGAGGACACCCAGAGCCGTTCACTCATCGGGGAGAATGCAAGCGAATTCGAGCGCACTCTTGCCGCAGGGGCGACAGTCGGGCCGCTGCTGACAACCGCCTGGGGTCAGAGCAGCCCCTACAATCTTTGGACACCCAACGATGGCTGTGTGAGTGGGCACACGCTGACCGGTTGCGTGGCCACGGCCTGGGCCCAGCTGCTGCGTTATTGGGCGTGGCCCATTCAGGGAGCCGGCAGCAACAGCTATGAGTGGGAGAGCGCGAACAACGGCTCACAGACGCTTTCCGTTGAATTCAACATTCCCTATCAATGGGACCTGATGCCCGACCTGCTTTCCCAGGAGAGCAGTGACTTGGAGAAAGAGGCCGTTTCACAGTTGATGTACCACATGGGTGTGGCCGCGGAAATGGATTACGGATGTGACGGCTCGGGCAGCAGTGCCTGGGCGGATGATATCCTGGGGGTCTATTTCAACTACAAGCCCGATACGTTGCTCTATATCAATCGCGCGAATCCGGAGCTCACCGGAGAAGAGTGGTTTGCCTTGATCAAAGCCGAACTCGATGCCGATCCGCCCAGACCGGTTGTCTTTTCGATTTTCGAGACTGGCGGTGGCGGCCATGAGGTGATCATCGACGGTTATACGACCAGCCTCACAGATAAGGTCCATATCAATTTCGGTTGGGAAAATTATCATGACGGGTACTATGACCTTACAACTGACTTTAATACCGGGAGCTGGGTCTGGGACGCCAACGATCAGCATATCGTCATCGGCATCGAACCGGACAATGCCCCACCGGTGGTCGAAGCCGGTGACCTTCAGGTCGTAGAGGAGGCCGCCCTGGTGCAGTTGAGCGGCAGCGCCGTCGATCCCGAAGGCGTCGGCATCAGTGGCTACGCATGGCGTCAAATCAGTGGCCCCTCGGTGGCCTTGTCGTCACCCGACGCAACCGATCCTTCCTTTACCGCCCCCGACGTGCACGCGGAGACCGACCTGGTGTTTCAACTACGGGCCGACGATGCCAATCGGGCATTTGCCACAGACACCTGCACGGTCACGGTCCACAATACGGACGGCTCCACCGCGCCCGTCCCTCCCGCAACCCACCTCGATTCCAGCGGCGGTGGCGGCGGGGGTGGCGGCTGCGTCATATCCATTCTGCTTGATCCTGAGTTTTTCCCACCCTTCACTCGAGCTTCTCACCTTCCAAGGTTGCGATAGGGGGCCTGATCCTCTATGGCCGTGAAACGGCATATCGGGCTTAAGTTTTGAACCCATACGACCGATGACCTACAATTTGGTGAACCAGGGACCGCACTGTTGATAACTGCGCTCGTTCGGGAACTGTCGGATTGGTGATGCGGCGATTATTCGGCAACAATTATCAGAAGCTTAAACGGTCCATGGGATCGAGTGGGTTCACCCTGATCGAACTCATGGTGGTCGTTTCCATCTTGGGTATTCTGGCCGCGATGGCCGTGCCGTCGTTCGTCGCCTATCGAGAGCGGGCGCAGGTGGCCCTGTGTATTGCCAATATCCAGACCATTGGCAAGGAGATCACCGCCTTCAGTATAGATGCCGGACGTTATCCGGACAGTTTGGCCGAGATCGGGTGGGATGGCGCCACAGACCCCTGGGGCAATCCATTCCAATATCTGAAAATCGATGGTGAGGGCAAGAAAGTGACCGGCAAGGCGCGTAAGGATCGTTTTCTGGTGCCGATAAACAGTGATTTCGACCTGTACAGCATGGGGCCCGACGGTCAAACCGCAGCCCCGCTGGCAGCCAACTTCAGCCATGACGATATTATTCGCGCCAACGATGGATCCTTCGTGGGACGTGCGGCAAATTATTAGGACGTTCCCATCCACAAATGACCGACTTGTGGGTGGATTTTAAAATGTAAAGATCTGTATCATGATGGGACTGGATTCCAAGCTGTTCAGAAGCAAGCTGGCATGGCGCTTTTTCGGCCTTTTTGTCATTTGCGCCTTCCTGCCCATTCTAATCTTTGCGGCGTTGGCCTATACGCACGTGGCCGGCCGTCTCGAAGCCCAGGCCTATGAGCGATTGAGAGGGTATGCCAAGGCCCACGGCATGTCTCTTTTCGAGCACCTGGCAGTGGCTCAGGGTCAAATCCAGGTATTGGGGGATTCATGGGGAGGGGCGCCGCCTGGCCCGGGGAGAACCTTGGAAACCACTGCCCTGCGGGCGGCTCAAAAAAGTCGATACTTCGACCGTCTGGGGATCTATCGCCAGGGCAGCTACCTGGCCCTGATCGGTCCGGCCGTTTCCAACGAATCCATTCTGCCGGTGACCCACCGGCTCACCTCCGGCGATGAGACGACACTGGCGGTGCTATCGTCGCCAGACGGCTTGCCGAAAATCGCCCTCGTCCATCGTCTGGCCTCGACCGAAATGGTCGACGACGATCCGGTCTTCTTTGTCGGGGTATTGAATTCTGATTTTCTTTGGGGTCTGGAAAGTGGCACGATTCTACCTGAGGGGATTCACTGGTCGGTTTGGGATCAATGGGAGGGCGGGCTTTTTTCCACCTTGACGCCGGAGGATTGGGGCCGATTGGATTTGAGTGCCATTTCCGCGGAAACATCGTCCATACGGGCGAGGGTGCATCTGGACGAAGGTGATCACTATGCGGCCTGTTGGTCGCTCTTCCTCAAACACCACTTTCATGCCCCCCAGTGGACGATTATGGTGCTGGCGCCTGAATCCGACGTCCTGGCCCCCTTTTACCGCTTCCAGACTGTGTTTCCCCTGGTGGTGCTTTTGACCCTGGCCGTGGTGGTGCTGATCAGCAGCCTGGCCATCCGTCGGAGCCTGGTTCCCATCGATTTGCTGCTCCAAGGTGCCCGTCAAGTGGCCCAGGGTCGGTTCACACACAGGGTAAGGGTCAAGAGTCGTGATGAATTTTTCGATCTGGCCCAGACATTCAACCGCATGTCCGATGAACTGGACAAGCAGTTCAAGGCGATATCGGCCCGTTCCGATGTGGACCGTGCAATTCTATCGCTGCTGAATACCGACGCCATCGTGGCGAAAATTTTGCCCAACCTGAACCTGTTTTTCCCATGCGTCGCCGGGGCCATCACGATTCTGGATGCGGACAACACAAGCCGTGGGATGACTTACTCTACTGCTTTTGCAGGTGAATCATGCTCGTTGCAGTCACGTCCAAGCCAGCTTTCAATTGGAGCCCAAACCTTGTTGCAAGAACATCCCGATGGCATGGAGATCGATCATGTCTCCGGTTCGTTTTCGTTCCTCGGTGATCTTCGTATCGCCGGAACGGTTGCTTGGATGCTGATGCCGGTTTTGCGCCAGAAGCGTCTGGTCGCGCTGGTCTGTTTCGGGTTGTTGGATGCCAAGGGCTACACCCGCAAGGACCTGGCACAGGCCCGGCAACTGGTCCAGCAATTGGCCGTGGCTCTGTCCAATGCCCAATTGATACACGAGTTGAAGGATCTCAACATGGGGACGCTCAACGCGTTGGCGCGCACCGTCGATGCCAAGTCGCCCTGGACCGCCGGCCATTCCGAGCGGGTGATGCAGATGTCGGTTCAAATTGGCAGGACTATGGGTTTGAGCGAAGCGCAGCTGAATGACATGCGCCAGGCCGCCCTGCTGCACGATATCGGCAAGATTGGCATCCCCAATTCCATTCTCGATAAAACAGCGCCCCTGACCGATGAGGAGTTTGCCCGCATTCGCACCCATGCCACCATCGGTGCCCGGATTCTGGAGCCCATAGCAGCCTATCGGCACTTGATTCCGGTGGTGGAGCAACATCATGAACGGTACGACGGAAAGGGTTATCCTAAAGGGCTTGCCGGCGATGCGATTCATTTGGAGGCGCGGATCATGGCCGTGGCCGATGCATTCGACGCTATGGTATCGGATCGGCCTTATCGCAATGGTATGCCGCTGGGAAAGGTGCGCGGCATCATTCGCGAGGAGGTCGGACGCCAGTTCGATCACAAGGTGGTGGCGGCTTTCGAACGGGTCGTGGCCGGTCAATACTCGCTCGAGGTGATCAGTGGCGAGCGGGTTGTCCCTGATGAAGCGGCGCCGCCGCAAAAGGTGGCCCAGGCCCGGTGATCCCGGCCATTGGAGGATGAAGGTTTGAGAAGCGTATTTTCTTCGGAACTTAAGCGGGGGATAATGGTCCTACTGATCTTTTTAGGGTTGTCTGCCTGTCAGGAGAGCGGTTTGCCTGAGGAAATGGTGGACACCTGGATCACCGACCATCCACAATACGCGGACTGTTACCTGCTCGTGTCCCGCGATGAGGTGGTGTTTGGTGCCGCCGACGCCACCAGGCATGCCCACATTATTCACAAGGTGAGAACACATTGCCAAGAAGGGCGGGTCGACGTTGCCATCGAGACCATCGACGATCAGCAGGCCGATACCGGCCTGGATCTTGTCTACTTACCCGATGAGAATAACGGGCTACTGCATTTCAAGCATCAACCCCATGTGATTTGGTATCGCCACCCCACTTTGTATCACTTTTGACCTCTTTCCAAACTTGAATGGCGCCGCCGGCCGATGCCTTTCCACCCAAAATGAGGATTGATCTGGACTCGTTCCCATGTCATAAATACACTCATGATGAAACCTGCGCCACTCTGCCCACTCACGGATCAGCGTCATCGCGTCATCAGGTACCTGAGGGTTTCGGTCACGGATCGCTGCAATTTGAGATGCCGCTATTGCATGACCAGTCACACCCACTGGCTGCCCAAAGGGCACATCCTCACCCTGGAAGAGATCCATCGCATGGTGCGCATCGCCGTGGGGCTGGGGATCACCAAGGTCCGCCTGACCGGCGGAGAGCCATTGTATCGCAAGGGCATCGTCGGGCTCGTACAAAAGCTGGCCACCGAACCCGGCATAGAAGACCTCTCCATGACCACCAACGGCACCCTTCTGGCAGAAAAAGCCCCGGCTTTGAAGGCGGCCGGATTGAAACGGATCAACATCAGCCTCGACACCACGGATCAACATGGTTTCGAGGAGCTGACCGGCCGGGACCTCCTGCCTGCCGTCTGGCAGGGCATCATGACGGCCCGAGAGGTCGGCTTGACGCCGATTAAAATCAACACCGTGGTCATGCGCGGCTCCAACGACGATCAGATCGAAGCCCTGGCCGACCTCAGCCGCCGCTATCCATTTCATGTGCGATTTATAGAGTATATGCCCATCGGCACGGATCCTCACCAGGCGGAAGGTTTTTTCTTCCCGATCGCCGAAATCGCCCAGCGTCTGGAAAAGATGGGGCGGCTGGTGCCCGTGGCTCATGAGAGATTCGACGGGCCGGCCCAGCGCTATCGTTTTGCCGACGCGCCCGGTGAAATCGGCCTGATCGGTTCGATGAGTTCCCATTTTTGCGATACCTGCAACCGCATGAGATTGACCGCCGACGGCCACCTGAGGCCGTGCCTGCTGTCCGACGAAGAGGTCAATGTCATCGATGCCTTGCGCCAGGGGGCCGGGGACGAGGAGATCGCCGCCATCTATGTCCGGGCTGTGGCCATGAAAAAAGGCCACCACCGGCTCAGTTTTACCGGCGATTGTTCGTTGCGGACCAAGATGGCCAGCATTGGAGGATAGGGCCGGTGCTTTCAGGCCGGGATAACACCAACTGCAGCGCCGTCATTCTGGCCGGCGGGCTCAACACGCGCATGGGGGGACGCAACAAGGCGTTCATCGAGATCGGCGGCCAAACCATCCTGGACCGCTTGCTGGGCACCCTGAGACTCTTTTTCGCCCGCATCCTTCTGGTGACCCGTCAGCCGGAGCTATACGCGGGCCTGCCGCTGCGCGTCGTGCAGGATGTGTACACGGCGCGATCTTCCCTGACCGGCATCCATGCCGGCCTGACCCATATCGAAACCGATCATGCGTTGATGCTCCCCTGCGACGCCCCATTCATCCAGCCGGCGTTGATCCGACTGCTGCTCGATGCCGTCGAACCCGAGATCGATGCCGTCGTGCCGCGGATCGGCGGCTACTTTGAGCCGCTGTGCGCCGTCTATTCCCGGCGCTGTATCGTTCCCATCGCAGCCCATCTGGATCGCGGCGTATACAAGATCACGCGGTTTTTCGATGAGATCCGGGTCAGGACGATCTCCGAAGAACAGATTCGTGCCGTGGATCCGGACCTGCGTTCCTTTCTCAACGTCAATAACGCCGATGCCCTGCAGGCGATCCTGGCTCAAGGCCGTCATCGCGGCAGCGGTGAATAGGTGATCGGTGGGACCTGCGTGTCTTTTAAGCGGCAGTCTTTCTCAAAAATTGCGCTTCGATGAAATCGGCAATGGCCTGAACGTCGTCGATGGGCAGGCAGGGCACCCCGAGGTCGATGGCAATGTCCGAGACCACGGCGATCAAGTGGGGGGACGAACCCTTGGAGTGCCATGGGTTGCGATGGGCGGTGCTGCGGAACAGTTCGATCTTGGGCATGTCGCTCTGCTTATATCCTTCGGCGATCACCAGGTCCCGGTCCTCGAAAAAGCTTTCGACGATCTCCTTCAGACGCATCTCCTCGTCCAGATCCTTGACCATGGCGATTTTTCGTGCCGAGGAGATGACCACGGTGGCGGCCCCGGCTTGCTTGTGGCGCCACGAGTCTTTGCCCTCATGGTCGATGTCGAACCCATGTGCATCGTGTTTGACGGTCCCCAAGCGGTAGCCCCGGCGGCTCAATTCGGGGATCAGTTTCTCCAGCAGGGTGGTCTTTCCGGAATCTTTTTTGCTCACGAGGCAGACGACGGGGGGCATGTGTTTCTCCTGTTGGTGAAGTTGATGACACCCCTTATCACAATCCCGACTTGATCACCAGGTCGGTGATCGGCCCCCTGGAGCGTTCCCCCTTGAGCACGATGTGGGCGTAAATGCGGCTGCCTTTGAATTTGTTGACCAGCCAGTTCAATCCGTTGTTCTCCGGATTGAGATAGGGGTGGTCCACCTGGTTGGTGTCTCCCAGGCAGATGCATTTGACCCCCTCGCCCATGCGAGACAGCAGGGTGCGGCATTCGTTGCGCGACATGTTTTGGATTTCGTCGATGATCACCACGGCGTTTTCGATATTCATGCCGCGCACATAAGTCAGGGGCAGCAGCTCGAAGCGGGTCGGGTTGAACTGCGGCGGGTGCTGGTCCGGATCGATGAAGATGCGGTTGGCAGGACGCAGTTTGTGCAGTTTCATGATCAGGTCCACGATGTAGCGCGTGTAGGGCTCCATTTTTTCTTCCACGCGGCCGGGGAGGTAGCCCAATTTCTGTCCGATTTCGATCATGGGCTTGACCACGTAAATTTTCTGGTACGCCTTTTTTTCCAGCATGAGACAGAGCGCCGCGGCCAGTGCCAGGAAGCTTTTGCCGTATCCGGCATTGCTTTGAACCGAAACGACATGGATGGACGGGTCGGTCATCAGCTCCAATGCCAGGTTCTGGTAGACGTTGCGTGGAACCACGTTCCACACCTTGTGCTGGTAGTCGATGACCTTTTCGCCCGAGTTGCTGAAAAAGAGCGGCTTGCCGGTATCGCCCCACATGAAGCAGTTGGCAAAGCATTCGTCCGGGCGGGTGACAAAGCCAGTGACGTGTTCGGCTTCGGATTTGAACGGCACCGAATCCTTGTAGCTTTCGCTGCGAATGCCGCGCAGAGAGGCCTGAAGCTGCATGATTTTGTCGTTGGTCACGAGAATGGGGTGATCCAGGCGGCTGGCTTGGATTTCCTGCAGGATATGGGTGTCGGCCAATTGTTGGAACGAGGGGGCCACCCGGTCGGTTTCCAGAATGGTGAACTGGTCCGGGTGGTCGTGCAGATGTTGGATCACCTGGGCCACGATGTGGCCCAGTCGGGGATCCTTTTTAAATTTATCCAGCTCGAGAAGTACGTGGTAGGGAATGAAGATGCGGTTTTCATTGCCGTTGCGAAGCTTGAACAGCGCACCCGGGTCGTCCAGCAGCACGTTGGTGTCCACGATGTAATTTTTGCTCGGATTCATAGCCCTCCTTGGAATGGATCAGGGGTGATGAACAGAGACGCATGGATGTTGGTTCGATGGGTATTCCTGAGGGTTCGGCGGGGCCGATGGGGACACCGACCGCGGTCGGCGCGGTGGAGGTCCCGCAGCCTTGGATTGGTGAAAAAGTGGATCGTTCTTTTTGATTCACCATGAACTATATATACGTGCACTCCGTCGATCGCACAAGTCCTTAAAGCGGGTAAACGGTTCGTGTCCCCTTTGCTGTCAGGCCAGAACTGCGAATCTCCGATTCTTCGGTTTGGGAATTATGTCTGAATGAGAACCGTGTGAGAATACGGTTAGCGCCAAAGGACCTCATCCCCCGATCAATCTTGCCTTAAATGATCCGGCCAGTTGTGATATAGGCTCATTTTCCCGTCCGGCCCGTACGGTTGGTGAAGCGCTTCAATATTTACCTGTTTATGGTTTGAATGGATCGTCGATGTACTGGACCCGCATGAAACCTTACCGTGGTCGGCTGTTGTTGGCAATGCTCAGCGGCATCCTGCTCACAGCGGCCTTTCCTAAAATCGATCAGGGATGGATCGCCTGGTTCGCTCTGGTGCCGCTGCTGTTGGCGTTGCGCACAACAGACGGGCGCGCCGGTTTTTTGCTGGGGATGGCCGCCGGCATGGTTCACTATCTCGGATTGATTTACTGGACCGCCTATACCATGCACCTTTACGGGCGGCTCCCCTGGATTCAGTCCGTTCTGGTCCTGCTGCTGTTTGCCGCGGTCCTTTCACTTTTTCTGGGCGGCTTTGCCGCCCTGGTGGGTACGCTGGCATGCAGGCCCGCCCACCTGGTGGCCGTGGCACCGGCCGCCTGGGTGCTGATCGAATGGCTGCGCAGCTGGGTCCTGACCGGTTTTCCATGGGAGCTGTTGGGATACAGTCAATATGACCGCCTCTGGGTGATCCAGCCGGCCGATCTTTTCGGTGTTTTCGGAATTTCCGCATTGATCGTGCTGTTCAATGCGGTGCTGACCCTGGCCCTGCTCCATTGGGCCGATAAGCCGTGGCAACACCATGGGGTGCCGCGCGGGGGGGTGGTGATCGCCGGCCTGCTGGTCGCCGGCCTTCTGGTGGGGACGGGGGCCTACGGTCTGTTTCGCATCCGGCACATCGACGCTCGCATCGCTCAGGCCGGATCTGCCGACGTGGCCGTGGTGCAGGGCAACATCGACCAGGCCCAAAAATGGGATGCCAGCTTTCAGGTGCTCACCACGGCCAAGTATAAGGACCTTTCGGCAGCGGCCGCCGGTGGCGGCGCCCACCTGGTGATATGGCCGGAAACGGCTACACCGTTTTACCTGTTTCACGACAAGGTCCTGACCCAGATGGTCGTCCAGGGCATCCAAGGCATCGGCGCCGACTTCATCATCGGCAGCCCCAATGTGGATCTGGGAGGCAAGGCGCCGGTCTATTATAACAGTGCTTATCTTATCGGAGCCGACGGCCAGGTGGGCGGCAAATACGACAAGGTCCACCTGGTGCCGTTCGGGGAGTATGTGCCCATGAAGCGTTGGCTCCCTTTTCTGGGCAAAATGGTGGCCCAGGTCGGGGATTTTCAGGCCGGCCGGCAGGGCAGCACCTTGCAGTGGCGGCAGTATCCCGTCGGTATGTTGATCTGTTATGAAGCCATATTTCCCGAGCTGGCCCGGGACATGGTTCGCAATGGAGCCCAACTGCTGGTCAACATCACCAACGATGCCTGGTTCGGCAGGAGCAGCGCAGCGTATCAGCACTTCTCCATGGCCGTCTTCAGGAGCGTGGAAAATCGGCGATTCCTGGCACGCGCCGCAAACACGGGCATCAGCGGGTTCGTCGATCCCAACGGACGCATTCTGGCGGCCACGGACCTATACCAGGATGCGGCCTTGACCGCCCGGGTTCATTTCTTGAACCAAATGACCCTTTACAGCCGTTGGGGGGACTATCCCCTCGTCCTGTCCGCCCTGGTGACCCTGGCGGCTTTCGCCGCCGCCCGCTTGAAACGCCCGCGACGCCCTAAAAGCAGGCCGCCTGGGCTCTGAATTTTCAACCAGGCACCGATCGATTGCATCCTATTGCAGCAATTCTAACTGAATGTGATTCACCTAGAAGGGCAAATGTTTTTTGATAAAAAAAACGCATGGCAACGGGGATGGCAGGCGTGGGTGGGGCAGGTGGTCCTGGCCACCTGTTCAACACACGCCGGGTTTAATGAATAGCGTTCAGTTAGAATCGCTGATCCTATTGACATCCGGTTGACATCCGGATCAATGGGTATAAACTGATGCTCATCCACAAATGGCCGGTTGGCCACTTGTGATTGAGCACAAACCAAAGCCAACACAACAGGAGGCGCCGCTATGGCCGCAGAAATCAAACAAACCCTAAAAGCTTTACGAACCAAATTAACCCGCCTCGGAGAGTGTCTTTGACCTAACCGCCAAGAAGAACCGCCTGGCGGAACTGGAATCGATCGTGGCCCGCAACGGCTTCTGGGACAATCCCGAAGCGGCCAAACCCCTGCTCAAGGAACGCACCTTTCTGAGCGCACGCATCGAGGCCTACAACAGCCTGCTGACCGATATCGACGACAACGATCTGCTCGTGGAAATGGCCCTGGAAGAGGACGACGCCCAGACCTTGGCCGAGGTGGAGCAACAGGTCGACGCGTTGGAGCGGCGCATCCACGAGTTTTCCCTGGATATGATGCTCGACGGTGAGCTGGATGGCAACAACGCCATCGTCAGCATCAATGCCGGCGCCGGTGGCACCGACGCCCAGGACTGGGCCGAGATGATGCTGCGCATGTACCTTCGCTGGACCGAGCAGCGTCATTACAAGACCGAAATCCTCGATCTGCAGCCCGGAGACGAAGCCGGCATCAAGAGCGCCACCTTTACCGTCAAGGGTCAGTATGCCTATGGTTATCTGAAAAGCGAGATCGGGGTGCACCGGCTGGTGCGTATCTCGCCGTTCAATGCCAGCGGCAAGCGCCAGACCTCCTTTGCTTCCGTGTTCGTCTATCCCGAGGTGGACAACGAAATAGTGATCGACATCGAAGACAAGGACCTGCGCATCGATACCTTTCGGGCCAGCGGGTCTGGCGGCCAGCACGTCAACAAGACCTCCAGCGCGGTGCGCATCACGCATCTGCCCACGGGCATTGTGGTGCAGTGCCAGCAGGAAAAATCCCAGCACCGCAATAAAGAGATGGCCATGAAGGTGCTGCGGTCGCGGTTGTATCAGCACGAAAAGGAAAAGCAGGATGCCGAACTGCAACAGGTGCATGACAGCAAGGACGAAATTGCCTGGGGCAGCCAGATCCGTTCCTATGTGCTCCACCCCTACCAGATGGTCAAGGATCATCGCATCAACATGGAAGTCGGCAATGTGAACAGCGTGCTCGACGGGCAGCTCGATGCATTGATCGAAGGCGTGTTGCTCAGCGGAGTGGAGTAGCCGTGTCAACGTCGCCGGTGGCCGGGTCAAGAATCGCGTTATTGGATCGGTTGAGAAGTGTAAAGTTAAAAGTTACAAGTTTAAAGTGAAGGTATGCTGTCGATTTATAGATGAAATCCGGTGAGTGACAGACATGATGCACGTGGATGCCGAGGCCATTATTTTCGAATACTACCGCCGGGGTTCGCCGTTGGCCGACACACTGCTGGACCACAGCCGCAGGGTGCGGGACAAAGCCCTGGCCGTGGCGAGCGGCCTGACCGGTGAGCCGGTGGATCTGGATTTTCTATCCGCTGCGGCCATGCTCCACGATATCGGCATCATCGAGACGGCGGCCCCATCTATTCATTGCCACGGCACGCAGCCCTATGTGCGCCACGGCATCATCGGCCGCAGCATGCTCGAAGCCCATGGGCTCGTCCGGCTCGCCCTGGTTTGCGAGCGCCATATCGGCACCGGCATCACCCGTGAGGATATTCGTCGGCAGGGGTTGCCCCTGCCCATGCGCGACATGGCGCCGCTCTCTTTGGAAGAGACGCTGGTCTGCTATGCGGATAAGTTTTTTTCCAAGACCAACGGCGGCTGCGAGCACACCGTAGAACAGGTCACGGCCGATTTGGCCCGTTATGGCGCGGAGAAGGCGGCCGTTTTTCTGGCCTGGCACCGCCGGTTCGAAGCCCGGTCATCTGTGCCGCCGGTCGTGACCGGCATGGGGAGGCGGGTTCAAGCCGATTCAAGGAGTACATCATGAGTTCACCGGAAGAAAATCGCCGCGGCAGCCGGGTGTTGCCCGTGGCCCTGACCATCGCCGGTTCGGACAGTTCGGGCGGCGCCGGCATCCAGGCCGACTTGAAAACCTTTCAGGCCCTGGGGGTTTATGGCATGAGCGCCATTACCGCGGTGACGGTTCAGAACACCTGCAAGGTGTATGCGGTTCAGACCATGCCCCCAAAAATCGTCCACGATCAGATTGTCTGCCTGTTCGACGACATTGGCATCGATGCTGTGAAGATCGGCATGGTGGCCGATGCCGCCGTGATCGAAGCGATCGCGGCGGCCCTTTCGGGCGTGGCTCGGCCGCCGGTAGTGCTCGATCCGGTAATGATCTCCAAGAGCGGCTATGCCCTGCTCGATCCCCAGGCGCGACAGGCCTTGATTCAGCACCTGTTTCCCCTGGCTCAGGTCGTCACCCCCAACATTCATGAGGCCGAAGCCCTGATCGGCGGACGGATCACAACCGAGGCGCAGATGCGCACAGCCGCCGAACGGATCAGGGAGTTGGGGGCGGAAAAAGTGGTGGTCAAGGGCGGGCATCTCGGCGGGTCCCAGGCTACGGATATCGTTTTCGACGGTCGGCGATTCCAGAGCCTGACCAGCGAACGGCTCGAAACTGCCAATACCCATGGCACCGGCTGTACTTTTTCATCGGCCATCGCCGCCTACCTGGCGAAAGGGGCTGGGTTTTTCGATGCCGTGAGCAACGCCAAACGCTATGTCACCGGCGCCATTGCCAACGCCCTGGCCATTGGGAAAGGGCACGGGCCGACCCACCACTTTTTCGATCTTTACCGGCGCGCCGGGCTGACGTCAGATCCAGGCCGGTAGCATCGGCTATCCCTTGTTGCGGTTTCCCTGCCGGTCCCAGAACATTTCGCCCTTGGGGCCCCCGCGATAACCGTCCACGAAATGGATGCGCGCCCTGATCTGCCCGTTGTCGTAATAGCGGGTCACCACGCCATCTAGAACCCCCGCCTCGTAGGGTTCGACACTTTCGATCTTGCCGTCGGGATAATAAAAATAGCTGCGTCCCTGCAACAGGCCGTCTTTATACTCTTTTTTGTAGCTGACCATACTTCGGCGGTAATCCTCGCCGCGGCTGGTGCCAGTGATGATGCCGGTGAACGGTTCGTCCTTTCCGATCTCATAGACCAACCCATTGCGCTGAAAAGTTTTCGATTCGTCGATTTCGGCCGTGCAGGCGGTGATGAGCGCGCCTGCCAGGAGAACCAACAGCCATTGGGCCGCAGAGGGGCATTTGGACCTAAAATTCATGATATGTTCTCGATGACGGAAATTGTGCATTCAATTTTGATATCCTCTTAATAAGTCTCAAGTCACCGCAGAGGCGCAGCGATCGCAGAGGTATCTATCTGAATACAAATATTTTCTCTCGGCACTCCGCGCCTCTGCGGTGTAAGAAGAATATCTGCAAATCCTTAACACTGTCATCCCATTGTTGGGATATCGGCAGGAGAGCCTGAGACTTTAGGCGAAAGCCGGATCTTCGGCTTGCGGGGGCGCGGTCGAGAGGCCGCCGGGACTAGAGCCCTAAGTACGCCTTGCGCACCTGGTCGTTAGCCATCAAGCGTTCGGCGCTGTCTTCGAGAATGATGCGGCCGTTTTCCATCACGTATCCGCGGTGGGCCACCTTGAGCGCCAGGTTGGCGTTCTGTTCGACCAGCAGGATGGTGGTGTTGTTTTCGGCGTTGATTTGACGGACGATGTCGAAAATACGGCCGACCACCAGGGGCGCCAATCCCAGGGAGGGTTCGTCCAATAGCAGCAGCCGCGGACGCGCCATCAGGGCCCTGGCAATGGCCAGCATTTGTTGTTCACCGCCGGACAGGGTGCCGCCGGCCTGGTGGCGGCGTTGGGCCAGGATGGGAAACAGCCCCAGCACATAGTCCGTATCGCGTTGGACGGCCGCCTTGTCCCGTCTCAGAAAGGCCCCCATGTCCAGATTCTCCAGCACCGTCAGGTAGGGAAAGATGCGACGCCCCTCGGGTACCTGGCAGATGCCGCGCCCCACAATCCGGTCGGGAGAGACCGCATGGATCGGCCGCCCCTCGAACAGGATTTCGCCCTTGCGCGGCGGCACGATGCCGCAGATGGACATCAGGGTGGTGCTTTTACCGGCGCCGTTGGCCCCGATCAGCGTCACGATCTCGCCTTCGGACACCGTGAGGGTGATCCCCTTGAGGGCCTGGATGTTGCCGTAGTAAGTGTGGATGTCCTTCAGCTGGAGCATGCGTTCGTTTCACCCTTCATCGGTTTCGCCCAGATACGCCTTGATCACGGCCGGGTCACGGCTCACCTCCCGGGGCGTTCCTTCGGCGATCTTTTTGCCGTGATCGACCACATAAATGCGGTCCGACAGGCTCATCACCAATCGCATGTCGTGTTCGATGAGCAGGATCGCGATGCTTTCTTCGTTCCGCAACCGCACGATCATTTCGTCCAGTGCATCGGTTTCCTGGGCGTTCATGCCGGCGGCCGGTTCGTCCAACAGCAGGAGCAGCGGCTCGGTGGCCATGGCCCGGGCGATTTCAAGCCGTCGCTGGGCCCCGTAGGGCAGGTTTTTGGCGAATTCATTGACGTGTTGTGCCAGGCCGAACCGTTCGAGCAGGCTATAGCTGTGCGCCACGGCCGCCGTTTCTTCCCGGCGGGTGCGCTGGTTGCGCAGGATCGCGCCGGTAATCCCGGCATGCATGCGGCAGTGCCGACCGATCATGACATTTTCCAGGACGGTCATGTTGCCGAAAAGCCGGATGTTCTGGAACGTTCGGGCGATACCGTGGGCGGTGATGACGTTGGGTTTGAGGCCCTTGATGTCCATGGATCGGCCTTCGCCGCGGGTCAACCGAATCATGCCTGTCCCCGGCTGATAGATGCCGGTGATGCAGTTGAAAAGGGTGGTTTTCCCGGCGCCGTTGGGCCCGATCAGGGCCACGATCTCACCCGGGTTGACGCACAGATCGATGCTGTCGATGGCTCTCAGGCCGCCGAAGTCCATAGTGAGCGCCCGGATATCCAGGACCGGTGTCATGGCATCAACTATCCTTCTGGGTCTGGCGCCTGTCTTGGAAGTGATAGACGCGGCGCACGTCGCTGACCAGGCCGCCGGGGCGGAAGACCATCATCAGCACGAGCACGGCGCCGAACAGGAGCCAGCGGTAATCGGAAAAGATCTTCAGCGATTCCGGCAGGATGATCAGCAGAGCGGCGGCGATGATGACCCCCGCGATCGATCCCATGCCGCCCAGGACCACGATGCAAAGGATCAGGATCGACTCCCAGATGGTAAAACTGGCCGGATTGATGAATTTCTGCTTGGCCGCAAAGACCACCCCGGCCATGCCGGCCCAGGTGGCGCCCAGGGCAAAGGCGCTCAATTTGGCGCGGGTCTTGTCGATGCCCATGGCCTGACAGGCGATCTCGTCCTCCCGCAGTGCCACCCAGGCCCGGCCGATGCGCGAGTTCTGCAACCGGCGCACCACGAAAATAGTCAGTAGCGCCAGGGCGATCATCAAGTAGTAGATGAACATGTGGGTATGCTGCAACGTGAGATCGAGCCCCGGCAGGCCGGGCGGTGGGATGTTGTCGATTCCGCTGGGGCCGAAGGAGAATTCGTTCCAGTTTTCCAGGACCAGCCGAATGATTTCGCCGAAGCCCAGGGTCACGATAGCCAGGTAATCTCCCCGAAGCCGGAGTACGGGAAAGCCCAGCAACAGGCCGAACACGGTGCCCAGGCCGGCACCGATGGGCAGGGCGAGCCAGAAACCGATGCCGAAGTGGTAATTGAGCAGCGCATAGCTGTAGGCACCCACCGCGAAAAAGGCGACATAGCCCAGATCAAGCAGGCCGGCCAGGCCGACCACGATGTTCAGGCCCAGCGCCACCACCACATAAATCAACACGTTGGTCATGATGATGGTTTGGTGCCACGAGAGGATAAAGGGGAGGGCCAGGAAGAACAGGCCTGTCAACACCAGGGCGGGCCGGACAATGCGCGGGTTCTTGAAGAATTGCTGGGCGATGAGAGCGGATCGGGATGGGGCGGCGTCCGGTCTTCCTTGCCGGGTTTGCCTGCGCCGCATCAAGCGGCGCCACACGAGCGAAAGCACGAAACTGCCGATACCGACCCACAGCAGGCGGTCCCAGCGCCACTCGATGGTGTTGTCGATGGTATTGACCCGGATAACCATGATCGGAAAGGTCAAAAACATGAACCAGAGGGCCGCCCACAACGATTTTTTAATTTCGGCGAAAGATATCATGAGCCTCGCGTGCCGCTCCTTGTCCCCGGGATGGATTTCTCCAAAATAGACAGAATTCCTTCACTTTAAACTTTAAACTTTCCACTTCTCTATACCTTTTCCATGGACTTGCGTCCCAGAATCCCGGCCGGCCGGAAGATCAGGATGAACACGAGGAACAGGAAGGCGAACACATCTTCATAGTCGCTGGAAACATAACCGGTGAAAAAGCTTTCCGTCCAGCCCAGGACCAGACTGCCCAGAACCGCGCCGGGCATGCTGCCGATGCCGCCGAGCACTGCCGCGACGAATGCCTTGATGCCGGTGATAAAGCCGATGTAGAAGTTGATCTGCCCGATGTGCGACGAGATGAGAACACCGCCCAGCGCCGCCGTGGCCGAACCGATCACGAAGGTCATGGAGATGACCCGGTTGACGTCGACGCCCAGCAGCATGGCCATCTCGCGATCCTGCGCCGCGGCCCGCATGGCCTTGCCCATGCGGGTGAATTTGATCAAGAGCGTAAGCAGCACCATGACCGCGGCCGTCGTGGCGTAGATAACAATTTCGGTGGAGCGCAACATGTGGGCGACCGGTGCGAGAAAATCGAACTCGGGGATCAGGTTGGGAAAGGGCAGAAAATTGCTGGTCTGGGCCAGGCGCACATAATTCTGCAGGAAGAGGGACATGCCGATGGCGCTGATGAGCGCCGAAAGCCGGGGGGCCTTGCGCAATGGACGATAGGCGATCTTCTCCAGCGTCCAGCCGTAGGCCGAGGCGTATACCACCGCCGCGACCGTGGCGATGAAGAGAATCGCCGCGCTGTTCCAGCCGGCGAAGGTGAGCACGCTGGTCACAATCAGGGCGGTGAAGGCACCGATCATGTAGATTTCACCGTGGGCGAAATTGATCAGCTCGATGATGCCGTAAACCATCGTGTAGCCCAGGGCGATCAGCGCATAGATGCTGCCCCGCGTGAGTCCGCCGAGGAAGAGTTCGAAAAAGTAGTCGAGGTTCATCGCGGGATTTCGACGTATGTTCCGTTCTGGACCTGATACATGGCAAACCCGATGCCGATGGCGTCTCCCCGTTCATCAAACCGGATGATGCCCAGGGGCGTGGTCACCCATTCGCTGCGCAAGGTCCGCACCAGGTCTTCGTAGTCGGTGGAACACGATTTTTCGAAGGCGTTGATCAGGGCCAGGGCGGCCGCGTAAGCGTTGAGGAAGAAGGCGCCCGGCGCTTCCCCGAATTTCTCCTGGTGCGCCTGGATGGCCTCCACGGCGATGGGGTTGTGGGTGGTGTCCACCGGACCGGTGGCATAGACCCCTTCGGCGAATTGGCCGGCCACCTTGATGAAGGTGTCGTCCTTGACCCCGTCGTCTGAAATGAAATGGGCGTCCATTGCCTTCTTGCGCATCTGGGAAACGATCTTGGAGGCTTCGGGGTGATAGCCGCCGAAGATCACCGCTTCGGCCTCGGCCTGCTTGATTTTGTTGACCACCGCGGAGTAATCCACGGCGCCGGGAGTCACCCCTTCGTAGAGGACCACTTCGCCTCGCGGATCGGCTTCGATGAAGCTTTTGGCGAACTCGGCCAATCCCTTGCCATAGTCGCCTTTGTCATGCAGCACGGCGATCTTTTTCACTTTCAGAACATCCAGGGCGAAGTCGACCTCCAGGCGCGCCTGGGCGTCGTCAGAAGCGATGGTGCGGAAGAAGTTCGGATAGTCGCCGCTTTGGGTCAAGGCCGGGTTGGTGGCCGAGGGCGACATGGCGATCAACCGGGACTCTTTGTAGATGCCCAGGGCCGCTTTGGTGGCGCCTGAGCAGATGTGGCCCAGTACGGCATGCGCGCCGCCGCCCACCACCTTGGTAGCCGAATTGGTGGCGATCTCCGGTTTGCAAACGTCGTCTTCGACCATCAGCTCGATGGGGCGGCCGTTGATGCCGCAGGATGCATTGTGCCTGGCCGCCACCAGTTCCGCGGCGCGTACCGTGGGGATGCCGTAGGAGGCCAGATCGCCGCTATGGGCGCCGACCACGGCAAGCTTGATCGGCGGCAGGGCCTTTTTTTGCGCCGGTGAAGCCGCATCGTCGCTTGGCGAGCACGCTGTTAAGAACATACCGAGGAGCATGACGGCCATGCGATGGGCTGTCCATTGAATCCGTGTCATTTATCCATCCTCCTTTTTCTCGCGCTGGGCATCTGGGTGGCTTGGAAATCTTTATATCGGTAACCGGCTAATTTTGCAAATAAACGAAGAGTCGGAAAAATTCCTTGATGACACGCCGGGCGGGTGTATATAACCCCACACCATAACGGGTGCCTGTGGCTGATCCTGAGGAGCGCGTGCGGCGATCCCCGAACGCCAGGGACATGCAATGGAGTGGGCGATGCCTCCGAGAACGATTGGGTTGGTGGTCAAGCCCGACCCCAATGCCCGGCAACACGCCGATGCATTGGAGGCCTGGCTTGTGGAAAAGGGATGCCAGGTGGTTCGCTTGTCTCACGATGCGAAACCCGGCGCAGCCCCTTGCCCCAGCCTGACGGCGGCACCCAAGGGCTTGTTCTGTACCGTCGTTTTGGGCGGAGATGGCACCTTTCTCAGCGCCGTGCGCTGGTTGGGCGATAACCAGGTGCCCATCCTGGGCGTTAAATTCGGTGAGGTCGGTTTTCTGGCCGAGGCGGCGGAGGAACAGATCTATACCGCCGTGGAGATGATATTGGAGGGTCGATTCGTCACCTGGCCGCGGATGCGCCTCAATGTCGAGGTGCGGCAGGCCGAGCGCCTCGTGGCCAACGAAACCGTATTCAACGACGTGGTGATCAACAAAGGGGCGCTCGCCCGGCTCGCCCTGATCACCGTGCATATCAACGACCGTTATTTGACCGACTATCGAGCGGACGGATTGATATTGGCCACACCGACCGGATCGACGGCCTATTCCCTGGCCGCCGGGGGACCGGTCATGCAGCCGGCCGTTCCGGGGATTCTCATCACCCCCATCTGTCCGTTTACCCTGACCAACCGTCCCCTGATCGTCTCCGATGATAGCCGGATTTCGATCCGGCTGGCCGAAAAATCGGCCGACATCATGCTCACTTTCGACGGCCAGGTGGGGATGCCCATCGACCAGAGCCACACCATCGTGGTCCAGAAATCCCCGGTGCCGGTTCAACTGATCGCCCTTCCCGGCCGCAGCTTTTTCGATGTCTTGCGCACGAAGTTGAGGTGGGGGGGGGAGTAGGACATGAACTAATAAGTTTTAAGTTTAAAGTGTTAAGTTTTAAGTAAAGGTAGGGTGTCTATTTTAAAATTTAAGTCAATGTCGTTAACATACGCGGATGGCACGGGTGGGCATAAAGCCCAACCCTACGATATTTGTTATGTAACACAGGCGGTTGCCATAAACCGGCGACTTAGGGGCGGGGTTTATCCCCGCCCGTTTGGGAACCTGAACGCCTTAAGTTAACGACATTGAGTTTAAAGCGTAAATTTTTCAACGAAGCCAGGGTATCCATTATAAAAATCAAATCGACAGAATACCTTCACTTTAAACTTTAAACTGAACACTTTAAACTTCTTTTTTTACGGCCTCGCCCCGGCGTCGGTGACCTGCGGCACCGGATCGGGCGGCAGGTTCCCGCGGATCAGGACACTCTTCTGCATGGCGTCGACCACCCGGTTGACCTCCTCGACCCCCTGGCGGATCTCCAGGATCCCCTCCTTGAAGGTGGTGGTGATCTCGGGCACCTGGCGGCTGCCGGCTTTGATGTTCTCCATCGTGGTTTGCAGGTCGCCGGCCGATGCCTCGATGGCCTGAAGGATGGTCCTGGCCTCTTGAATGCTGGCATTGATGGCGCCACCGGTTTCTTTGAAAGCCGCAAGGTTTTCGTTGACCAGCTTAACGGTGGCGGGGGTCATGGCCGCCGCCTGGTCGATATTGGCCAGTATATCGCCCATCTGCTCGATGTTGTCGACGATGCGCTGCATCAGGTCTTCGGATTTCAACATCAGGCCCATGGGCCCCTTTCCGGCCTCGAGGTCCGCAGTGAGCTTGGCCATATCCCTGCTGATGCGTTCGAGATTGTTCAGTGTGGCGAGTAGCGGGCCGTTTGGATCGCTGAGGTTTTCACTGACCTTGGAGATGTCCTGAATGGCCGTGACGACCATCTTGGCCGTCTTTTCGACTTCGAATTCGGTCAGCAGATCGTCGATGGATCGCTTTTCACGAGACGGAATGGCTCCGTTTTCGGCAATGGGCAGTGCCTCGGCCGAGCCCGGCAGGATGGCGATATACTCGGAACCGATCAGGGTGGGGCTTTCGACCACGGCCACCGCGTCTTCACGGATGCGCGGGGTAAATTTTTCCCGGATGGCCAATTTGACCAGAACGCGGTTGTTCTCGAGGGTGATGTCATCCACCTTGCCGATATCGGCTCTGAAGAGCTTGACCGGCGCGTTGACTTGCAGATTATAAGTTTCGTTGAATGTGGTGTAGTAGGTCACATACGTTTCGAACCAGTCTTTGCCGCGCCCGATCATGACGACGCTCAACAGGAGCAGCAGGAGTACGCCTGCCCCGAAAGCGCCCACGATTTTTTCTATCCTTGAGAATTCCATCTCCATGTCGATTTGTTTTCTCCGCCGGGCAGACCGTTGGATGACGGCCGGGCAGGTATCATGGCGATCCGTCTGATATCGTCCCAGACACCGTCATCGTCAAGCTTCCCTTGTCTACCACAATTTTTCGATTGGCGAAACGCGCGACCAACCGTTGATCGAAGGATAGAAAGACGGTCGGCAACCGTTGCGAGATCATTTGTTCGAAAAGGGCGACGAGCAGATCGAACTTGGCATGCCCGATAAAATCTTCGGGCTGGGAGAGCAGCATCACATGTGCCTTTTTCGTCCACTCGCGGATAACGATGGCCGCTTGAATCTCCATGGTATTGAGCTGGGAGGGCCGCTGGTCGAGTTTTTCCATCAGGCCGAAGGATTGGCAAAGACTGAGAACGTCGGGTTCAAGATCGATATCCAGGCGGTCTTCATGGTAGTAGCGCTGCAACAACAGGTTTTGTCGAACCGTCAAGTTGCTGATCAACGCAGCGTCACGGGCCACATAACCAATCCGTTGCTTGCAGCAGAGAATGTCGCCGTAGCGACGCAGATCGTGAGGCTGTCCGTCAAAAACATAGGTGCCTTTGGACGGCATCGCCAATGTGGCCAGGGCCCTGAGAAACAGTTGCGCATCATCGGAATTGGGGCTTTCGATGGCGCACACGTCCCCTGTTGCCAGGGTAAAGGAGATATCGCGCAGTCCCTCTCCGGAACCCTGGGGTGGCACACTGTAATCCTGGAGTTGCACAACATGCATGGCTATAGGTAAAAAGCAATTGAAATCAATGCGTTAATGACCAGGCAATAAAAAAAACATTCGATGGCCGAGCGCGATGTGGCCACCGGCACCTCCGTGATGCGAATTTTGGTTTCGAACCCGCGATACAGGCTGGTCACGGTAATCACGATGCCGAAGACCATCGCCTTGAGGAACCCGACCCCGATATCCGCGGGTATGATGGCTTTGGCGATCTGGTATAGGAAGTTGCCCATGGGAATGTCCGTCGCCGCCCAGACGACGACATAGCCCCCCAATAACGACACCAGGTCGAACACGATGAACAGCCCGACCATTGCCGACGTGATCCCGATCAGACGCGGCAGGCACACCACGCGGATCGGGTCCAAGCCAGCCATCTCCAGGGCATCCAGCTCATGCAGCACCCGCATGTAGGAAATTTCGATGGTGACCGCGGTGGCGGAACGCAGGATCACCAGCAAGGCGGTGATGATCGGACCAAGTTCGCGAATGATCAACAGGACCGACAGGCGGCCGAAATCGTATTGTCCGGACAATTTGGCGAATTGGACGATGACCATGCTGCCGACCAGCAGTGCCACGGGTATCAGGATCGGCAAGGCCTGCACGGCGGTGAAATAGAGTTGTTCGATGATAATGCGGCGGATCAGTGCACGGCCCGCCTGGGGACGGTCTCGAATCTGGGCGACCATGCGGCAGAACAATGCGAACAGGTCCAGCATGTGGGTGAAGGCGTCAATGGTTTTGCGGCCGATGTAACCGATAACCTGTTCCATAACCCGTGACTGGCCCCGTTGCCCCTTGTCTGAGGATTGGTTGACTTCCAGAGAGTCTTACAATATATTGTCCGACACGGTCAACAGTTTGGATAACTGCCTAAAAACAGTAGATTAATAATGCGCATCTGGTTTTCTTTGAGTTGCTGCCTGCTGATAGCCTGCCCCCTGGTCGGTTTCGCTGAACCTTTTGGCGCGTTTGTTGAAACCCTGCCCAACGGCAGCATCCATTGGAGCGATGGGGTCCTGACGGCCCACAGCAAAATTTTTTCCGACAACCTATCAGTCGAGGGCGGCCCATCCAAGGAAGCGATGCTGCGTCAGTCCCGGGAAGAGTTGATCCGTCAGTTGCTCCTGACGATGGCGCATATCCGCATGGATGCCTTTCGGTATGTGGGCCATGTAATGTCGGCAGACCCGAAGGTTGCGACCAGGGCCGAGGAGATGGCGGCCGCCGCTGCGGTTATTGACGCCGGGTCATTGGATGAAGCGGGGGGGGGCATGGTCCAGGTGCAGATGTCCATGCTCGGCCCACTGGCTCAATTGATGTTGCCCGAGTCGATCAAGCCGGTGGAGAGCATCAAGTCTTTCTCCCCGGCTGCCCCAGAAAACACGGGGTCCGGATTTCCCGAACTGCGCACGCCGCCGGAGGAGCCGAATGTCTTTACCGGGCTGGTCGTCGATGCGCGCGGCACGGGCGCCCGGCCGGCCATGGTGCCGATGCTGGTCGATGAGAACGGCAGGGAGATTTACGGGTCGGCCTTTGTCAGCCGTGATTATGCGGTGCAGCAAGGCGTTTGTATGTATGTCAGTGCCCTGTATAAGCCGGAGCGGCATCCGCGGGTGGGGCCCAAGCCGCTCGTCGTAAAAGGGTTGCACACCCTCGAAGATCGAAATTGTGATGTGGTGATCAGCAACGCCGATGCCGCCAAACTGAGGGACGCATCTGCCAATTTGGGTTTTTTGAAAAAATGCCGCGTGATCATTATCCTTGATCCGTAAGTGTGCCGAGGTGGTGTGATGTCAAAGGTAAGATTTTTCTGGTGGGGGACCGCGTTAGCAATTTTGATTGTGATGGCGTGCGGCCCGAATACCATTTTTCTACGCCAAGGGTTGGACACGCCGGCCCATCATGTTGCCAATGGGCAAGCCTTGATCGACCGTAAGAAATTCATCGATGCCTGCAGGGAGTTCGAACGGGCAAGAGAGCTGGACCCCTACTATACGGATGCCTACATCGGCCTGGGTCTCTCCTATGCCGGCAGCGGCGATTATCCCAAAGGGTTGGAAATGATGCGGCTGGCCGAGGCCATGGCGGACAACGACCAGGAACGAGAGAACGTCCAGCAAGGATATGAACGATTGAACCGCTTCAAACCGTAATCGCTTCTTTCTTACATCTCAGAGGGACATCCGCACTCGCCTGCCTTCTGCCGGTTTGCGACCGGCGCTAACAGAAATCTAACACGAGACAAACAATAGCCAAACAGGCCAGGGTTAGCTTGGCCGTGTCCTTGTTCGGGTACCTGATGTTGCCGGGCACTGGGTCGTGCTGATGTGTATGGTAAGGAGACGCATTGTTTTGTGATATGAGAATCGAGTCCATCCATAAGGGTATCTGTGGTTTTATCGACCGCGTCATCGACCCGAGCGGCATCGGCCGGCTTGAATGGGCCGATCGTCCCATGTCAATGATTCCGGAGTGTGTCGTATGATCTCTCCCGGGATTCTATTGATTCTCCTTCTGGTGATGACCGCTCTGGCCTATTACATCGGATTGCGTCGCTCCGTGGCGGTGGCCGGCAACCCGGCCGCAGTGCGTGCCCTCCATTCGCGGCCACCATATTATGGCATGCTCACCGCCTTGTGGTGCGGTCTGCCCGCCCTGATCATCTTCGCCGGCTGGCAGGCCTTTGAATCCACCGTGATCACCCACTTCGTAGTGGCCGCGTTGCCGCCGGAGCTTCGCGAGCTCTCTCCCGCCCAGTTGAGCCTGGTGCTCAACGACATCAAAAACCTCAACAGCGGCAACATTTTGTCCGGCCAAATCAGTCCGGCCATCCAGGCGGCAGCGGACCATTATCAACGTCTCCAAGGGATCGGGGACATCGCCTTGGCCGTGGCGGTGCTTGCCGTCGCCATTTCGGCTATGGCGGTACTGCGAAGCCGGATCAATAAGCACCTGAGGGCCCGCAACCACGTGGAGCGCATCATCCTGTGGGTCCTGGGGGCCTCGTCGACCGTGGCCATTTTTACCACCATCGGCATCGTGCTGTCGGTTTTGTACGAGGCGATTCGATTTTTCAAAGCCGTTCCAGTCACCGAGTTCCTCTTCGGTTTGCAATGGAGCCCCCAGATGGCCATTCGTGCCGATCAGGTGGGCGCCTCGGGCGCCTTCGGCGCCATTCCGGTGTTTGCCGGAACATTGCTCATATCGGGGATCGCCATGGCGGTCGCCGTGCCCATCGGGTTGATGGCCGCCATCTATATGTCCGAGTATGCCGGCAAACGCTTTAGGGCCGTGTCCAAGCCCCTGATGGAGATCCTCGCGGGCATTCCCACGGTGGTTTACGGCTTTTTCGCGGCCCTGGTGGTGGCGCCCATGATTCGCAACCTCGGGCAGACCGTGGGGCTCGATGTTTCCTCGGAAAGTGCGCTGGCCGCCGGGTTGGTGATGGGGATCATGATCATTCCCTTTGTATCTTCGCTTTCCGACGACATGATCAACGCCGTGCCGCAATCCCTGCGTGACGGTGCTTACGGGCTCGGTGCCACCAAGTCCGAGACAATCAAACAGGTGGTGCTGCCGGCCGCCCTGCCGGGCATCGTCGGGGGGGTACTTTTGGCGGTTTCGCGGGCCATCGGAGAGACCATGATCGTGGTGATGGCGGCCGGCCTGACCGCCAATCTGACGCTGAATCCCTTTAAAACCGTAACCACCGTGACGGTCCAGATCGTTACCCTGCTGGTGGGCGACCAGGAGTTCGACAGCCCCAAGACATTGGCGGCCTTCGCGTTGGGCCTGCTGCTGTTCATCATCACATTGGGATTGAACATCATTGCCTTGAAGGTGGTGCGCAAGTATCGGGAGCAGTATGAATAAGGAACTCAAGACCATCGATATCGTCAACCGGGGATTGAAGCGGCGGTACCGGGCCGAGCGACGCTTCCGGCGCCTGGGCCTGGGGGCCATCGTGATCAGCCTGGTGTTTCTCACGATCCTGTTCGCCAGCATTTTAGTGAATGGCCACGGGGTGGTGTTCCAATCCCGTATTGAGCTCGATATATTTTTCGACCCCGACCTTTTCAGCGAAGGCGACGTGGGCCGTCAGGACTACCCGCGTCTGGTAAAAACAGCACTTTACAATATGTTTCCGGAGGTATCGGGGCGGAGTGCCAAGCGCAGTCTCTATGCCCTGGTCAGCTCGGGTGCGGCCTTTCAGTTGCGTGCCATGGTCCTCGAGGACCGTTCGCTCATCGGCAAAACCCTCCCGATCTGGGTGCCGGCCGACGATGACGTCGACATGCTCGTCAAGGGGCACCTGGAGCGGGAGAGCGGGCGCCTTTCCGAGGAGCAACTGGCCTGGATCGACCAATTGATCTCGCAAGAGCGACTCGCGAAAAGATTCAATACCGCATTTTTCACCTCCGGCGATAGCCGCGAGCCGGAACTGGCCGGTATCTGGGGGGCGGTCTGCGGCAGCTTTTTCACTCTGGTGGTGACCCTGCTGTTGTCGTTTCCCATCGGGGTCGCATCGGCCATTTACCTGGAAGAGTTCGCGCCGCGCAACCGCTGGACCGACCTCATCGAAGTCAACATCAACAACCTGGCGGCCGTGCCCTCCATCGTGTTCGGTCTGCTCGGCCTGGCCGTATTCCTCAACGCCTTCGGCATGCCCCGGTCGGCACCGATCGTGGGCGGCCTGGTGCTGTCGCTGATGACGTTGCCCACGATTATCATCGCCAGTCGCGCGGCGCTGCAATCCGTGCCGCCTTCGATTCGGGAAGCGGCCCTCGGCGTGGGGGCGAGCAAGATGCAGATGATCCTGCATCATGTTCTGCCGCTGGCCTTGCCCGGCATGCTGACCGGCACCATCATCGGCATGGCCCGTGCCCTGGGAGAGACGGCGCCGTTGCTCATGATCGGCATGGTGGCTTTTATCGTGGATATTCCGGCCGGCTTTACCGATCCATCGGCCGTGCTGCCCGTGCAGATCTATCTTTGGGCCGACAGTCCGGAGCGGGCCTTCTTGGAGCGAACCTCGGCTGCCACCATGGCCTTGCTGATATTCCTGATCGCCATGAACGGGTTGGCCGTGGTTTTAAGAAAGAAGTTCGAGCGTCGCTGGTAACAGCGCCCGCCGCCGGCTCGCTTCGTTTTCCATTCAAGAAGTGATGGATTCGCAAAAAGTGGTTGATGGACGGCGCCGTAAGAAGTTCAAGATCAAGGCACGCGACATTCCGTGTCCTGAGGCGTACTGATCGTAGACCGCAAGGAAGGCGGGATGAGCGCAACGCAGATATTGGGCTTTTTACGGTGCCGTCAATAAATAACTGAACGAGAGACCAAACTAGGAGGAAGTCATGTTAAGAAAAAGAGCAGCACAGTGGGTTGCCGTCGGGTTCTTCATTGCCGGGTCGGCGGGTCTGGCGGCAGCCGATGCGGCCAGGGATTACGTCAGCATCGTGGGATCTTCCACCGTCTATCCGTTTGCAACGGTGGTGGCCGAGCAGTTCGGCAAAACCACCGCGTTTAAAACACCCAAAATCGAATCCACCGGTTCAGGCGGTGGCTTCAAGCTCTTTTGCGCCGGCGTGGGTGTGCAGCATCCGGATATCACCAATGCCAGTCGTCGCATGAAACCGTCGGAATTCGAGATGTGCAGCGACAATGGCGTCAAAGACATTCTGGAGGTGAAAATCGGCTACGACGGCATCGTGGTGGCCAATTCCAAAAAGTCCCCCCAGCTGAAGCTGACCCGTAAAGAGGTCTTTCTGGCGCTGGCCAAACAGATCCCGGATCCCAAGGGCGGCGAAAAGGTCATCGACAATCCATACAAGACCTGGAATGAGATCAACCCGGAATTGCCGTCCACCAAGATCGAGATGCTGGGACCGCCGCCCACCTCCGGAACGCGCGACGCTTTCGTGGAACTGGTGATGGAAGCCGGTGCCGATTCATACGGCTGGGTCAAGGGATTGGCCAAGAGCGACAAGAACCGATATAAGGCTATCGCCCACACGGTACGCGAAGACGGCGCCTACATCGAAGCCGGCGAAAACGACAACCTGATCGTTCAGAAACTGGATGCCAATCCCGACGCCATGGGCATCTTCGGTTTCAGTTTCCTCGATCAGAATGCGGACAAAATTCAGGGCGCGATGGTCGATGGGGTTGCGCCGACCTTCGAAGCGATCGCCGACGGCAGTTATCCGGTGTCGCGGCCTCTGTTTTTCTACGTTAAGAAGGTTCATGTGGGTCAGATCCCGGGGATCAAGGAGTATCTTGGAGAGTTTACTTCTGAAAAGGCCTGGGGCGATGAGGGCTATCTGGCCGACAAGGGCTTGATTCCTATGCCGGAAAAAGAGCGCAAGCAGTTCAGCTCCGATGTGAAAAACCTGAAGAACCTGACGATCGATCAATTGAAATAGGACAATGTGAAACAGGGGCGGGCTTCATGCCCGCCCTTACGAATTGGATGATTCGTGCTTATTTAGATTTTTTGGGGCGGCGCACGGCCGGTTTGCGCGGCGGTGCGCCGTATGTTATTCGTGTTATTGGGTTTGGAGTGATGCCATGATAGTCGCCTTTCAGCACGATCAAACCTCACAAAAGGAGTTCGGTGTGAGCAGCGAGGAGAAGGCCAGAGGCCACAACACGCAGACCGCCTCCGACGACAAGGTCGTTGCACCATACAAAAACAGAGGCGATGGGCACACCGTCGGGCGGCCGTTTGTCGACGATCCGCGCATGACCTGCCGCAATGTCAATGTTTACTATGGTGACAAACATGCCATCATCAATGTTTCCCTCGATATTGCGCGCAACGAGGTCATTGCTATGATTGGTCCCTCGGGGTGTGGCAAGTCCACCTTCATACGTTGTTTGAACCGCATGAACGATACCATCGAAGGTTGCCGGATCACCGGCGACATCCTGCTCGACGGCGTTAATATTTACGACCGTCAAATCGATGTGGTGCCTTTGAGGGCCCAGGTGGGAATGGTGTTTCAGAAACCGAACCCTTTCCCCAAGTCGATTTACGACAATGTCGCCTACGGCCCCAAGATCCACGGTCTGGCCCTCAACCGCGCCGAGTTGGACGAGATCGTGGAAACGTCGCTGATCAAGGCGGGATTGTGGGATGAGGTCAAGGACCGCCTCAACCACCCGGGCACCAGTTTGTCCGGCGGACAGCAGCAGCGCCTATGCATCGCGCGCACCATTGCGGTGGGGCCGGAAGTGATCCTCATGGATGAGCCATGCAGCGCCCTGGATCCTATCGCCACGGGCAAAATCGAAGAGTTGATCGACGAGCTGCGTCAGCAGTACTCCATCGTCATCGTGACGCACTCCATGCAGCAAGCGGCCCGCGTTTCCCAACGCACCGCTTATTTTCACCTGGGAGACTTGATCGAGGTGGGCAGCACCGACGAAGTGTTTACCACGCCCATGCACAAGCTGACGCAGGATTATATCACCGGCCGATTCGGATAGGTGGTGTCGGGAGGAACGCATGTCGAAGCATTTGCGCAGAGAACTGGAAAAAATTAAGAAAAAAATGCTCTCCCTGGGCGCCCTGGTCGAAGAACGGGCGCGCATGGCGGTGGAGGCCGTCGAAAGACGGGATGCCGATATCGCCGATCGAATCATCAACTCGGATTGGGAAATCGACGAGATGGAGGTGGAGATCGAGGAAGAGTGTCTGAAACTGCTGGCGCTTTACCAGCCGGTGGCCGTGGACCTGCGTTTTCTCGTCGCCACCATCAAAATCAACAACGACCTGGAGCGGATCGGCGACGAGGCGGTCAATATCGCGGAACGGTTGCAGGTCGTGGCCAAGCGTCCGCCCCTGGCGTTTGTCTTCGATTACACCCCCATGGCCGAAAAGGTCCTGGCCATGCTCAAGATGAGTCTGGACGCCCTGGTCAACCTGGATGTGGACACGGCCTACAAGGTCATTTTCATGGACGATGAGGTGGACGATATCCAGGTTCAGGCCTATCAGCGCATCAAACAGACGATCAAGGAGAATCCGGACCGGGTCAGCTTACTGATCAACCTGCTGCTCATTTCGCGCCACCTGGAACGGCTGGCCGACCACAGCACCAACATCGCCGAGGAGGTGGTCCATCTGATCGAAGGCGAGATCGTGCGGCACGGGAAGATTCCCGAATAAATAGGCAGGATTCAGAAAGGAGGATGTGATGAAAGTATTGATCGTTTTTTATTCCACCTATGGTCATGTATACAAAATGGCCGAGGCCATGGCCGAAGGCGCCAGGCAGGTTCCAGGCGCCGAGGTGGCCCTGCGTCGCGTACCGGAAACGCTTCCAGAGGGTGTGTTGGAAAAAATGGGTGCTGTTGAAGCCCGCAAGGCGTTTGCCCACATTGCCGTGGCCACGGTCGACGAACTGACATCGGCCGATGCCATCATCTTCGGGACGCCCACGCGATTCGGTAACATGTGCGGCCAGATGCGGCAGTTCCTGGACGCCACCGGCCAGCTCTGGTCCCAAGGGGCACTGGTGGGAAAGGTCGGCAGCGTCTTTGCCAGCACGGCCACCCAACACGGCGGACAAGAGGCGACGTTGCTCTCTTTTCATATCACCCTGCTGCATCATGGGATGGTCATCGTCGGTCTGCCCTACACCTTTCAGCAACAGATGCGCAACGATGAGATCACCGGAGGATCGCCTTACGGTGCAACGACCATTGCCGGTACCTCCGGAGAGCGCTGGCCCAGCCCGAACGAACTGGACGCGGCGCGCTTCCAGGGCAAGCACGTGGCCGGCATAGCCGCCCGGCTGAAAGCTTAGCCCCTTGGTTTTGCTTTCATTTCAATAGGAATTCTTGCGATCTGCCCCGAAAGAGGGCATAGTGACCATGACTATCCGGTCTGCAAAAACCGGGACTTTCCTCTCCCACCTTTTGGATGAAGAAAGGATTGGCGCTCATGGTCTACACGACAGCTGAATTTTCGATCGAAGTCACCGAACTGAAAAAGCAATTCCGCGTGTCGAGTTTTAGCGGAAATGAAGGACTGTCCCAGCTGTTTGGGTTCCAGGTCTATCTGCACTCGCAGGATGATGAGATCGAGGCCGATGACATGGTGGGTAAAGCCGCCGTGTTGACCATTAAAAACGGCCCCGAGACGCGGCGGATCTGCGGCATTTTTTCGCGGTTCTGGTGGATCGCGGAAGTCGACGGCAACACCCTGTTTTACGCCGATCTGGTGCCGGCATTGTGGTCTCTGACCCAACGGTTCGATTGCCGGATCTTCCAGAATAAAACGGTGCCCGAAATCGTCGCCGAAGTGGTGCGCGAAGCCGGGATCAGTGCGGATCATCTCAATTCCCAATTGTTGCGCAACACCTACCCCGTGCGCGAATTTCGCGTTCAGTACCGGGAATCGGATTTCAATTTTATTGCCCGCTTGATGGAAGAGGAAGGGATCTATTACTATTTCGATCACCGTTACGACGAGCGACAGGGTAGCGGCCATCATGTGCTGGTCATGGTGGATGCCCCCTCGTGCCACAAGTCGATCGACGGGAAGCCCGAGGTGCTGTTTCATGAAGTCACCGGAGAGGTCCAGGACGAGGAGCACATTTACGATTACCGCTTCGGTTATCAAACCCGCCCCAATGCCGTTTCCTTAAGAGACTACAACTACGAACGGCCGGACATCGTGCTGCAGGGCAAAGCCCCGGGCAGCCCATCGGGCCATCTTGAAATCTACGATTATCCGGGCGAATTTGCCGAGTTGCCCGAAGGCAACCAGACGGCCCGCGTCCGTTATGAAGAGATGCAGGCCCAGACCGCCTTCGGATCGGGGCAAAGCAATTGCTGCCGTTTGACGCCCGGATTCTTGTTTAAAATGGAAGGCCACCCACGGAAAGTGTTCAACCAGGAATACATGCTTCTTTCGGTGCAGCATTCCGGTTCGCAGCAGAAAGTTCCGACAGATCCGGAGATCAAGGGCCCGGAGGACTTGATTACAGGATTGCTGTCGGAGATCGGGCTGGACAAGCTGGGGCCCCTGTCCGCCGATAAGATCGTTCCCGGCTTGTTGTCCAATACGGGTATTGCCTCCCAACTGCCCCGCCTGGCACTCGGGCCGCTGGGCATCTTTTCACTGTTCGACATGTTCAATAATCTGAAAAAGGTGATCGACGCCCTGGTCGGTAAACCCGATACACAACTGGTCTACAGTAATGGGTTCACCTGCCTGCCCTCCCAGACCGCTTACCGCCCACCGCGCGTGACCCACAAACCAGCCATTTTAGGCTCCCAGACCGCCGAGGTGGTGGGGCCACCGGACGAAACCTGTTACATGGACGATCTGGGGCGCGCCAAGGTCAAGTTTCATTGGGATCGCGCCCCATCCGAAGATGAAAAAAGAACCTGTTTCCTGCGGGTGGCCTACCCATATGCCGGATCGGATCACGGATTCCAGTTTCATCCCCTGCCCGGTGACGAGGTCGTCGTCACTTTTCTGGAGGGCGATCCGGACAAGCCTTTGATCACGGGTGTGGTTTACAATGGCCTGAACCGTCCGCCGTTGAAACCCGAAGAACGCATTCAGAATGTTATCCTGACGCCGTATCAGCACCGGTTGCTTTTCGATGACCGCGAGGCTCGCATTCACCTCAAGACAGGCGGCAACCAGACGATCGCAATGGCCGATGGATCCGGGGACAGCGAATTCGGCAATGAAGCCAGAATCGCCACGGCGGACGACCACTCGCTCCACCTGTGCAAGGGCACCCGGGTCAGTGGGATCAAACTCGAGACTGAAGACGGTCAGAAAGCGGCGTTGTGGGATGCGCCATCTCCGGCCGGCATCCTGCTGGCGGACAATGGCGAAGACCTGAAGGTCTGGCTCAACTGCGGAGAAAAGAAGATTCTCGTTCAGAACAAGTCGGACCAGGAGATCCAAATCGATTGCCGCAACGGCAGTGTACGCGTCATCGGCGGCGGGGTGGAGGTGGTCGGCGGCCAGGTGAACGTCAACGGATCCAGCGGCGTGAATATCAAATCCGATGCCAAGGTGGCCATAGAGGCGCCGGCCATCGAGGCCCAGGCCGCGGGATCCTTTTCGGTCAAGGCACCGCAAATCAATCTGGAAGGCGCCACGATCAAGCTGTCCGGGGGGCTGATCAACCTGGATGCGGCCTTGGTGAAGGCCATTCTGGTCCAGGCCCAGATGCTGACGTCAACCAGCGTGGTTTCCTCCAGCTATAGCCCCGGCGTGGGTAATATTTTGTGATCGGCATCCAATGCGTTTGTATTCTTCCCTGAGAATAAAGGAGAAAATAGTTGCGATGGCTTTAACTGAGATCGAAGAGAGAGTTGCGATTCTGGCCGGTCAGGAATGGGATCTCCCGGCCATCGAGGCGAAATTCAGACACCTGGTGGCCTATGGCATTCCCAAGGTCAAGCCGGCGCCGGAAGCCCTCATTCGTGAAAAAGAGGTTTTTCTGGATCGGGTTCAGCTCGCCGCAGAGCAGTACTGTTATCTCACCCGCAGTTGCGCCAAGGGATCCGCCCTGTCGCTGTTGGAGGCGTTCGGGTTGGGAAACATGGAGATCATCAAGGCCATGGCGCCGTTTCCCGGCCTGGCCATGTCCGGCGGCATATGCGGCCCCGTAGCCGGCGGACTGGTTGCCCTGGGGCTCTATTTTTCCGATACGGATCCGGCCAACTTTCAGAATATCGCCCACTATATCGCCGGAAGGCAATATATCCAAAGATTCAAAGCGATGTTCGGCAGCCTGTCCTGCACGGATATCCAGCAGTTGCTGCTGGGCAAGGCCTATGATCCCTTTGCCGGGCCGGACGAGTGGGCGGGATTCAACCAATCCGGCGCCAGGGCGAAGTGCCCGGTCGCCCCTGGCCTGGGCGCCCGGCTGGCCGCGACAATTATCATTGAGAGTATGGAAAAAGAGTATAAGAAATAGTAACTTGGATACTATCAAGACGGCCCCCACCATGCCGATGACAGAGATGCGTCATAAGCTCGATAGCCAACACAGTCCGACACGCCTGACCACCCTGGCCCGATTGATGATCGCCGACGCCGATGTGTCGCCGGTGCTCGAGGAAATCAGTTTGTGCCTGGAAGATCCGGACGAAGGGGTGCGCCAATTGGCGGCGGCCCTTCTGCCCAAGGCAGGCCCAAGCGCCGTCGGCCACCTCATCGCGGCCCTCGATCCACAGCAACCCCAGTCGGTGCGTCATGCGGCAGTCACCGCGCTGGGCGGTCTTGGCCCCGACGCGCAATCCGCCGTCGTGCCATTGATTGCCTGCCTGACAGATGAAGATCCAGTCTTGCGCGCCAATGCAGTCCTTGCGTTGAGCCGTATCGGTGCGCCGGCAATCCAGGGGTTGACGGCCAGCCTGACGTCCGAAGATGAACGGATACGGATCGGTGCCATCGAGGCGCTGGGCTGGATGGGACCTGATGCACGGCCGGCCGTGGGCACCCTGAAGGCCATTTTCCCCCAATTGTCCGTTGAAACGCTCATGGCGAATCATGCGGCCCTGGTGAAAATCAGCGGCCTGGCGGCTGAAGGTGTGCCCATGCTGGTGACCCGGCTCGACCACCCGGATGCACGGATTCGTCGAATTTGCCTCGAACGGTTGGCCGAACTGCGGGAAACCGCCGCCGAGGCCATCGGTCCAATGTTGATATGTCTGAAAGACTCCTCCGGCGAGGTGCGCGCCGCCGCGGCATTGGCCCTCGCTTGCATCAAAGCGCACGGCACCGAAGTCGTCGGAGCGCTCATCCCTTTGCTCGAGGATCCTCATCCGCCTGCCCGAACCCATGCGGCCATTGCCTTGAGCACCATGGGTGCGTCTGCGCAGCCGGCCCTGCCGAGCTTGGAAAAATTGCAGGCAGACCCGGACGAAAATGTCGCTGCAACCGCCACCGCTGCGATTCAGCTGATCCAAAAGCAGCCAAAGAAAAAGGCCGATGGCTGATATCGGCCTTTTTATCGCTTGGGTTGGTCGGTTTTCGTTAGTCGGGGTGGAAATTTGACATCACCCCTTCTTGCTTTCCGTTAGACTCTTTTGGCGTGAGTGTAGATCATTTCGCAGGGCGCTCCCAATTCATAGTCCGCTTCAACCCATATGGGTTCCGTTAATGGGATTTCGGTCATGAATAAAGCCCTAGCCTCTTTTTTATCCATTGGGAAAAAAGGCGAACCCGGCTCTGAGTGAAGGAAGAAGTCACCCTGCATGACACCACAGCTCGGACATGTGTTGGCAAAATACTTTGTGCCTATTGTCATTGAATAAGAATACTTAAAAGATGGAACGCGGCTTTGTATGAAAGCCAATACCTCATCCGGCAATTGGATGATATTGGTCAACTTGCAAATATCGCCGTTAATTTCATCGACCTTGATGGCGAGCAGGGCAGCCAGCGGAATCCTTGTGTCACATTTCCAACACGGCCAGTTGGTAGTCACCAGGAAAAGCGGCGGATTGATTTTCAATTTATTGGCCATGTGATTCTTTCAATATATTGATCTGATTTTTTTTGGATTGTATTCAAGCTGGTCGGGGCGAGAGGATTTGAACCTCCGACTCCCTGCTCCCAAAGCAGGTGCGCTACCAGACTGCGCCACGCCCCGATTTTGGCCGCTGAATACCATGGCTGAGGGTCTGAAGCAACCCATATCCTATTCGATTCAATACGGTGCCGTCAACGCTCGTGGCCTAAGGAAGTTGCATAATAGCGTTCCACGCCCTTGGCGATGGCCTTGGCCAAGGCGACCTGGTATTCGGTGGACCGCAGTGCATCTTCGGTCGAGGGATGGGTCAGGTGGCCCACTTCGATGATCACGGCCGGCATATCGGCGCCCTGCAACACCGCTATCGGGGCTGCAATGGTACGGACTGTGGGGCGGTCGGCCAGCTGCACCAAGCTTTGCCTGAGGCTGGCGGCCAGTGCCTGGCTGGCGTTCAAATGGGCCATCTGGGCCTGATGCCATAAGGGCAGTGTCGTGTTGGGCGGCGAAGGGGCTGCAGCCGTTCGGACCGCCGGTTGATAATGGTAGACACCCATGCCTTCGGTATTGCGCAGGTAACTTGCCCCCGTGTGGATGCTGATGAACAGGTCGGCCCGATGGTGATTGGCAATGGCGGTTCTTTCCACGAGAGGCATGTCGTAGTCTTCGCTGCGGGTGAGGACGACCCGGTAGGTGGGTTCCAGGCAATGGGTCAGCTCTCTTGCGATAGCCAGGCAGATCTCTTTTTCGGTGGCGCCGGCGTTGCCGCGACTGCCGATATCCTTGCCGCCGTGGCCGGGATCAATCGCAACCGTGCCATGGGCGTCGGCAAAAGGAGAGGGGGGCTGATCCTGGGCCTTCGCAGCGCTCTCTGTGACGATCACCATTGCAATATAAAGGATGATGGGGCCGAGGCCCGTCGGTATTTTGCAGCGTTCAGCGGTCACGTGTTTTCGCTTGACACCCATCTGGTTTAATATTAACTAAAAATTTTTTGTTTTCACTTTAGTTGAAAAGGGTTGAATGTCAAGTACCTAAATCGGGTCTGGGCCATAAATCGCGCGAGAGTGGCGGAATTGGTAGACGCACTGGACTTAGGATCCAGCTCTGGCGACAGAGTGGGAGTTCAAGTCTCCCCTCTCGCACCAAATCTCATGCTTCCACGAGCGATCTTCAGGGTCGAATGTACAATCGGGTAGAGCGGCCGCGGGCTTCGGATTGCCGGATGGCGCGGAAAATGCAGAGTGCCTTGAGAAAAGTTCCTTGAGGCACTTTATTATTGGTTCAGAAAGGTGTGTGGTTATGAAAGTGACTGTCGAGGATCAAAGCAGCGTCAAAAAAGTGTTGCATATCGAAGTGCCCCAGGAAACAGTCGTTTCCGAGATCAACAAGGCTTACGCAGAGCTTAAGAAAACGGCCAAAATCAAAGGGTTCCGTCCCGGCAAGGCGCCGCGGTCCGTTTTGGAGCGCATGTATCGCAAAGATGTTCACGCCGACGTATCCGCAAAGCTGATTCAGGATTCGTTTATCGAGGCCATCCAGCAGACCGGGCTTAACATCGTCGGCTCACCCGAAGTCGACCCCCCGGAACTCAAGGATCAAAGTGCCTATGCCTTTGACGCCAAGGTGGAGATTCGGCCCGAGATAAACGATATCAGCTACAAAAACCTTAATCTGACCAAGAGCAAGTACGGGGTCAGTGATGAGGAGCTCGACGTGCAGTTGAAGCTGCTGCAGCGGAACATGGCCAAGCACAATAAGGTCGAGGAGGTGCGTCCGGTGGCCATCGGTGACGTGGCGGTCATAGATTACGAAGGTTACAAGGATGGTCAACCCCACGAAGCGACTCCAAAAACCGATAACTTTGCCGTCAAGCTCGGCGAAGGAAAGGTGGTCAAGGACCTGGATGATGGCATCGTGGGAATGCAGGTCGGCGAGGAACGGGAAATTTCGGTCACTTTTCCGGACGACTATTTCGGCAAGGAGCTTGCCGGCCAGCAGATCCTGTTCAAGGTCAAACTCAACGAGATTCGCGAAGAGGTCCTGCCCGAGATCGACGATGCACTGGCCAAGAGTCTTGGGGATCAATTCGAATCTCTGGAGATGCTGAAGGACAAGATCCGGGAAAATCTGCAGAACGGATATGACAAGCGGATCGAACAGGAGTTGAACGAGCAGATTTTTACCCAATTGCTCGATCAGGCCAATTTCGAGGTTCCCGATACCATGGTCGCCTCCGAATTGGACCATATCATCCAGGATGCCGAGCGTTCTTTTGAATACAGCAATAAATCCATGGAGGAACTCGGGATTACAAGGGAATCCATGGCCGATAAATATCGTCCGGTGGCTGAGAAGCAGGTGCGGCGGCATTTGATCCTCTCCAAGCTCATCGACCAGGAAAAGCTCACGCTCAGCGACGAGGAGATGGAAGCCGGACTGCAGGAGATGGCCCAGATGTATCGTCAGCCGGTGGAAAGCATCAAGGCGTTTTACAAGCAGGATCCCAACAGCCTGGCATTTTTTGAGCACACCTTGCTTGAAAAGAAGGCGTTGAAGCTTATCATTGATTCTAATGCGGTTCAGGAGGTCGATCCCTCCGTCCAGCAGGCCACCGACAAGGTGGCCGGCGCCTCGGAATCGAAGAGCTCTTGATCTCGTTGGGATTGGCGCTATAATTAAAACAATGAAACAGCCGAAGCTGACTGAATCGGCCCGGAAATCGAGGCCGATGCCAAGTGCAGGCTGAAAGGAGTGTTAGCGTGACGGTCATTCCAATGGTCATCGACCAAACCAGTCGTGGCGAACGGGCTTACGATATCTATTCCCGTTTGCTCAAGGATCGAATTATCTTTCTGGGAACCCCCATCAACGACGAGGTGGCCAACCTTCTGATCGCCCAGTTGCTTTTTCTGGAATCTGAAGACCCGGACAAGGATATCAACTTTTACATCAATTCACCCGGAGGATCGGTTACCGCCGGATTGGCGATCTATGATACGATGCAATATATCAAACCGGATATCGCCACGGTCTGCATCGGTCAGGCCGCTTCCATGGGAGCCTTGCTGCTGGCCGCCGGAACCGCCAAAAAGCGTTATTCACTGCCCAATTCCCGCATCATGATTCATCAACCCATGGGCGGCGTTCAGGGGCAGGCATCAGACATCGAAATTCAGGCCCGTGAGATACTGCGCATGCGCGAGACGCTCAACAAGATCTTGAAGGAACACACGGGCAAGGATCTGACCCAGATCCAGAAAGATACCGACAGGGACTATTTTATGTCGGGTATTGAAGCCAGGGATTACGGGATTGTCGATCATGTGATCCGCAATCGCGAAGACCTGGACACCATTGATAAGGCGGAGAAGTAATCAACATGGCAAAAAAAGACGATCCAAATGACAACCTCTTTTGTTCCTTCTGCGGAAAGAATCAAAAAGAGGTTAAAAAGTTGATCGCCGGTCCGGCCGTTTACATCTGCGATGAATGTATTCAGCTGTGCAGTGAGATCATCGAAGAGGAAACAGAGAAGGAGGTCGGGGAACTGGCCAACCTGATGCTTCCCAAGGAGATCAAAAAGAAGCTGGATGAATACGTCATCGAGCAGGATACGGCCAAGAAGATCCTTGCCGTGGCCGTTTATAACCATTACAAGCGGCTCGATACCACCCTGAGCACCAGCGACGTGGAGATTCAGAAAAGCAATATCCTGCTCATCGGACCCACCGGCAGCGGCAAAACCCTGCTGGCCCAGACCCTGGCGCGTTTTCTCAATGTGCCGTTCACCATCGCCGATGCCACCAGCCTGACCGAGGCCGGCTATGTGGGTGAGGACGTGGAGAATATCATCCTCGCCCTGCTGCAAAACGCCGATTATGATGTGGAAAAGGCCAAGCGCGGCATCGTCTACATCGACGAGATCGACAAAATCGCCAGCAAGTCGGACAATCCGTCGATCACCCGCGACGTGTCGGGCGAGGGGGTGCAGCAGGCACTGCTCAAGATCATCGAAGGCACCACGGCCAGCGTGCCGCCCAAGGGCGGACGCAAACACCCGCAGCAGGATTTCGTCAAGGTGGACACTTCCAATATTCTGTTCATCTGCGGCGGTACCTTCAGCGGTCTGGATCAGATCATCAAGCGTCGCCTGGGTACCAAGGCCATGGGATTCGGCGCGAAAATCGTCAAAGAAAAGGAAGCGCCTCTGGGCGAAGTGCTGCGCGAGGTCCAGCCCGAGGATTTGATCAAGTACGGCCTGATTCCCGAATTTCTGGGACGTCTGCCGGTTATCGCCACGCTGGATGAGCTGAGCGCCAAGTCCCTGGTGCGCATTCTCACGGAACCCAAAAACGCGCTGGTCAAACAGTACCAGAAGCTTTTCGAGGTGGAGGGGGTCAATCTGCGGCTGACCGACAGCGCCCTGGCGGCCATCGCCGACCGGGCCATCGATCGTAAATCGGGTGCCCGCGGGTTGCGTGCCATCCTGGAGGGTTGCATGCTCGATATCATGTACGAAATACCCTCTATCGAAAATGTCAAAGAGTGCGTCATCGGCGAAGATGTGGTGCTGCACAAGGAAGCTCCGATTCTGCTTTACGAGCAAACGAAAAAACAGGCTTAACCGTTTGGTGTCATCCCCGCCCCTGAGGTCCGGCCGGTGCCGCCCGGACCGGACCTCGTTTCCGGGTGGGGCCATCACCCCCCTCCGCATGGTCCCCTCTCGCATTCAACGGGACGATTTGTCTGTTGGCACCTGAGTGCTGTACAATCTGATCTGGTGCATTAGTATATGAGTTGCAGGATGGCCGACACATCAATCACATGTTTCCAGGAGTAGGATGCAAGAATGGTGAATATTACGCGCTTTTTCAAGAATGAAGATAATGAACAGAGTGGACAGGTGCTGCCCCTGTTACCGTTACGCGATATCGTCATATTTCCGCAGATGGTCGCTCCCCTGTTCGTGGGGCGGCCCAAATCCGTGGCAGCGCTTTCCAATGCGATGAACACAGCGGATAAGTATATTTTTCTTTCCACCCAGCGCAGCGCCAATGTCGACAACCCCGGCGAAAAGGACATCAGCCGCATCGGCGTCATCGGCACCGTGCTGCAGTTGCTCAGATTGCCCGACGGCACCGTGAAGGCTCTGGTCGAAGGAAAACAGCGGGCGCGAGTGCGCCGATTCATCAAGGCCGAGGAATTTTTCCAGGTGGAACTCGAGCCCATCGTCGATGTGGTTCCCGCCTCGGTAGAGGCCGAGACCGAAGCCCTGGCGCGCAAGGTCAAGGAGGGGTTCGAGGCCTATGCCAAGCTGAACAAAAACATCTCCAAGGACCTGGTGGCCAAAGTGGACGGCATCGATGACTACATCAAGCTGGCCGATGTCGTGGCGTCTCATTTTTCTTTCAAGATTGAAGACAAACAACGGATTCTGGAAGCCGTTCCCGTCAACCAGAGGCTCGACCTGCTTGTGGAGTTGATCAACCTGGAGATCGAAGTCTTTCGCATGGACCAGCGCATCAAGGGTCGTATCAAGGAGCAGATGGAAAAGACCCAGAAAAATTACTATCTCAACGAACAGATGCGGGCCATTCGAAAGGAGATGGGGACCGAGGACGAGGCCGCCGATGAACTTCAGGAGCTGGAAAAACGCATCAAGCGCAAGCGCATGCCAAGGGAGGCGGCCAGCAAGACCCGCCAGGAGTTCAAAAAGCTCAAGTTGATGACCCCCATGTCGGCCGAGGCCACCGTGGTGCGCAACTACATCGAGTGGATCATCAGCTTGCCCTGGTTCGAACGCAGCCGAACCCACATCGACATCACCGAGGCCGAGCGGATTCTCAATGAAGATCATTACGGCCTGGAAAAGCCCAAGGAGCGCATTCTGGAGTATCTGGCCGTGCAGGCCCTGGTGAAAAAGATTCGCGGCCCCATCCTCTGCCTGGTGGGTCCGCCGGGCGTGGGCAAAACCTCTTTGGCCCGCTCCGTGGCCCGCGCCACTGGCCGGCGGTTCGTGCGCCTCTCGTTGGGTGGGGTCCGCGACGAGGCCGAGATTCGCGGCCACCGGCGCACCTACATCGGTGCCATGCCCGGAAAGATCATCCAGTCTCTCAAGAAGGCCGGCGCCAACAACCCGGTTTTCTGCCTGGACGAAGTGGACAAGATGAGCATGGATTTCCGCGGGGACCCCAGCGCGGCCCTGCTCGAGGTGCTCGATCCGGAGCAGAACTACGCCTTCAACGATCATTACATGGACCTGGATTACGATCTGTCCGAAATTTTGTTCATCACCACGGCCAACACCCTGCCTGACATTCCGTTGCCGTTGCAGGATCGCATGGAGATCATCCGCCTGCCCGGTTACACCGAACACGAAAAATACAACATCGCCAAAGAGTTCCTGGTCCCCAAGCAGATCAAACTCAATGGCTTGACGGCCGAGCAGGTTTCCTTCTCGGAAGACGCGATCTACACGATCATCAACCGCTATACCCGCGAGGCCGGTGTGCGCAACCTGGAGCGTGAAATCGCCTCCATCTGCCGCAAGGTGGCTCGTCACGTGGTCAAGACCCAGACCGACAAGCCCATTCCCGTCAATGCAGCGGCCGTACTCAAGTATCTCGGGCCGCCGAAATTCAAAAAAACCGAGATCGAAGAAGAGGACCAGGTCGGCATGGCCACCGGCATGGCCTGGACCCAGGTGGGCGGCGAGCTGCTCTTCGTCGAAACGCTCGTCATGCCGGGCCGGGGCCAGGTCATGGTCACCGGCAAGCTGGGCGACGTGATGAAGGAGTCGGCCCAGGCCGCCATCAGCTTCGTGCGTTCCCGTGCCGATCTGCTCAACATCGACAACAAATTCTATCGCAAGTACGATCTGCACATTCACATTCCCGAAGGCGCCATTCCCAAGGATGGGCCGTCGGCCGGCATCGCCATGTGCACCTCGGTCATTTCCGCCCTGACCCGTCGGCCCACCCGGCGCGAAGTGGCCATGACCGGCGAGATCACCCTGCGCGGTCGCGTGCTACCCATCGGCGGACTCAAGGAGAAGATCATTGCGGCCCACCGGGGGGGGATCAAAAAGATCATCATCCCTAAGGAGAACGAGAAAGATCTCAAGGACATCCCGGCCACCATCGCCAAACAGCTGGAGATCGTCACCGTCGAGCACATGGACGAAGTGTTGCCACACGCCCTGGTGTTGGGCGAGGGTGAAAGCCTGTTTGCCAATCAGGACGTACATTTCGACATGAGCGGCGTGGACAATCCTCCGGACAAACACGCCCCCATCAATTAGCGCAACTGACCGGGTTCGTCAGCGGTTTTCAGCCGTGGACGAACCCGGTCGATGCCATCGATTTACCTTCCATTGAAATTGCAATGACCGCCGGCCCCTTCTATCCTGATCTTTCCGGGGGGGCGCCAGGGTACTTTTGGATGATCCTCGACTTGCCTTATTTCCTGATGTGTAGGGGCGGGCTTTATGACTGCCCGTATTGTCGGATGTGAATTCAACCGTTCAGCCCACCGCAGCAATTCTATCTGAATGATACTCATTAGACCCGGCGCGGATGGAGCAGGTGGCCGATGCCACACGCCAAGCGGTCAAGTGTCGCTTCCATGAGAAGGCTTGTCAATACGATAATCCGTTCACGGATTTCCTTTTTTCCAACGAGTCTCGACCGTCATGCTTCCATCCGCACCCTTTAATGGAGCTGCCGTTTGCTCCGGTGCATAGTAAT